>CEVM01261755.1_pt1 | contig 16515 bp, 14 predicted proteins | sample 531481 | NCBI WGS metagenome assembly CEVM01 (sample SAMEA2623649, study PRJEB7988) | marine metagenome | biome: marine biome (ENVO:00000447); feature: mesopelagic zone (ENVO:00000213) & marine oxygen minimum zone (ENVO:01000065); material: "saline water (ENVO:00002010), including plankton...
CGCTGCGCTATATTTTAGGAAAGCTTAGTACTCGCTTATAATGATCACGACAAGCTTTAAGCATTTGAAAACTAAGATTATTTAGAACTATCCCCTAAAATATGGTCGTTCCACTCGCCTATTGTTTTTACCAAAATTTTATGAGGTCAAGTTTAACATCGAGAATCTATTTTACATAAAATTACAATTTTATATATTCTTATATTATGAAAAATATAGTTTTAGTTAGATTACTTTCTTTTGCGTTTAGGTGGCTTCAGTGATGGTGTATTTCCTGGTGTATCCTTATTATCTCTCTGACGTCTATCCGGTTTTCCTGTTGATTTAGCAATTCTTTTTGGCCCTGGTTTAAGTCCCATAATATTTGTTTTCAATTTAATATGTTATTTAAGTTTATATCTGTATCCAATTTGTCATCTACGTAAATTGGGAATTTTAATACTATATTGTTTGTATGCTCTCTTTGAATTGTGCATTTTAGATAATGGTTTCCATGATAGCCAGCATGAGCAATACAATATGTTTGATTCAAATAAAAATTCTCAAAATTGTGTCGTTCCTCATTTGCTAGTTTCGCTTCTTTACCTGAATTGAAAGCTTCCCAAATAATTTTTTCATGAGGTTTTTTATAATATGGCGAACCATTTATCATTAGTTGATATTTAATATATTTGCCTTTAAGTATAGAATAGTTGTTTTCATAATATTGAGAAGCAGTACTTTCTTGTTTTGGTCTGTAAACACTCGCTTTAAGGGTAAAAGGATTATCAACGATTTCTAAATTACCACTTCCATTTTTTCTATAAAATGAGAAACTATTTAAATATTTTTTCCAACTGAAATCAAATTGACAATAATTAAGTTCTGAAGATTGAATTATATATCTATCCTCAACAGGTTGACCATTCTTTTTAACCGTTGGTATACTGATATAATCTTCGTTCATTTCTATAGCATCAACTAAATTTTTACCAATTCTAATAGAATTTACTGATGCTTTATTCTGTAATTTAGCAGCTAAATCAGTATGTAAGCTAGTTGTTGTAAGCTCATTACAATTAGCAATCCCATAGTGAGACCACATAACATTGTCATCATTTCCATAATCTAAACCAACTCTTATTTTTATTGGGTCAAGTCCATAATTTTCAAATGCTGATGATAAGTCTTCAGAAACAACTTGACATAAAACGCTCGCAGAATTAAGAGCATTAATTACACTATTATTCGGGTTAGAATTTTTTCTCACAAACTGAACAAATACTGCATCTCCTTGTAATCTATGAACATGTCCTCCAAAATGACTGACTACATTGATGCAAAGAGTTAATAAAGTGTCTTTAATTAAACGTACTTCTTCTAAAGAGTATTTAAGAGCTAATCTAGTAGAGCCTTTAATATCTACAAACATAGAAACACAATGATGATTAAGTGTTTGATTATGTTCTAGGTTCTCAAAATCTGGATGATTACCAATTTTTATGGTATCAAAAGAATATTTATTTGGTCCGAAATATTTTTGAAGTTGATTAGAGTCAAACTCTAATATCGTTTTAGAATCTGGTTCTATTGTTGTCGGTAAAGAAGAAAATGTTTCTGTACTTTGATTTAGCAAGATATATGGTGATTTAATTCCTTTTTGAAATTTTTGTTCTGATCTGCTCAATACACTTTCTATTCCTGATTTGTAGTTTTTAAATAAGCTCATACTATTTTAATTATAATAATTATTAAAAGCAGAATTAATTGAACAAAGACCATTCTAATAGACCAACGGATTCTGTTATATTTTGTTTTTAAACCTTTTGATATAGAATAAATCTGTTTCGCTATATCTTTACATACTTTTTTATCCTTTTGTTCCTTGTATTGATTTAGAAAATCTTCTTCATTCATATCAGCAATAGATTTAAAAAATACTAAAGAGTGATACTTTTTACTACTCGAATTATTGGTTTTTAAAAAAGGAAATACAGCTGCTATTGTAAAACCAATACTTAATATTCCTATTACAAGTATACCAATAAGAAGACCTATTGTCCAGTTCTCTGCCTTACCATTATTAAACCCAATTATATCATTAAAGCTTGTTACTATGAAACCAAATAAAAAGGCACTAAAAGCCAATAAGAAGTTCCCTTTACTATTAGCTCCTTCAATGTAATGATCGAACCTATTCAACACATACCTAGATTGTTCTATTTCATTTATTTCTTTCATTTAAATTTTTATTACTTCTTCAACAATTCCTTGAATTCTAAAATTGCTTGTTAATATTATTGGTTGATGTATTTTATTTGTTGATTTTGGCTTTAGAATTACCATTCCTCCACTTCTAAAAAATTCTTTAACTGTTGCTTCATCATCAATAAGAGCTAATACTTTATCACCATTATTTGCGTCTTGCTGTTGTCTTATTAATAATAAATCTCCATCATTAATCCCTGCTTCATTCATAGAATCACCTTCTGCCCTCAATAAGAAATATTTATAACCCTTTTTTATAATCTCTACAGAAATAGAAACTTCAGCTTCAATATTCTCATCTGCAAAAATTGGTATTCCACAAGCTACACTTCCTAATAAAGGTATTTTCACAGTTTGTGCTCTTGAACCATAATCTTCGGGTATTTCAAAATCAACAATCTGATAACTGCCATCTGGCTTTTTTCTTAAAATTTCTTTTTCTTCAAGACTTTTCAATAAAACAGCAGATGAACGCGGTGATTTATATCCCAAGCCACTCATTAATTCACGTACACTTGGCATCTTTCCTTGATGGACTAAAGCGTTTCTAATAATTTTTAATGCTTCTACCTCTTTATCAGACAAATTATAAAACATACACAAATATACACTTTGAATACAGTCGTAACATTATTATAAGATATTAGTTATAAACTAGTTATCAACATTTTTTAAATTTGCGAGTACGAGTATAAATATATTTTTGGAGGGGATATTTTCTTTGAGGAATTCCGTAAAGAAAAATATAAGCAATTATAATATCATTTCACATCCCCCTTCGCTTACTCGCCGATCCCCAAGCCTTTCCCACTAACTAACCAATCCACCAATCCACCAACTCACAACTTCACTAACCCCATTGTCTATAGAAACGAAATTCTCTCTCAATAACGAAACCAAGTTCCAACAACTTCTCTACTATAGACCCAACTAAACCCCGCACCCCACAACAAAAAACGACCCCATTTCTGGAGTCGCTTTTATCTATCATTTCATACATCATACGTCATAAGTCCTAGCGTCTAACATCCTAGGTCCTACAACTAATTCTCCATCAACCCCTGTCCTTCAATCCACGGGGCACCCGCAGCTTTGAGTCGGCGTTCTAAATTTGGCAAGGTGTTGTTTTCCATCGCTTTTAACTTCGACTGCACCGAGTTCAATTGTCCTTTGACACGCTGTAGCAGTGCTTTATGCGTTCCGGTGGGGCCATAGGTATTCCCAAAAGCCACCCAGCCTATTCTTCCGCCGTCATTAGCCGTTGGATTGGACCGCTCCCCTATTTCATCCTTCACCGGATTGCCGCGAAGCTCTTTCTGGATCGCTAATAAGTCCATCCGCGCTTTGTTGATGTCTTTCAATAGCGCATCATTATTCGCAGTCGCCTTGTTGGCAGCGCGTTTCATGGCGGCTACTTTGTCTAATTGACGTGTCATCATCATATTAGTAGCGGTAAGGTTCTGCTGAAAGGCAAACACTTCTTCTCTAAAATTATTCATTTCGTCATACGACTTGCGCGGTAAGGCTCCATCGTACATCGCTACTACTTCAAATTCTTCTGGACCTTGAAGCGTGGTGGTTACTCCGTCTACGCGTTTTACCAATGTTGCAGAATACGTTCCCGGCGTTACCATCACATTTCCGGTACCAATGCCGTCACCGTCTCCTGAGAGTCGTTCTCCGCGTTTGTCAGGATAATTCAACTCCCAATTCACGCGATTAAAGCCTTTTTTGTTGGTGCCTTCAATCGTATTCACCAAGTTTCCGTTTGCATCCTTGATCAAAAACAGCACTTTGGGTCCGTCTTGATTGGCTTCTGCCTCTAAGGCATCCCAACCTGGAAAATCAGTGTTTGATTTTTCACGTTCCTTGCGATCGTCTTTCAACGATTTATATCCATCGGCCAGATAATACGTAAATCGTGCGCCAAAAGGTGCATTCGGAGCTTTGTATTCGGCATCGCCTTGACTTCCCACACGGCTTGCTTCAGAATACCAATGCGCATCTTTTATAGGGAATAAGGTCGCTTCTTTAGAAAGCATGGAAGCGTTGAAATTGCGCAACGGACTAATATCATCTAAAATAAAGAAACCACGTCCAAAAGAAGCTCCTACCAAATCGTCTTCACGGCGTTGAATCGTAATGTCTCGGAAGGAAATCGTAGGTACTCCTCCACTCAGTTCTACCCAATTCTTGCCACCATTGGTCGTAAAATAGATACCGTATTCCGTGGCAGCAAACAGCAAATTCTTATCAACATGATCTTGCACCAAACGCCAAACCAATAAGCGCTCCGGAAGGTCACCGTTGATCAGCGACCATGTTCTCCCCTTATCAGAACTCTTCAAAATATATGGTTTGTAATCACCGTATTTGTGATTGTCTACCGCGGCGTAGACCACATTCGCATCGAACAGGTCGGCGCGCACATCGTTCACGAAAGGCACGTTTCCTAGTCCTTTGATATTGCTTAAGGTTGCTTTTCGCCAAGTGTTTCCGCCGTCTTCGGTTGTTTGAATGATCCCGTCATCGGTTCCGGCGTAAATAAGTCCTTCTTGCTTTGGAGATTCCGCCAGCGAAGTAATGGTATTGTAATTAGACATGGCTCCCACATCCCAAGCGTTATCCCAACTCTGTTGTTTTCCGTAATATGGAATGTTCATCCGCTCTTGGTTCAAGGTGAGGTCTTCGGAAATAGGAGTCCAATCGTCTCCTCTATTCTCCGAACGCCACACACGCTGTGACGCAAAATAAAGGCGTTTTGGATTATGCGGACTCACCAAAATTGGGGCATCCCAATTGAAACGTTCAAAAGGTTCGCCTGCTCTAGCCTGCGGCTGAATAAATACCGTTTCCTTGGTCGTTTGATCGATACGCCATAAGGCTCCTTGCTGAAACTCTCCGTAAGTAATGTTGGGGTTTCCGGGTTCGATAGCCGACTGGTGCCCGTCGGCTCCTAAGGTTTTCCACCAATCGGAATTAGTGATTCCGTCTGAATAGGTGGTTTGCGAAGGTCCGCCGTGTGAACCATTGTCTTGGGTTCCGCCATAAATATTATAAAAAGGTTCTGAATCGTCTACTGCTACTTTAAAGTATTGCGTGATCGGAAGGTTTCGAATGAACTTCCAGCTATCCGTCAGATCAAAACTTTCATACAACCCACCATCCGTTCCGAAGAGCACATAATTAGGGTCGGAAGCTTTAAACGCCATCGCATGACTATCTACGTGCTTATTCTTTTCATTCATGGTATAAAAGGTTTTTCCATGATTATCTGAAATTTGCACATAGTTGCTCATCAAGAACAACTTTCCCTCGTGATGGGGTGATGCGTACAGCTCTTGGTAGTAATGCGGACCAGTACCTCCGGAAACGGCATCTGATTGTTTGGTCCAAGACGCCCCTCTGTTCGTAGACATATAAAGGCCACCCTTTGTGCGGTCTTCTTCAATAGCCGCGTAGATCGTATCTGGATTAAAAGGTGAAATGGCCAGCCCGATCTTTCCTAAATTTGACTTCGGAAGGCCATTGCTTAACTTCGTCCAAGTAGTTCCTCCATCCGTACTTTTATGAAGCCCTGAACCGGGTCCGCCGCCCAAATAACCTGCTACGGTTCTATGACGTTGCCAAGTGGCAGCGTATAGCACATCCGGATTTCTAGGATCGATCACCAAATCGGTTGCTCCCACCCATTCGGCATCTCCTAAGGTGCGTTTCCAAGTAGTACCTCCATCCGTCGTTTTATACACGCCGCGTTCCCCACCGGAAGTCCACAACGGCCCTTGAGACACTGCCCAAACTACGTTGGAGTCTTCAGGATGTATAATGATCTTAGAGATATGGTCTGAATTTTTCAGTCCGACGTTTTTCCAACTGGCACCATCATCATGACTCACATACACGCCATCTCCAAAGGCCACGTGACGTCCTCCTACATTTTCGCCGGTTCCTACCCAAATAGTATGGGTATTGTTAGGGTCAATGGCTATAGCCCCAATAGAATAGGACGCTTCATTATCGAAGATCGGTTTCCAGGTGGTTCCGGAATTGATGGTCTTCCACACGCCGCCGGAACCAACAGCGACATACCATACGTTTTCGTTTTCAGGGTGTATGGCGATATCGGCAATTCTTCCCGAGGTGAAGGCCGGACCAATATTTCGCATGGTTAAGCCGGAAAAAGTTTTGTCAGTAATTTCTTGTGCTTGTACCGGAATCGTTAGCAATAACGACAGTACACATAAAAAAGAGAAAAATAATCGGTGTTTCATTATGTAGTTTTTTGGTTGTTCAGAACGCCATACACAATATGACGCAACGTTCAAAATACGACTATTCTCGTGTTTTTTTTATGAAATGAAGGTATTTAACGTTCGCATCTGCTTCAGATGATATACATCTTCTATTTGCAAACTTTCGACGTAAGAAGGAATGTGGTTTCTATAACTAGGATGTTTACTTCAGGAGGTCTCATCTCCCGCTAGTGTAGGATAATCTATATACCCTTCTTTCCCGGGAGTGTAAAAGGTGTCCTTATTCCAATCGGCTACAGGTGCATTTTCTGCAAAACGTTCTACGAGATCGGGGTTAGAAACATATAGCTTTCCGAAGGCCACCAAATCAGCGTCACTGTCTTCAATCACCTTATTTCCGGAATCCTGATCAAAGTTGCTGTTGATCATTAAAGTACCATTATACAAGGGTCGGAAGTGCTTGGCGATATTGGTCACGGCGAAAGGAATGTCAGAAACATCCGTAAACGGTTCCGAAAGATGTACGTACGCTAGGTTGTAATCGTTCAGTTTTGTAATGGTGTATTCGAAAGTAGGAATGGTTTCCTCGTCCATGGTCATTCCGAAGATTCCATGCAACGACGGATTGAATCGCGCACCTATCTTTTCTTCCGGAATTACCTCCTTGATAGCATCCAATACCTCAAAAAAGAAACGCGCTCTGTTCTCAATGCTACCCCCGTAGCGATCGGTTCGGGTGTTAGAAGTTCCGTTAAAGAATTGATGGAATAAATAACCATTTGAAGAATGAATTTCGACACCGTCAAAACCTGCATCCATAGCATTTTTCGCCGCTTGTTGGAAGTCGGAAACAGTCTGATCGATATCTTCTTGGGTCATCGCCTGCGGCGTTACGGTATCTTTAAAACCTTCAGGTGTGTAGGATTGTGCTTCCGGATTGATAGCAGATGGGGCCAGCGGCAATTCGCCATCGTGAAAATAAGGATGCGACATGCGTCCCACATGCCACAATTGTATGAAGATTTTTCCTCCTTGTTGATGCACCCGCTCCGTCACTTTTTTCCATCCTTCCACCTGCGCTTCGCTATGAATACCGGGCGTATTGATATACCCAACCGCACGTTTCGACACCTGTGAACCTTCGGTAATGATGAGTCCGGCAGACGCTCTTTGTTCGTAATACACGCCTTGGAGTTCATCCGTAGGTTTCTTTTCTGAATTTGTGGCCCGACTGCGCGTCATGGGTGCCATCACCACACGATTCTTCAAATTGAGTTGTTGTGTTTTATAGGATTGTAACAAGGGTTGTTTTGTCATGATTTCTGTATTTATTGAATGCTTCCGAAGATAAAAATTATAGGTGGTGACTATATTGAAAAACCATACTTCCCTCCTATGATACTATCAATAAAAAGTTGGACGTCTCAAAATTTCTTAAAAACCCTTAAACCGCTATTAAACTTATACTAAAGTGGGTTTTTAATTATGATCCGGCGGTTGTAATCCCGTACCTTTAGGATACTAATTAATAAAAAATCAAGACACTATGAATAGACGAAACAAGCAAACAGGAATTTGGGCACTTATCGGATTAGGAACAGCAGCCGCTGCGTATTTTGGATATCGCGCCCTTCCTGCAGATACCAAAAAAAATATCGGCAATAAAGTTCAAGGTGCCGGACAAAGCATCGCAGACAAAGCACGCGAGCTTGAAAGTTTGGTTAAAAAGAATGCTAAGAAAACAGAACAAGCGGTTACCTCCTAGAGAGATTATCGCTTATCAAAAGCCCTGCAAGATTGCACCCCTTGCAGGGTTTTTTTATTCCTAAAATTAATTTGTTAAATCGTATACGATTATATATCTTTCCGGTGTGAAATCTGTAATTCGATATCGAGATCTCGTAAAAGAGCATCTTCTAAAAGGAATGGCGGAAGGAAGTTTGTCTGCCGGAGATTTCCTATCATTAGCCCAAATTGCACGTGATCTTGGGATCAGTGTGACGCCAATTCGGGAAGCGCTCACCCAACTCGAACAAGCGCAAATCGTTTGTTCCGTGCCCAACCGTGGGTTTCAAATTCCAACTTTAAATTCAAGAGAAATACCTCAACTCTACCCCATAGTTGCTGCTTTGGAAGGATTGGCCATGGAACAAACAGCGTACGGAAGTGTGATACTCCATCAATTACGCGAAAAGCAGAAAGCCTTCGTTCAATCCCGCACACCCATTGAACGTATTCAATCAGATATGAATTTTCACGATGCCCTCACCCAATATTGTGGCAATGATACTGTGTTACAAATTCTTGACGATCTCAAGGTGCGCATCTTTTTTTACGAATTGGACTTTATGCGGAAAAACGGCTTCGACACAACTTCCGAAGCACAACACGAAGCCATCATCGCGCATCTGGAACAACAAGAAATTGATAAAGCCATTGCCGTAGTAAAAGAAAATTGGTTACAAATTTTAAATACCTAATCATGAAACAATTGCTGATTACCATCCTCCCGATCTTTTTTTTCTCTTGCGCCGTTCAAGAATCCACGAGTACTTCTTCACATATTTCTGAAACCGTGATTCGAACACCGCAGGTGTTTTTACCCGGACTTGTTTCCGAAGAAGAATCAACTCAATTCGATCTGGTCTTTGCTCCCGATAATCGAACGATTTATTTTACGCGTCGGAAAGGTGAAGAAAAACAGCGAATTTACACGGCTAGCTACTCCGAGGAACAAGGTTGGTCTACGCCGGAACTCACTTCTTTTTCTACCGATCGCGATGAATATCCGAATCTTACTCCGGATGGAAATACCTTGTACTTCGGGAGCGAACGTCCAATTGAAGGAAGACCTAATTTAGGAAATTTTGATACCAATGTCTGGATGAACACAAAGAGTAACGAAGGATGGAGCACTCCCACTCCCCTTTCGCCCACAATCAATTATGTGCAAGCCGAAGGTGAGCAATGGCCCGTAAGCAATGAAAACCATTTTCACACGGTTGACGGTGAAACGTTTTATCTCTGTACTCAGCGGCCCGGAACGGCAGGTATTGATCTCTACCAAACCACTAAAACCACATCAGGCTTTACGGAACCTCAAAAATTACCGGCCACTATCAATACTGAAAAATACTGGGAATATGCGCCGAAACTTTCACCTGATGGCAACTATTTATTTTTCCAATCCTACGGCCGACCCGACACTCAAGGGGGTGACGATATTTATGTAAGTAAGCGCGGAGTAGACGGACAATGGCAACAAGCACTCCCTTTAGGACCGATGATCAACACAGGACAGAACGAATGTCCTACCGGTATCACTTGGGACGGCAACTTCTTTTTCTTTACACGCGATGAACCGTCACCGGAAGGCGATTACGGCGGAATTTCAAAAATCTATGTCATTTCCATGGAGGCTTTACAACTGGAAACTTTATTTGAGGAATAAAAATTCCCTTCAGCAAATACTGAAGGGAATATGATTTTTTATAATGAAAAAGGTTTTATGCTTGTGACAGCGCATAAGCCCTCTAAAGTATGTAGAATTCGTTCATTAGGATTCTTAAAAAATTGCCCTTCTTAAAATTCTTATAAATAATTGTTGGAGGAGCTTTGGTAGTTTAATTTTATAGAAAACAACGCACCTATGAAAAAACTACTTCGTGCTATTATTGCATTTTGGGCTGCTCGTAAATTAGGAGGCTCACTTGGTTGTCTTGGAACCATTATCCTCTTTTTTGTAATCTTTTGGCTGTTAGGCTGGATCTTTTAATCTAGCTATCGCTCGCTTCATGCGCTTCAAGATCTTTTCTCAAGTCTAATTTTCGAAGCTTCGGAAGGGCTAGGCCCGTACTTACCACGGTGATCAATGTCATGGTTCCACCAAATACCACGGCGGTCACTGTACCCATCAGCTTTGCTGTGAGTCCGCTTTCAAACGCCCCCAATTCATTCGACGACCCTACGAACATCGAATTTACCGATGCGACTCTTCCACGCATCGAATCGGGTGTACGCAGTTGTAGGATGGTTTGACGAATGATCATTGAAATACCATCGGTCAAGCCACTGAAGAACAAGGCCACAACCGACAACCAAAAGGAAGTTGAAATTCCGAAGATAATAATACAAATTCCGAAGCCAAAGATCGCTGTCAACAATTTCATGCCGGCATGTTTGTTCAGCGGAAAATACGCCGAAGTAAACATCATCACCAGTGCTCCAACGGCCGGTGCGGCGCGCAACACGCCAAAGCCTTCAGGCCCTACTTTTAAAATATCTTGTGCGTAGACCGGAAGCAGCGCAACGGCGCCTCCAAAAAGTACAGCAATCATATCCAGCGTAATGGCTCCTAAGATCACTTTCGTTTTTCGAACAAAGCGGATGCCTTCTTTCAAACTTTGCCAAACCGGTTCCCCTAGTTTTGGGTTTAAGATGGGTTTCTTCGGAATTCGCAGTAATACCAATAAAGCAGTGAGGGAACAGCCGAAAATAGCAAACATAGAACCGTGCACCCCGATCCAGTGAATAGAAAACCCGGCTACGGCAGGCCCTACAACCGCACCCATTTGCCACACCGAACTACTCCACGTCGCGGCATTGGGATATACTTTCTTCGGAACCAATAAAGAGAATAGTGAAAAAATGGTGGGGCCTAAAAAGGCGCGAACTACACCTCCTAAAAAAACTAGAATATAAATGATAATCAACTTGGTTTTTGAAACCAATTCGCCCACTACTTCCGGCCAGGTGATCAAAAACAATCCTAAGCTCACCACCGAAAAACCAAAGATGCAGGTGACTAGCAAATTGCGCTTTTCACGTTGATCAACGATGTGCCCCGCAAACAACGCCAACGAGACTGCTGGCACCACCTCCATGAGTCCGATGATACCTAATGAAAGCGGATTTTTAGTAATACTATACACTTCCCATTCGATGACCACAAACTGCATGGACCAAGCGAAGACCATCGCAAAACGAACCAATAGAAATAGGTTGAATTCTTTGAAACGGAGCGCCGCATAGGGATCGTTTTTCGCCATACCTCAAAGGTAAAACTGAAATCTGATACGATACTAACGAACGATGATTTTTTTATGAAGAACGTTTTTACCTACTTGTACGCGCACAAAATAGAATCCGCTTATGGGGGTCTGAATTTCTGACCACAACAACTTTTTTTGCTGCATGACTGTTGATGGTAATAAAGTTTGTACCACACGCCCTTGCATGTCGACCAATGTAATAGTTGTTTGCTGAGCTGAAGGCAGCTTAATGTCGATCACTGTTTCAGATGTAGTTGGATTTGGATAGATGCTAACGGCTTCCGTAAGGGCAATATCATTAATTCCGAAGGATTCAGGCTCGATAAAGGTATAATACACATCTTGCCCGCCATTCAGTGTGTTGGCCCATGCCAGATGCGCCCCAGCATTAGTACTTTTCATATCAAAATAGTCGCCCATCTTACTTTGATTGGGATAACCGATTGTAGGATCAAAAGCATCTGAAAGCACCATTTCTGGCTCCCAAGTAGTTCCCTGATCGTCTGAAAACGTATAATACAATACAGAGTCAACGGTTCCTGAAGGCGCATCTCTTGTATCCAACCACACCACATCAATTCGACCGTTTGGTGCTACAGCCATGGTGCCCATCCATTGAAAAGCATCGTTGCCAATATCGGTATTCAAACGGATCGCAGGCTCGAAAGTGAGTCCGCCATCGGTACTTCTAGAAAACATCACATCTGCTGGATCACCGTTGGTTCTTTCTACTGAGGCCAATACATACACATTGCCCGCTCCGGGACCACTCGAAATATCAATATCTACCCAAGCTTGCCCCAGCAAACCAACGGGATTCACCGCTACTCCGGCATTCAAAAAACCTTCAAGGTCCACTTCCGAAGGAGTTTCCCAAACAATACTGCTTCCGGCATTCTGTGCATTTAAGGAGCGAACTACGATGACACCGGTACTACCTCCTACTCCCACAAGGTATAACACACCGTCATTGTCCACGGCCAGTGTTCCCCAGAATGGGTCACCTGCCACCGCTATGCAGTCTTCAAAAGTTTCACTACCATCAGTAGAACGCGTAAAGTTTCCCGGCGGACAGGTAGTAAAGCTGGAATTCCAATACGAATAATTAAAGCCATCACTGCTGCCACCACTTCTATCGATGCGCATCCATTGTTTATCTCCGCCTTTGGCAGGAACCGGAGCTTCCCAAACCACGCCACCATCAGTAATTTCAAACACATCACATTCAAAACTGTCTTGCAAACTGTTATAGTAAAAATTTCCGTCGAGATCAAAATCTAAGACCGGATCACTTCTAAAAACTCCCGGATCTAACACCCCCGGAAAGGTAAAAGAAGCACCTCCGTCTAGAGAAAAGCCGTAACCCGCTTGTCTAAAATTACTGGCAATAGCATCAAATTGTCGCCAACCGATAACCATGCGATCGTTATTGGTAGGATCAACGGCGATACTAGGTTCGTTCGCGGCATCTCCAATAATATCCATTCCGCTTCCATCAACATTCACTTGGGTAGTAAAAAAAGTAGTAGCCCTCTGTTGATAGGCAGGTTGTCGTTGCATCGTATCTTTATTGACGGGAACATAAGGATCGTCTGCCGTTTCATGATACTTTTCCTTAAGTTCTTGCCATTGATTTTCTTGAGCCAAGAGCCAATGAGGAGCACATAAAAGAACGATAAAAAGGAGATAGAAAGTTTTCATAGCAAATGTTTATTGAATTAAGATACAACAATTTAGGAAAAGAATAGTGCCCAACCAATACCGCAACACAATGGATGTTCTCTAAAATTAGTAAGTTTATAAAATGATTTATTGCTATTTCTTATGAGTACTCTTTCTTAAAAACCTTTTATGAAACCAACCACACTTCTTCTTTTTGCGTTCCTATCGATAGGACTTGTTTCTTGTAACCAAAATAAAACTTCTGAAAAGAAAACTATGTCTGAAACCGAATTGATCGCCAAAGCGAAAGCGATCCATCAAAACGTCATCACACTGGATACGCATTGCGATATCAACGTGAATAATTTTACCGATTCCATCAACTATACGCAAGATTTGGATACGCAGATCACGCTTCCTAAAATGAAGGCCGGCGGACTCGATGTGGCGTGGTTTATTGTTTATACAGGTCAGGATAGTTTAAATGCTTCCGGTTATGAGAAGGCCTATGCCAATGCCATTGCGAAGTTCGATGCGATACACCGCCTCACCAAAGAGATTGCTCCCAATGATATTGCGCTGGCACTAAATAGTGAAGAAGTACGGCGTATTCATTCCGAAGGAAAAAAAGTAGCGATGATCGGGATCGAGAACGGATATCCGGTAGGAGAAGACTTAAGTCGGGTAGAAGAATTTTACAATCTTGGCGGGCGCTATATGTCGTTGGCTCACAACGGCCATAGCCAGTTGAGTGATAGCAATACAGGCGAAGAAAATGATGAGTGGTTGCATAACGGACTCAGTGATTTGGGGCAACAAGTGATTGTTGAAATGAATCGATTGGGGATGATGATCGACGTGTCGCATCCTAGCAAGAAAGCGATGAAAGACATGATCGAACTTTCTAAAGCGCCCATCATCGCCTCGCATTCTTCGGCAAGAGCACTCTGTAATCACAGCAGAAATCTGGACGATGAGCAATTAGAATGGCTTAAAGAAAACGGCGGCGTGGTGCAAACGGTGGCGTTTCAGAGTTATTTGAACAAAGAAAAGGATGATGCCAGAACCGAAGTAGAAATAGAAGTCGCTAAGCAAGTTGCTGATTCTTTAGGGATGGAATGGTTAGAACGAGAGCAAGTGATGGCGTTACCTACCCTAGAACGGCGTGCTTATTTTGAACAATACCGAAAGTTAATTCCGCTTCGCGATAAAAAACTTGAGAAACTTCCCGAACTACCGCCGGAAGTGGATGTAAAAGATTTTGTGGATCACATCGATTATCTCGTGGAAAAGATCGGGATCGATCATGTTGGGATTAGTTCTGATTTTGATGGCGGAGGCGGAATCAAAGGATGGAGTGATGCTTCGGAAACCTTTAATGTGACGCTGGAACTGGTTCGCCGTGGCTATACGGAAGCCGAAATTGAAAAGCTTTGGAGTGGAAATTTGTTGCGCGTAATGGATGAAGTGCAAGCGGTAGCACAAAAAATCCAATCGGAAGCAACCTCTTCTTAGATGACGGAAACCTCCCACCAACATTTCAAACTCTACAAACCCTCAGGGGTAATAAGTCAGTTTGTGAGTCAGCAGAAAAAAGCACACAAAAAGCAATTTCTCGGGAGTTTGTACCCCTTTCCAAAAGATACCATGTCTATTGGTCGCTTGGACGAAAAGAGTGAAGGTTTGTTGCTGTTAACTACAGATGGTACTGTGAGTTACGCCATTAATAATGGTCCTTTCGAAAAAGAATACTGGGCACAGGTTTCAGGATTGATCACCTCTGAAGCCATAAAAGAACTGGAGCAAGGGGTGGAAATTGGGATCCATGGCAAGAAGTATATGACCAAGCAGTGTACCGCAAAAAAATTAGACACCCCTACCCTTCCTGAAGCCCAACACAAATTGCCCGATGACCGGCATGGCCCCACCTCCTGGGTAGCTATTAACCTAACGGAAGGAAAGTTTCGCCAAGTACGAAAGATGACCGCGGCAGTTGGATTTCCAACACTTCGTTTGGTTCGCGTGCGTATTGGATCACATGTTCTTGGTAACTTGCAACCGGGGGAGGCAGTAGCAGTTCCGAAGCTCGTGTAGCGGGATGGCACTACTTTTGAGACTCGTAAAAAGAACCAAATTCTTTTTAATTATGAGAGCTTCAAGAAACACTCCCAAGATACAAGCCGGAAGCATGGCTGATATCGCCTTTCTATTACTTATCTTTTTTTTAGTCACCGCGTATATCCCAAACGATCAAGGCATCCTTCGAAAATTGCCCGCACCGTGCACCTCTGGCGATTGTATGGTAGAAGTGAAAGAACGAAACGTAGTACGCCTACTGCTCAATGAATCTGGGGAAGTATTGGTGAATGATGAAAAAGTAGCTCTTTCTGAATTATCAGAACAGTTACAGCAATTTGTGGACAATAACGGTGAAGGAGCATGTTCCTATTGTCATGGGTTGAAGTCTGAGAAAGCTTCTGAACACCCAAAAAACGCGGTGATATCGCTGCAAAGCAGTAGTAAAACACCGTACGAAAAGTACATCGCCGTTCAAAATGAATTAACAAGGGCGTACGAAGCATTACGCACCAAGTATGTGTTAGAAGTATTGAAAACGACACCCGAAAAAGTAACCCCCGAACAACTTTTGGAGGTTAGAAATGCTTATCCGTTTCAGTTATCAGAGGCAACGCTAAGAAACCCAAACTAGCGAGCCGTTTCGAAATAACTATCTAAGAATGCAAAACGATCTGTGATCCATTGGGTGAGATATGTCTTGTTCTCTTCGGTAAAGGTGTTTTCCCAAATCAGGGCTTCACGCGCATAGACGTGTTCTTTTTGAAATTGTTCGTACTGCTCATTGATTTGTTGCAGTACCGCTTCGGTGGCGTACAATTTCTTGCGAAGTTCAAACCAACGTTGTGCTACTTTCTGCCTGTAATTATTTGGATTTTCATCCCAAAGTCTTTTGAAAAGGCCATTATCTAAGATATCATCAGTCGTTGGAATTCGTTTTCCGGCTTGGATCACTCCAAAGCTTCCGTCTACATCCCAGGGAATGAATAGATAGGGTTCGTCGTTATCATACCTTCCGAAGTAAAAATTCTTTCCCAAATTATCTGTGGCGCGAATAGCATTCACAAAAAGAAAGTAATCAATTGCATTCTCTACATCCAACCATTGCTCCACATTCTGTGCGAAATCGGATTTGGAAGATGAGGTCACAAAGGTCATAAAAGCATGAAGATTGTCATAAAAAGCCACATAATCTTCATAGGGATATTCCATCTCAAAGCCTGCCC
>CEVM01127523.1_pt1 | contig 16454 bp, 16 predicted proteins | sample 531481 | NCBI WGS metagenome assembly CEVM01 (sample SAMEA2623649, study PRJEB7988) | marine metagenome | biome: marine biome (ENVO:00000447); feature: mesopelagic zone (ENVO:00000213) & marine oxygen minimum zone (ENVO:01000065); material: "saline water (ENVO:00002010), including plankton...
GTGACAACCCTTGCCACCATGGAGGGCATCGCTGCTTAGTCTTCTATTTCGCTTAGGATAAAACCACTGTTGTGCACATTTTCAATAGCCACTAGCTCGTCCTTTTCTAAACGTTTTCGGAGTTTTGAAATAAAGACATTCAAGCTTTTTTTATTGAAGTAATCGTTCTTCCCCCAAATGGAGGTCAATATCTGTTGGTAGCTGCACAATTCGTTCTTATGCTGCACCAACATGGTAAGGATCAAGGTTTCCCGTTTGGTTAGTTTTTGATGAGAATCGTTGTAGTGAAGTTCTTGTTTTTTCGGAAATAAAACATAATTGCCTAGAGGATATTGATTGGAAGCCTTTGTGGTTTGGTCAGGGACCAATCGATCTAATAAGGTCTTTATGCGTACCACCAGTTCTTCTTCATCAATAGGTTTTTTTAAATAATCTACAGCTCCTGCGGCAAAGCCTTTGAGTACATCCACCTTTAAAGAGCGCGCGGTAAGAAACATAAAAGGAAGTTCGGGCTGATATTCTTTTAATTGATTGGCTACCGCAAAACCATCACTATCCGGTAGCATCACGTCTAGGATAGCAAGGTCAAAATGATCTTCTTTTAATTTTCGTAGCGCGTCCGCAGCCGTAGGCGTCCAAACCACAGAAAATTGATTCATTTTAAGGTATTCCGAAAGCAGATACCCTAGCGTTTCATCATCTTCGACTAAAAGTAATTTGTAGGTAGTTTCACGCATCAATAGGAATCTTTAGAGTAACTGTGGTACCTTTTGTTACTTCACTTTGCAAATGTAAGGTACCTTTGTGTTTTTTTATGACTTCTTTTACATAGCTAAGACCCAGTCCATAACCGGGGATGGATGTTTGTGAATTACTTCGGTAATATTTTTGGAATACTTTTTTTGCTTCGGAAGGAGGTATTCCGGGACCTTGGTCTGAGATCTCAATGTGTAGTTGACGCTTGCTTGTATATGCTTTTAAGGCAATAGCACTGCCTTCTCCGTACTTTCTGGCATTGTCTAATACACTGTGGATTGCATTTTCAAGATGTAACGGTTCGGCTTGAATCGGGAAAGATCCCTCATCAATTGAAAAATAAAAGGAAACCGACTCCAATTCTGAAGTGGTTTTAAACGCTTCACAAAGATCGATCAATACCGGGCGAAAATCTATTCTTGTCAGGTTGAAATATTTCTTTCGTGACTCCAGACGGGCAAGCTCCAGTACTTTTTCGATATGTAGTTTTAACCGTTCGGTTTGCTGTCGAATACTTGAAATTACAGGTTCTTGTGCTTCGGAAGCATCCTTTTGTAAAAGCTTCGTAGCAATACCTATTGCAAATACCGGGGTTTTCAACTCATGGGTAAGGTTGTTGATAAACTCATTGGTTGTGGTAATGATCTTCCGCTGCCAATAAAACGAACGCAGCACCCAAATCACCACTAAGATGATCACTATACTAAAGAGAAGCCCCGGAAGAATGAGTCCGTTTAACTGAAATAAAAAATAGCGGTTCAGGGCTACAAATTGTAATTCCAAAAAAACATTCTGTCCCAACACCTGAGGCAAATAGCCGTCTAATTCGTAGGTGTATGTGTTGATATCTTCTTCCAAAGGAAATTCACGCGGCGCTTTTAAATAGAACGTACTGTCTCTGGTAAACAAGCGATACGAATGCGCCACTTCAATCCCTTGTTCGTTTAATTGTTGCGTGACAAAATCATCTAAAAAATGCCGCGAAGCATCGGTGAGACTATCAGAACTCAATTTAAAATACTGCGTACTTTGGGTAAGTCCTTGTGCAATTAAGAAAGTAAGTTGATTCTGGGTTTGCAGCTCTTCTTGCATGTGGGCGCCTGCTTCCGCTACCTTTCTGTCAAACTGAACTTTCGCTAAATTCAAAGAAATGCGCAAATACTGATATTGGATCACAAAAAGTCCTAATACCGAAACGACAAAAAGAGCGATATAAAGATACTTTCTATTCACTGCATACTATATTACCAAAAAAAATGCTGCTGAAGCGCTTCTTAAACTTTCATTAAACATTTTAGTTTTTTCTTTATGTTTTTAAAGTTTGGTTAGCTTGAGTCTTTACCACAAGGCAGTACTTTAGCATTGTAATAACGGAATAAAACGTTTTTTAAACGTCGTTATCATAAAATTTCTTGATTTAATTTAGCAATAATAATCAAAGAAACTTGGTTCTTGGAAAAACAGCGCTCTTTTAGCAGGAGCGCTGTTTTATTTTTGATCGCTACGGTTGTTTTCCTTAAACTTTCCGTAATACTTTTAATGAAATCTTTTCTTTTTTAAAGTCTTCTTATACTTCCTCAGTCTTTTCTCGGCGTAGCTTAGCAAGAATAACCAACCAATTATCTTTATGAAAATCATTACTATCTATGGCATTCTTGCTATATGTCTTGTCACAACTGCTAAAATCAATGCGCAAGGTTGCGTCGCTATCCGTCACTTTTCTTGTAGCGTCGGAAACCAACTTGAGAACAATTTATTAAGCGAAGGGAGTTTTCAGATGGGACTCAATTACCGATATTTTAAATCCTTTCGTCACTTTAGAGGTACCGAAGAAGAACCCGATCGCGTTACGAACAACACCGAAGTGGTGAACCATGCACATGCGTGGGACCTAAGCTTGAATTACGCAATAAGCAATCGGTGGTACGCCGGGATCACCATTCCTACCGTGATTAATACACGATCGTCTTTATATGAGCACGGGCGCGAAGAGCGAAATACGACGTTTAGTCGCGGACTAGGAGACATCCGACTGGGAGTGGGGTATTGGCTCTTTGACCCGGTAGATCATCTCAACGGAAATCTTGCTATTGGTGTAGGCCTCAAATTACCTACCGGAAATTACAACGCTACCGATATCTTTTATAATGTTGGCGTAGAGGGCAGTCCTGAAGTTCGACCGGTAGACCAGTCTATTCAGCCGGGGGACGGTGGCTTCGGAATTACATTTGATTTTCAATATTATCAAAAAATTGCAGATCAGTTTTTTGCGTATGCAGGCGGATTCTATTTGTTGAATCCTCGTGAAACAAACGGAATTAGAACGTTTCGCGAAACATTGAGTCCGATTCTACAAAATGAAGCCATCATGTCGGTTCCTGATCAATTTTCATTACGTGCGGGAGGAAGCTATTCTTTTTCTACAGCCTTTGCCGGCTCTATGGGAGTTCGGTATGAAGGAATTCCTGTGGAAGACCTTATTGGTGGAAGTGATGGGTTTCGCAGACCGGGGAATGTACTTTCCGTAGATCCCGGAATTTCATATATGACGACCAATTTTTCATTGAATTTGAATGTTCCCATTGCGGTACGGCGCGAACGACCACAAAGTGTAACCGACATTGAAACTAGTGAAGCCACCGGAAATTTCAGAAATGGAGATTCTGCTTTTGCAGATTACTTGATCAATGTAGGGATTTCGTATCGCTTTCCGGCGAAAGCCACTTCAGCGATAGAAAGAAATACCGATGTTGATTTTGATTAAGTACGACCGACAGCTTAGGAATCAAAATTATTAGTCTCGCTCGTTTTATCAAGAGACGTATTTTCCTCTGGTGTATTTCGATCTGGATACCATTTTGAAAATACCCAGGCTACGATCATCGAAATGAGGAAGGAGGGCGCAAGGACATCCAATTGCACAAAATAGGGTCCGATGCCCTCCAAACCTTGTACCACGAATTTAAAGAGAGGAACACACAGAAAACCAGCGATCATGGCAGCAATGGCGCCTTTTTCCGAAAGTCCTTTCCAGAACAATGTTAATATGATCACAGGACAAAATGAGGCCGCGATCCCAGACCACCCAAAAATGATCAACCAGAAAACCGTATGATTTGGAGCAATTACGGCTATAACCATAGCAATAGCTAAAGCCAGAAACGCCATGATCAAGGTCACTTTTCGTGAAAGAGGAGCCAAAGCTTCGTCTTTCAGGTCGGGTCGAAATATCTTTTGATAAAAATCTCGTGTGATGGCACTAGACGCAATGACGAGGAGCGAATCGATGGTCGACATGATCGCAGACAATACAATAGCTACGTACAAAGCCACCACAATATAGGGAAGGAAGTTCTCTGTCATAAGACTTAACACGCTCTCGGCACCATTTCCTAAGATGGCTTCAGGATCTTGCCCGCTTTCGGTAAAAATGATCCTCGCTAAAATTCCGATCGTTACAGCGGCTGCATCGGTAAGCAGGGTAAAGATTACTGCGACCCATTTTCCCTTGTCGATTTGTTGTTCGCTCTTGATCGACATAAACCGAACGTACACCTGTGGAGACCCTAAAAAACCTAAGCCTATCATTGCAAAACCAAGCATGGTGGCAATATTCATCCAAACATCACTGCTCGTTCCCCAAACATTAGTAAGCGCGGGGTCAATGGTGTTGAGTCCTTCGATAATTCCGGTGGTGCCGTCCATGCTAAAGAAAACTACAATTGGCAACATGACGAGTCCGATGAACATCATCAAGCCTTGAAAGAGATCAGACCACACAGCAGCGACAAAGCCACCAATAAAAATATAGGAGAGCACAATGAGAAACCCGAGGATGGCACCCCAATAGTAGTTCATGTCCATCATGGTTTCAAAGGCCTTTCCCGTCACATCTATTTGAGAGCTCACATAGATCACGACGAATATAGAAAGGATGGTGGAGGCGAGGACTCGTAGCGTTTTGGTTTTGCTTTTAAAATGACTTTCTAAATAGTCAGGCACCGTAATGGCGTTGTAGGCATCTGATTTCCGTTTGAATTTCTTCGCCATAAACCACCACGAGATCGCAACACCTAAGACTTCTCCCACCACGACCCAGTAGGTGGAAAGCCCAAAAAGCGCTCCCATTCCGGTGAGTCCGATTAACAGCCAACCTGATTCGCCGGTAGCGCGTGCAGAAAAGGCAACGGCCCAATAGCCGATCTTTTTTCCGCCGACATAAAAATCGCTCATGCTCTTGACGCGGCGCGAGGCTACAATTCCAATAACAAATAGAATCGCAACATAGAGTCCGAGTACAACAAGCTTCGTAATGTCCATTTTATTGATTTACGCGTTGCACCAATAGATGCTCATGGGTTTCGACAAAGTTTTCAAGGACTTTGAAAAACTGTAGGATATCTTCCTGGTTATTTTGTGCATTAATGGTGACGAGGCGAATAAACTCTTCCTTGCGGAAAGATCCGTACCCTACTAACAGTTCCTCCTGCTCATACAAAGCCGTACACAAATCCCGTGCGGGAATGTCCTTGTAATTGAAACAAACAGAGATAGATTCGTCATAGCTGTAAAGCGTATAATCATCATTCGATCGTATATACTCGCGAGCCACATCGGCCAGCGCAAATTGATGATCTACGATCTCTTGCAACCCATTGGTTCCTACGCGCTTCCACAACGTCCAAAACTTGAGGGCATCGTTTCGTCGTCCACATTGTAATGACGTTTTTCCCAAATTAAATTCATCATGATCGGTTTGGTAGAGGTAGCTCGCATCATTAGAGAACGAATTGTACAAATGCTTTTTATCCTTAGCGACAATAATGGAGCAGGAGAGCGGGGTCCCGATCATTTTATGGGCATTGAAACTAAACGAATCTACGGTTGATGCTCCCTTGATGAGATGCTTATAGGCTTCGCTAAATAACACCGACCCGCAATACGCCCCATCTACATGAAGCCACATTTGGTGGGCATCACAAATAGCGCGTAACGGTTCAATAGGGTCAAAGGCGCCTAGTACAGTAGTTCCCGCGGTGGCGTTAACCATGATTGGGGTAAAGCCCTTTGCGACATCCTCAGTGATCATTGCTTTTAGTGCTTCCGCATTCATTTGTCCAAAATCATTTGTAGGAACATAGCGCACTTGATCACGCCCAATACCACAAAAAGCAGCATTCTTCGGAATACTATAATGAGATTCTGTAGAAGTATACACCGTCATCTTTTGTTGCACTCCTTGGTAGGGAGCCGCGCTGTCAACCGCATCGCGAGCCATCACCATTGCCATATAATTGGTCATCGATCCTCCCGGCGCAAAAGTGCCATCCGCATTCTCATTCCAACCCAAAAGATCACAAACGTTTCTAAGGATCACTTTTTCAACCCCAATTTGTGGTCCGGCTGCTTTATAGGTATACATGCTGTTATTGAGAAGCACGGCCAGCAGTTCTCCTAAGACGGCTTTTTCATTTCTTCCGCCAAACAATTGATTAAAAAAAGCACGAGTGGCTGTCCGTGGTGTTTTAAAAACTAATTCTTTTAGGGCCTTTTCGAAGGTTTCTTGCGGAATGGCTTCTTTTTGAAGTGACAAGTCCAGTTGTTGATAAAGTTCATCGGAAGGAATAAAATCTGCTACCGGATTTTGGGATTCGTCCTCTAAAAGTTCAGAAGCAATTTTTTGAAAAGTATTAAGAGTATCTTGCATCAAGAAATGTAATTTTGCTGTTCGCTATTTTTTGTTATATTGAATTGAACGTTTTTAAGGACGCTTTGTCATCTATACATAGTACGTTCTTTTATTGTAAATAACAAAAGTACACATACATATTCATAAAATCCACCTATGACTCCCATCACCACGATTGAACAACTAGTTGAATGTTTTGAAGAAGCAGCCCCTTCGGAACAGGTGCATATCCTAAAACGCGCTCAAATTCCGCTATCCGAATTTGAAGCCTATGCCTCATGGGAGTCGGCTAACTATACTCGAAACTGCATTGCAAGACGTGATCAATTTGAATTTATTCTCCTGTGTTGGGAAAAAGGTGTAAAAACAGGAATTCATGACCATGCCGGCCAAAATTGCTGGGTTTGTCAACTGCAAGGAACGCTTTCTGAAGTGAGATTTGAGGATATAAATGGTAGCCTAAAGCCATGTTATGAAGGAAGTTTAGAACCGGGAAGCATGAGTTATATGGACGATAGCATGGGGTATCATTTGCTTGAAAATGCTTCTGAAGAACGCGCGATGACGCTACATGTGTATGTGAACCCCATCGATTCCTGTCAAGTATACAACGAAGAAACAGCATCTTTCGAAACTTCAGAAATGGAATACCATACACAGCCCATTCAAAATGCGAAGGCAAGCTAGTGATTGGCTGCTATTTAAATTCCTTTTGAATTAAAATATCCGCAGTAAAAACTGGGGATTATTTCTTACCTTGTTTGAAAATTAAGAATATGGCTGCATTTACTTTAAAAATCAATGGCGAGCGTCATGAGGTTGATGTTGATCCGTCAACCCCTATGCTTTGGGTGTTACGAGATCATCTAAACCTAGTGGGCACTAAATATGGCTGCGGAATTGCACAATGCGGTGCTTGTACCATACACGTAGACGGCGACGCCGTACGATCGTGTCAACTTCCTATTTCTTCCGCTGAAGCGTATGAAATGACGACCATCGAAGGGCTTTCCGAAAATGGGGATCACCCTGTACAAAAGGCTTGGTTAGAACACGATGTTCCGCAATGTGGGTATTGTCAAGCGGGACAGGTAATGTCTGCGGCTGCTTTGTTGAAGAGCAATCCTAGTCCATCCGACCAAGATATCGATAGCACCATGAACGGTAATATCTGCCGTTGTGGAACCTATACACGCATTAAAGCTGCGATTAAATCGGCTTCGGGACAGTAATGCTCTCGTTTCTGAAACAATTCAATTAATTGATTGCCTTAAAAATTTAGCATATGAATACTTCAAAAGTAGCGATGGGACGTCGATCCTTTATCAAGAGTGTTTCTCTTGCCGGAGGAGGAATGGTCATTGGGTTTAGCTGGTTGGCTTCTTGTAAACAAAAAGAAGCACATGTTGCGGTAGCGCAAGAACTTCCGAAGGAGTGGTTCGAAATGAACGGATTCCTAAAGATCGGAGACAATGGGTTGGTGACCATCTATTCACCAAATCCTGAGATCGGTCAAAATGTGAAAACTTCGATGCCGATGCTGATCGCAGAAGAGTTGGATGTAGATTGGGGGGATGTTCTCGTAGAACAAGCTCCTTTGAATACCGATGTGTTCACCCGACAATTAGCTGGAGGAAGTCAGTCGATCCGTCAAGGATGGGAATCGCTTCGTACCGCAGGAGCTACGGCGAAACAGATGTTAAAACAAGCCGCGGCAGAGGCGTGGCAAGTTCCGGTGAGTGAAATTACTACGGAAAATGGAATCATAACGCATACCGGAACCGGTAATTCAGCCGGATATGGCGAAATGGCTTCGGCAGCAGCACAACTCGATATTCCGGAAGAAATTACACTGAAAGAGAAGCGTGATTTTAAGATCATCGGTACCTCACGCAAAAACGTAGACGGAAAGAAAATCGTGACCGGACAACCTTTGTACGGTTTGGATATTCAACGCGATGATATGCTCATTGCTATGGTCGTTCATCCACCTGCCTTTGGAATGCAGCTAAAATCCTTAGACGCTTCCGAAGCGAAAAATATGCCGGGAATTAAAGACGTGATTACCGTCGACACCTATACAGAAGACCAAAGTAAAAGTGCTTTCGACACCAGTGCTTTTACCAAACTTGTGGTGGTGGTCGGGGAAAGCACCTGGCAAGTCATGCAAGCCAAAAAAGCCGTAAAAGCCGAATGGGAACTTGCCCCGGAAATTGAAAACGAAATGCATATTTTCGGTCGAACGATGACGGTGAACCATCCGGCCGGACTTGAAAATACGAATACGCACAAAGCTCAGATGGTTGATATGGGGCCAGAACGAGCTCAGATCGAGCGGAAGGACGGTGATCCCGAAAAAGCTTTTCAGAACGCCGCAAAAGTCGTGGAACGCAGTTATAGCTGTCCGTTTTTAGCGCATAACCCCATGGAGCCTATGAATTTCTTTGCGCATGTGACAGATGATCATGCAGAATTGGTAGGGCCTATCCAAACACCGGAGATCATGGAGCAGAGTGTGGCCGACCGACTCGGACTTCCGTTAGAAAAGGTGGATATTATGATGACGCGTATGGGAGGTGGCTTTGGAAGAAGACTCTATGGTCACTTCTTGGTGGAAGCTGCAGTTATTTCGCAAACGATGAAAGCACCTGTGAAATTGGTCTACACGCGGGAAGACGACATGACCCATGGAACGTATCGCCCCGCCTATCGCGCTACCTACAAAGCTGCTTTGGATGAAAATAATGAATTGATCGGTTTTCATGTGATTGCCGGTGGCATTCCTGAAAGTCCGTTAGCTGCCAATCGCTTCCCAGCCGGTGCCGTTGATAATTATCTGGCGGAATCCTGGGCGATTGAATCTAATATTACAACGGGAGCCTTTAGAGCGCCACGGTCGAACTTTATCGCCGGAGCCGAACAATCCTTCTTGGATGAATTGGCAGAAATTGTTGGTAAAGATCCGATTCAATTCCGTTTGGACCTGTTACAGCGATCTATCGACAAACCCGTAGGGGAAAATAACGATTACGATCCCTTACGCTACAAAGGGGTGCTAGAACTAGTAAGGGATAAATCCGGTTGGAACAATCAAGATGCTTCTAAAAACCGCGGTGTCTCTGCTTATTTCTGTCATAATTCCTACGTGGCCCAAGTATTGGATATTGAAATGGAAGGAGACAAGCCTGTCGTGCAAGATGTATATTGCGCAATCGACTGCGGAATTGTGGTGAACCCTGATGCTGCTTCCAACTTAGCGGAAGGAGGTATTGTAGATGGAATTGGTCATGCGATGTACAGTGCGATCACCTTTAAGGAAGGAAAACCTGAACAGCAAAATTTTGATCGATACCGACTCATACGTCATTCGGAAGCACCCAAACGAATTCAAGTTGATTTTGTACAAAATGATATTGATCCTACGGGGCTCGGAGAACCACCATTTCCACCCATCATGGGAGCTTTGGCGAATGCCATGTATCAAGCAACAGGAAAGCGATATTACGACCAACCCTTCAATGCAGCACAGCCGGTCATAGGATAAACCTATACTTTAATTAGTGTTTTTTAAATAGCTTTAAAATAGATAATTACAGTTTATGACGCATGAATTAAAAGCTATTATTGAAGTTGGTGTGGAGTGGCAACAACAGGGTCATTCCATAGTACTGGCCACCGTGGTTCAATTGGATGGTTCTTCGTACCGACGTCCGGGGGTTCGTATGTTGTGGAACGAGCAAGGAGATTCGGTAGGAGCCGTGAGTGGCGGTTGTGTAGAAAAAGAAGTGTTCAGGCAAGCCCAATCTGTTTTTGAGACGGGCGAGGCTAAGATAATGACCTACGACGGCCGCTATCGATTGGGGTGTGAAGGAATACTTTACATACTACTGGAAAAAATTATAATTTCCGAGGCTTGTATCACTGCCTATCAAAAGCACCTAAAAACAAGAACTTCTTTCGTCACTAGCACCTATTATTACAACACCCCTCAGACCATCTCCAATAAAATGGGAACCGTACTTCAACTCGATGATCAGGTGTTTTCCTTGAACGACAATTTTCTGGAAGAGGAATCTTCATCTCTTTTGGTGTTTGAACAAACATTCTCACCGCTATTTCGACTTTTTATTTTTGGAGCTGAACATGATGCGGCGCAATTGAGCAGAATGGCTGCGCAGTTAGGATGGGAGGTGCATATCATAGCTGCGCCCGATGAACAAAAAAGTAAAAAATATTTCAAAGGGGCTGCCAGTTTACAAACACCGCTATTTTCTGAAATTGACGCAACGCTCTTTGATGAACAAACCGCTGTCGTATTGATGACACACAGCTTGAATAAAGACCTTCAATACTTGCTGGCTTTACGGCATTCCAAACCGGCGTATTTAGGATTATTGGGGCCTGCGCATCGCAGAGAACGAATGCTATCGGAACTTATGGAACTGCATCCCGATATCGATACTGCATTTATTGATCGTATCCATGGTCCAGCCGGAATCAATATTGGCGCAGAAAGTGCTTCGGAGATAGCATTATCCATTCTCTCTGAGATCCTCTCTGTGATTCGAGAGCAAGAACCCATGCCTCTTCAGGATAAAATAGGCGCGATACATGAGTGATATTCCTGTGCTTCTCATGGCGGCCGGAGCTTCCACTAGAATGGGACGCCCAAAACAACTGCTTCCGTGGAAGAATACCACTCTTATTGAGCACCAAATACAAACGTTACATCAAATTTCTAATTCGGTTTTTGTGGTCTTAGGCGCACATTCCGAAGCCATTATTCCTGTTCTTAATAAAACATCCGTAAGAATAATGACCAACCCCAATTGGTCTGAAGGCATGGGCAATAGCATCGCTTTTGGGCTACAACAACTTTTGAACGAACAGCCAAATTGTGAGGCTGTATTAATTGGATTGGTAGACCAACCTTTGATTGATACGCATCATTGTAAGCAACTGATCGCTGCTTTTGAACAGGGTCTGCAGCATATTGTTGTTTCTGAAGATCCGAAAGCCGACTGGTGGGGTGCGCCGGTTTTGTTTGACCGCAATTATTTTTCTGAATTGTTGAAATTAAATGGAGACATAGGAGCGAAAAAGATCGCTAAGAAATATGAAGAGCATGTGATAAAAGTGAAAAGCAGTGGCTCTTTAGAAGACATTGATACTCCGGAAGCGTACCACCAACTCAAACAAAAGATTAACCACCGATCCTGATCATGCTTCGGTTTTTATGCTGACGCACATCGTCAAAGGTTTCAGGACGATCGAGTCCGCCGCGCATCGCATGTTTTTTAAGCACCGCTTTACGAATAACCGGGCGAATATCTTTTCCGGCACGAAAAGGTGCTAGGAGATCGCTTTCAGAATCAGAAAACAAACAATTCTTCAATTGCCCGTTGGCCGTTAGCCGCAACCGATTACAGCTGTCACAGAAAGGGTTGGTAACGGTACTAATAATTCCGAAGGAACCTTCAAAATTCTGAATTTTATAGTTTTTAGTCGTGTCATTTGGCGCATCTTGGAGTCGGATGACCGCATCGCTTCCAAAATGAGCTTCTACAAGGTGCATAATATGCTCATATGATACGGTTTTGGAGCGATTCCACGCATTGCCTTCAAATGGCATAAATTCGATAAAGCGAACGCTTACCGGATGTTCTTTGGTAAATCGTAAAAAATCAAGGATCTCATCATCATTCACCCCTTTCATGAGAACCACGTTGATCTTGACGTGAAACCTTTCCCTCAACAATAAGAAGATGTTCTTGTAAACTTTATCAAAATCATTTCTAAAGGTGATCTTTTTGAATTTTTCAGCATCCAGCGTGTCCAGGCTCAGGTTAATGGTATTGACATGACATTTTTTAAGAAGCGCTGTATGGCGGTCTATGATCACCCCATTGGTGGTAATGGAAAGTCTTGTTGGTAAGGTGGCCAATTGCTGAAGTAATTCCGGGAAATCCTTACGAACCAATGGCTCCCCGCCGGTAAGTCGGATTTTAGTAACCCCTTCCTCCACAAATAAGGAAGCGATCTGAAAGAGCTCTTCCGCATTCATCAAATGCTTAGACGGCGTCAACGGAACCCCTTCTTGTGGCATGCAGTAGGTGCATCGCAAGTTGCATTTTTCCGTTAGGGAAATACGCAGATAAGTGTGTTTTCTTCCGAAAGAATCCGTTAATATGTGATTCTTGTTGGTACTCAATGGCTGCCTCCTTTCGCGATATGAAACACATGAAATATAGCCGGAAGCAGTGCTTGCAATGATTCTTGAGCCCCTTTGGTGGACCCCGGTATTGCCAACACCAAACTAGTTCCAACCATGCCTGCCACACTTCTGGAAAGCATGGCCATGGGCGTGCGCTCTTGTCCATAGCGACGCATCACTTCTTCAATACCCGGAATTGGACGTTCTAGAAGGGGTTGGATGGCTTCCGGAGTGACATCCGTAGGGGAGAGTCCGGTTCCGCCCGTAACAACGATCAAATGGGTGTTTTCTGCTACTTGTTGCTGCACCTGCTCTTGTATGGCAGCGACTTGATCGGGAATCACTTGATATTCGTTAATAGTAACGTCATGCTCTTTTAATAGGGTAATGAGGACCTTTCCAGCACGATCTGAATTGTTTCCTTCGGAAATAGAATCGGAACAAACGATCACCGCAGCCTTTAAATTTGCTGCGTCAGTTTTCATATCTGATTTTCCGCCGCGTTTTTCGAGCAATTTGATATGTTGAATTTCCACACCTTTATCGATGGGTTTCAGCATGTCGTACATGTTCAATGCCACGATACTGGCGCCGTGCATGGCTTCCACTTCCACACCTGTCTTATAAATGGTCTTTACGGTTATGTTGATAGTGATCTCTAGACCGTCAATAGCGTACTCAATCGCGGTCGCTTCAATGGGTAAGGGATGGCAATCGGGGAGGAGTTCGGGTGTTTTTTTAACGCCCAATAATCCTGCTGCTTTGCTCATGGCAAACACATCTCCCTTGGGAACGGTTCCCTGCCGGATAGCATCGATGGTCGCCAGCTGACTCACCTTTACTGTGGCTTGAGCCGTTGCAATTCGTAAGGTTGTTTGCTTGTGGGTGATGTCTACCATGCCTTAATTATTGACTTTCCATTGGTGTGTAGCATCTTCAAAGATTTCTTTTCCGAAGATAGGAACTTTCGCTTTGATCTCATCGACCAGTACTTGTAATGCTTCAAACACATCGTTACGATGGCCTCCTGAAACGAAAACGAAAAAGCACAATTCTCCGGCTTTTACGGTACCCAAACTGTGATAAATATGCATACAGTGCAAGTTAAAGCGTTCAAACATCGCTTCTCTGATCTCATGACAAACGGCATTGGCCATCTCTCGTTGCGTAGAAAAATCGATTGCGGTGACCGTCTTTCCATTGATGGTATCTGCGCGAACTTGCCCTAAAAAGATATCATGCGCTCCAATGCCGGTTTTCGACTGATGATGGGCGATGGAGGTGGCAATCTTTTCCGGAGAAATAGGACCTTCAATAAAAATATTTTTGCTCTTTTTCTTCATGTTTTTTCAGCTAACCATTGTTGTAATGCTGCAGCGCCTTCTTGTAAACTGTAGCAATTAGAAACTCCTTTTGCCATGTATTCGTCGGTTGCTTTTCTGCTTCGGACGCCCGATTGACAAAAGAATACTAGTTTTTTCCCCTTTGTTTTTGCTTCGGAAAGGTCTACTTCTGAATCTCTGATCACGTTTTGTGCTTCGATCTTCGGAAGCTCATGTGCTTCTCGCACGTCGATCCAAAGAATTGCCTCTTCCGAAGAAATTTCCTGCAATGAAAGCGTTGGTGTTAAGATACAATCTTGCGTTTGAACCGGCACGATCTTCGCGCGATTTTTCACCTTCTCGATCTCCTCCGGTTGCTTACTGATGTTCCAAAGGTACTGAGTATGTGTACGGGTATCATACTGTAAGAGCGTTCCTGAAAGCACATCGCCAAGTCCAAGAATCATTTTCAAGACTTCGGTGGCTTGTAGCGTACCAATGAGTCCCGGTAATACGCCCAATACTCCAATTTCATTGCAATTAGGCACTTCTCCGGGTTGTGGTGGCTTCGGAAATAGACAGCGATAGGACGGACCTTCATGATAGTTAAAAACCGACACTTGCCCTTGAAATTTGTATAAGGACCCAAACACCATCGGTTTTCCAAGGCGTATGCAGGCATCGTTAATGCAATAGCGCGTCACAAAATTATCGGAAGCATCAACGATGATATCATACGAGCTGCACAGCGTTTCCGCGTTCGACACGTTAAAGTCGGTATCGTGCGTAATGATTTCAACGTCTGAATTTAATGCCTGCAACCTAGCTTTGGCGCAGTCTACTTTCTTTTTCCCGACTTCCTTTTCTGAATACAATACTTGCCGTTGGAGATTGGAGAGTGAAATCATATCAAAATCAACGATTCCTAAGGTGCCAACGCCTGCAGCCGTAAGATATTGAAGCACTGCACAACCGAGTCCGCCGGCACCGACCACCAACACCTTGGCTTCTGCCAGCTTTTGTTGTCCTTGGGTACCCACTTCGGAAAGACTGATATGTCGTGCATAGCGTGCGTTCATCCTCCTGAAAATGGTGGGAAGATATCGATAGTCCCTTCGGAAATGGGGTCATGCCCGGAAATGATGGCATTTTTTTGTGCTAGTTGAAAGGTGCTGTTGGCCAATTCCGGGTGAAGTTTGAGTAATTCCGAAGAAAGATCCGCCGCTGTGAGCGCTTCCGTATGAAAAGGCTCTGTCGCGAATTTCATCAGCTCCGCGAGTTTTCCGTGGTAAATAAGTTTTACTTCCATGTTAGAACAAGATAAGTTTAATTGAGGCGGTTGTCAACACCAAAGTCAAAAAGTATTCTAAAAAACGGGCGTTCCATTTTTTACTTCCCAAATAACTTCCCGCCATGCCACCGATCACCGCAATTACGACCATCACTGCCGATATGGGCTCTAGGGTCACACCGCTACTAAATTGGCCTAATAATCCGGCAGCCGAATTCACCCAAATGAACAAAGCCGAAACTGCCGCAGCTTCTTTCATATTTCCCCAATGCAATACAAGGATCAAAGGAGTTAAGATAATACCACCGCCAATCCCGATGAGTCCGGAGAAGAAGCCAACCAACACTCCGGCAATAAGAGCTTGATAGAAAATGATCTTTTTGATTTCCGTGCGTGATTCTGATGTAGGCCAGAGCATGCGAACGATGGCAAAGAGCAACAGAAACCCTAAAATGCGTTTGTAGATGATCGGTTCCACATTCAGCATTCCGCCTAAAAAAGCTGCGGGAACCGACCCAATAGCGAAGGGAATAAAGAGGTTCTTCTTAAAATGTCCCGCACGATAGTAATGATAAAAAGCAATTCCGGCTACGAACAAATTAAGCAACAAAGCCGTTTGTTTCATCATCACATTGGGAAAACTAAAGAGCGCCATCAATGCTAAATATCCACTGGCTCCACCATGACCCACGCTGGCATACATAAATGACACCAAGGGCAACAGCAATAGAAAATAGATAAGCATGGAAGTTTCAATAACCATATCGCATCCTTAGTTTGACAGGTTGGGTAAGAGGAGGGTGGTGACCAAACTTCCCTTGGAAACATGGGTCGTGTCTTCCGGAATAAAGACCAAAGCATTGGCGTGTGCAAAACTTAAGATCATGGAAGAATGTTGTCGGTCTAATATGGTAACGCCGTTTTCATGAATTTTGGCTTTTAAGAATAAGGCGCGACCAAAAGGATTTTCAATAGACTCGGTTACGGGGAGTTCAATACGTGGGAGTTCGCATTGCAAAACACCCTGAAGTTGTTGTAGTGCGGGCCAAACATACACATAAAAACAACTGAGGGTCGATGCAGGGTTTCCGGGAAGCGCAAAAATGTATTGGCTCTCTTTGGTTCCGAAGAAGAGCGGCTTGCCCGGTTTTTGTTTGACTTTATAAAACTGTTCGGTTACGC
>CEVM01127257.1_pt1 | contig 16418 bp, 13 predicted proteins | sample 531481 | NCBI WGS metagenome assembly CEVM01 (sample SAMEA2623649, study PRJEB7988) | marine metagenome | biome: marine biome (ENVO:00000447); feature: mesopelagic zone (ENVO:00000213) & marine oxygen minimum zone (ENVO:01000065); material: "saline water (ENVO:00002010), including plankton...
TGCGTTTTCGCCGCCACCTCCTCTATGGAACTGCCCAGCCATCCGCTCGGCTCCAGCGCTTCGACAAAGGCGAAGGCGACTCGCTTTTCTTTTGCCGTCAGCCTGACATAACTCAGTTGCTGCGCCACATGTTCCATGAGCGTTGTCCGAGCCGCCAAACGTTCTGAGTGATCCGGCAGCGCGCGGGTGTCCGGCGGGAATGCTGGCTGCACACCGTGCCGGGTCACAGCAGAGGATGGCGAGTCGTGGGAGGACGCCGTGGCTACCGTATCGCCCTGCGACACCTGCAGGAACGGATTCTCCTGGCCCTGCTCCTGGATGAAACGGCTCAGTTCATGCGCCCCCATCTGCAGCAGCCCGATGGCCTGCCGCAGTTCCGGCGTGATCGCGAGTAGGCGTTCTTGCCTAAGGGCCAGGGTCGGGATAATCTTCATGCCGATTGCGAGGTCCGTCATCAGGGTACGAAGGCGCTGACTGTGCCCGGAACTTTAGACGACGCAGAATTCAGGCCGCAAGAGCGGGTCGTTTCCATTCTGGCACGGAAATTGCATGTCATGCGATGCCGGGGAGATCTCCGCCCCGGCCGGAGGCGCCTTGCATAGCCCGCTCTTGCATGTTTCCTCTGACACGTCTCTTCTTGAATCGGAGGTGCGACCGTGAAACCTGAAACCACGACCCATCAATCGGTGATGATCGACGAAATATCGGCCGATGGCACAATTCTTGCCTGTGATCCCGCACAGGCCATCGCATTGGGTTACGATCAGGCGTCGTTAATTGGTACACCCGTGTCCACGCTGTATCCACTGCCGTCCCGCCGCATTCTCGAAGCGCATCTGTCGCGCAGCAAACCCGGCCCGATACCGGAGGAACTGGAAATCCGTGATGCCCAGGGCAACACCCATCGTGTCGCCGCCATCTTGGACATCATCAGCCCCGCCGATGGACCGCAGACCGCTCGCGTGCTGAAATGGTTCCAGGCGGGTTTTATCACCAACACACGGCAGCTTTCAGAGGACAAGGAAATCCTCGAGGATATCGTCGCCGCCTCCAGCGATCCCGGCTGGTGCATCCAGTTCATCGAACCCGTCGATCTGTCCGCACCGGAACAGGAAATTGTCCGCCAAGTCTTTTGCAACAGGCGCCGCTGGCGCTTTTGCAACCAGGCCATGGCCCGCTTTTACAAGTTGCCGGAAGGGGTCAACATCAACGACCGTCCGGTTGACGAAATCTTCCCGCAATCCCTCGAGAACGAGGATTTCGTCCGGCAACTGATCCGGTCGGACTTTGACGTTGACGGTGCGGCATCCCTGGACACCCGCTATGACGGTGTCCAGCTTGTCGTCGAGAACGATGTGCGCGGCCTGATCCGCAAGAACTTCCTCTACCGGATGTGGGGCACGGTCCGGGATGTTTCGAAACACCATCGGATCGCGGAAGAGCTGCGCGAACAGATCGCCGATCTGGAGGCCATCATCTCTGCGGTTCCCGATGCGCTCATCCTCCTCGATCCATCCGGGCGGATCATCCATGCCAACGCCATCGCACTCAGGATGTTCGGCCTCGACACCACCCAGATCGAGGGTTGCTCCTACGATCGCCTGATCGGAGAAAACGCCAATAGTTCCGCCCTCTGGCTGGGCATTCGCGACACCGCGACGGGCGACTTGCGCAAGCCGATCGCGACTCGGCTGCGCAGCATGAGCGGGTCTGTCCCGGTCGATGTGAACGCCCGGCGTTTCGGCATGAACGGAGTGGATTGCCTCGCCGTGACGCTGCGGGCACAACCCATTTCCGGCACTCCGCCAGAGGTGCCTGCCCCCCAGCCGGATATCACGAAGTGAGGGCGGGACGATGATGTCGGAGATACCCGCCTTCTCCGAGGGAGGAACACCAAGCACCATGGAGATAATCGTCCGCTCGGTCGCATCGCTCTCGGAAGGGGTCATTGTGATCAGGGCGGATCGTAAGATCATCTTTGCAAATGCCGAAGCCTCCTCGATCCTGGACACACCGGCAAACGACATTGCCGGTCGCGATCTGGGTCGGCTTCTGGAGATGGGCGGCTATGACTGGGGGGACGCGTTGGAAACCGCCGCCGACCAATCCAGCGGAGATTTCATCATTCGCGGCGGCAAGCGCGGCACAATCTTCGTGTCGATCCGCCGCATTTTGGGTGCCGATGGCGGCGTGGTGCTGACCTTTCGGGATCTGGAGGTCTTCGATCACAAACGTCGCGTCGCAAGCGGTCTGCCCCACCCGTCCGAAACCCCTGGTTTCGAGCGCAAAATGCGCCCGGACTTCGCCTATCAGCGTCGACTCAGCAGTTACTTGGACCAGATGATTTCTCGGGGCGAACGCGCCCTTCTACAGGGGGCAAGAGTCATCATCACCGGAGAATCCGGTGTCGGCAAAACCGAAATTGCTCGCCATCTCCACAATTTCGTTGCCGCAGTAGGCGATCCGTTTGTTGTCGTGAACTGTGCGGCTATCCCCGAAACATTGTTCGAGTCAGAACTGTTCGGCTACGAGAAGGGCGCGTTTACCGGCGCGTTGAGCGGTGGCAGGCTCGGCCTGATCGAACAGGCCGAAGGTGGCACGCTTTTCCTTGACGAGGTCGGGGAGATTCCCCTGCATCTTCAGGCGAAAATGCTGAACTTCCTCGAAGACGGCACCGTTCAGCGGGTTGGCGCGGCGAAACCGAAACAGGTGCATGTCCGCATCATCTCGGCAACCAACCGGGACCTGGAAACCATGGCCGAGGAACGGACCTTTCGCCGGGACCTGTATTACCGGCTGGCCGTCGTGCGGCTGCCCATCCGTCCCCTCAAGGAAACGCCAGAGTTAATAACCCATCTGATCGACCGCTTCCTCGGGGCCATCAACCGCCGTAGAAAGACCGAGCTTCAACTATCGGATACGCTGCGGCAGAAACTTCTGGAATACGATTATCCTGGAAACATCCGGGAACTCTACAATCTCATGCAACAAATTTCCGTGTTGTCGGAAGAGGACGAGATTCCGCGTCGGCTGAACCGTCCATTACGCGTGGACGCCGCTGCATCCACTGCAGAAGAGATACTGAAGGATGGGTGCGACCTCGCGCAGATTGTGTCAAATTATGAGATTGAAATTATACAGGCCGCGATAGGGAAATATGGCAGCGAGCGCGAGGCCGCCACCGCACTCGGAGTCGATATGGAAACCCTTCTGCGCAAGTCCGGTCGCTAGAACTGTCCGCACCAGACCAGAGCGGAGAACGCCCCCGCAGCAGGGGAGATAGGCGCTTTCTAGTTCTTTAGTTGATCATTGGATCAGAACCTCAAGCAGCATCGGCTAGATGATGGTCCGGCTGTCGCTGCCGTCGACCTCGACCGAAACCAGCAACTGAGACCCGTAGGCACCTAAGAAACGAAGGCCATTTATAAATGTGACGAGGGTGTCTTGCAAAGGGCTATCCAAACAACCGACCCGGGTTCATTATCCCCATGGGATCGAAAAGGCTGCGTATGTCATGGCTGACAGCCTGTTCCTCGACTGAGCGGATGCGTGGAATGCAGGCAGTCTTGGTCGCTCCAATGCCATGCTCCGCAGAAATTGAACCTCCCACCTCGATTGTTGCGGCGAGAACTTTGTCTTCAATCTTCAAGTAGAGATCGGGCGCGATTGGCCTGCGCCGTACATCAACCACCCCTAGATGCAAGTTCATATCCCCCAGATGCCCGAACCAGAGGCAACGCAGGGTTGAGGACAGCTGCAAGAGTTCTGTTTCCAGCCGGTCGAACAGTGTGTCGGCGCCTCTTGGAGACAAACTCAGATCAAATCCGACGACGGTGGGAAACGTGCGATACAGCGCCTCATTGGCCTCTCGCAAGGCCCAGAAATCCGCGGCTTGCCTGTGGTTCTGGGCCAGTACGGCATCCCGGATCAGGTTCGTATCGACCAAGGTCACTAGCGTGGCCTCAGCCGTGTCGCGTAGGGTGGCCTCCTCGGCTCCTTCGGCTTCGATCAGCAGGACCGGACCGGCCGGGTCGGAAAGCGGTTCGATTCCATGAAGGTCGCAGGCATAACGGTAATATTCCGGCCACATGATTTCGCAGATCGCCAAGCCGGGCATTCTCGCTTCCAGGGAGTTGAGCGCGGCGAGCGCCTGAGGCAGGCCATTCACGGCCAAGAGGGCGGTTAGGCGCGCAGAATGTCGCGGGCGCAGGCGCAGGACGGCTCCGGTCACGATGCCCAACGTGCCCTCGGCGCCGATGAAAAGCTGCTTCAGGTCATAGCCGGTGTTGTTCTTCAGAAAACCGTGCATCGCGCTCAGCACCCTGCCATCGGGCAGAACCGCTTCGAGGCCCAGAACGTTCTGCCGCATGACCCCCTCGCGAAAGGCGCGCATCCCGCCGGCATTGGTCGAGATCATGCCACCGATCTGGCAAGACCCGCGCGCTCCGATGTCGACGGGAAAGCTCTGCCCTTCGGCTTCGGCCGCCCGTTGCAACGTCTCCAGCGTGACGCCGGCCTGCACCCTCGCGATCCGCTCGGCCGGGTCGATCTCGGGGGGAGCGTTCAGCCGATCCAGGGCGATCACCACCCCGTCGACCAAGGGATAAGCGCCCCCCACCAGCCCGGTGCGTCCGCCCTGAGGCACGACAGGGAGTCGATTTTCGTGACAAATCGACAGCGCCTTCGATACCTCTTGCACGCTCCTTGGACGCAGAACCGCCAGGGGGACAACGGGCGTCCGGTTGGTCCAGTCCGAAAGATAGGCCGCTCCGGCCCCAGCACCGGGCCAAACAACATCAGGCCCGAGCGCGGAGAGAAGCGCCTCGACTCCCATCTGCCTCACCGCGACCAATACGCGACCGGGCCGGTCACGAGCTGGGGCAGAAGCACAAGGATAATCAGCACGATGATCTGAGAAATCAGAAAGGGGAGAACCCCGGTCACGACTTTGCTCATCCGCACTTCGGCTACGCCCGCGACCACGTTCAGGACATTGCCGACAGGCGGCGTCAACATTCCGAGTGCTCCGGCGATGGTGAAGACCACGCCGAAGTAGACCAGGTCGATCCCCGCCGCCTTGCACAATGGCAAAAGCAACGGCATTAGGATGAGCATCAGGGGAGAAAAATCCAGGACCGTCCCGAGCACCAAGACTACCCCGAGCACCGTCGCCATGAGAAGCGTCGGCCGGTCGATCAGCGGGCTGAGGAAGTCGATCAGCATATTCGGCAGGTTCGCCGTGGTGATCAGCCAGGCGCTCACCCCTGAAGCACCGATCAGGAACAGCACCGCCGCGCTGGTCGTCGCCGCGTTCAACAGGGCGGTCTTCAGTTTGGCCCCGGTCAGTTCGCCATAGACAAAGGCGCCCACGAGCGTGGCATAGGCGACCGCGATCACCGCGGCCTCGGTCGGGGTGAAATAGCCCATACGCAACCCGCCGATCACCAACACGGGCAGAAACAGAGCGGGAAGTCCGCGGCCCACAGTACGCAGCCGTTCCGCCATGCTCTGCGGCTCTAGTGTTGGCAATGCCTCGCCCCGGATAAGGAAGCGCCAGCAAAGGATAAGCGCCAGCGCCATCATGAGCCCGGGAACGATCCCTGCCAGGAACAGCGAGCGGATCGAAACATTGGCAATCGAGCCGTAAACGACCAGCGCGATCGAGGGCGGAATCACCGGGGCGATAATCCCCCCGGCCGCCATCAGCCCGACGCTGCGGCCCTCGTCATATCCGCCCGCGCGCATCATCGGAACTAGCAGGGCGGCGAGTGCTGCGCTGTCGGCGATTGCCGAGCCCGAGAGCGAGGCCAGGATCAGGGCCGAGAAGATCGCGACATAGCCCAAGCCGCCGCGTACATGACCGAGAAAGGCCATCGCCACCTGGATGATGCGGCGCGAAATCCCGCCGACATTCATCAACTCGCCAGCCAGAACGAAGAAGGGGATCGCCAAAAGCAGAAAGTTATCGACGCCGAGGATCAGGTTCTGCGACACGATCTGTGCCGAGAAGTAATTCATGTACAGCATCAAGGCCACGCCGCAGATCAGCAGCGCATAGGCGATGGGCACGGCCATCAGGATGGCCAAAAACAGGGAGCCGAGAAAGACCGCCATCGTCATGATTTGTACTGATCCCCGTCCTGGAATGTCTTTTGGCCTTCGGGCCGACTTCGATGCTGGGAGAAGTATGCATCCGCCGTCAGGCGGCCGGTCAGAAGGCCGAAAAACCGCAAGCTTGAAATCAGCAGGAACAGTGAGGCGCCGACGATCCCGGACTGATAGACCAGCCCCAACGGCAGGCCGGTGATGGGAAAACTGTCATAGGCGCTGAACTGATATTGCCGCCAGGCTCCGATCAGCAGCAAGGCATCGCAAAAGATCATCATCGCGATCCCGGCAAGAGCGGCGACGAAGCGCAAGGCGGGCGGCAGACGCCTGACGGCCATATCCATCGCGATATGCGCGCGCCGCGCAAGGGTGAGCGCGGCTCCGAGCATCACCAGCCAGACCAGTAGCAGCCGTGACAATTCTTCGGTAGCGGCAATGCCGGTGTGAAACACGAGACGCAGCATGACATTGATGAAAACCATCGCCACCAGCAGGGAGAGTAGGGCGATCAGCGCCCATTCCAAGATACTTAGAATTCTGAAACGGCCAGACACTGCAGCCTCCGCTGGATGGGGCCGCGCCCGGAGTTGGCGCGGCCTGTTGGTGTTACCGGGCACTCGCGGCGACCGCGGCAAGCATCTCGTCGTAGAGCGGCGCCAGGTCCTCGGTGACGGTCTTGGCGATCACCGGGGCGACTTTTCTTCGAAAGGCGGCAACCGAATCCGGACCCAGCTTTGCGACAATCTTCATGCCGCCCTCGCCACGGAGGAAATCCAGCACCTTCGCGTTGGCGTCACGCATCATGCTGCGTTGGGTGGCGCCGAAATCGCGCACGGTCTCTTCCAGCAACGCGCGGTCTTCTTCGCTCAACCGTGACAGAAACGGTTGTCCCGACAGAACCACCATCGCGCTGTAGATGTGGTTCGAGATCGTCAGATGGTCCTGCACTTCGTAGAACTTCATCATATCGACGGTTAAGGCGGTGTTGTCCTGACCATCGACCGTGCCGGTTTCGAGCCCGGCATAAAGTTCGCCAAAGGGCATTGGCACCGGCTGCGCGCCCAGGGCGCCAAAGGTGTCGATGAAAACCGGGGCGCCGATGACGCGGATTTTCAATCCTTCAAGATCCTCGGGACTGGTCACAGGGCGCACGTTGTTCGAGATCTCCCGGAAACCGTTTTCCCACAATCCCAAGGAATACAGCCGATGCTCGGAAAGCCCCGCGGTCAGCTTGTCGGCCAGCGGTCCCATTGTCACGGCGTCGGCTTCAGCCTCGGTCGCAAAAACAAAGGGAATGTCCAGCAGGCGCAGCGGTGCGTTGAGGTTCGTCAGATTGGTGGTGGCGGTGATCAGAATTTCCTGCAGCCCCCCCTGGAGCGCGCTGATCTGTTGTTTCTCGTTGCCCAATTGTCCGGCTGGAAAGATCTGGACGTCGAAGCGGCCTTCGCTGCGCTTCTCGAGCTCTTCGGCAAAGGCTTCGACCCCGCGCGAGAAAATATCGCCACCGGGGCCGAAATGCCCCACCTTGATCACTGTCTGCGCGGCCGAACTCCCGGCTCCCAGCAACATTGCCGCACAGGCGGCGACCATTATCTTGACCGACATTGCATTCCTCTCCGTGTTGATTAACTGAAGTTTTTTTTAAGGGTGGTACCGTTGTCAGGCGGTCGTTTCGCGGCGCTGCACCACCTCGTAGCGGCGATGCTCGAGAGAGGGCAAAACGGCCCGAACGTCGCGAAGACGTGTCATCGACAATTGAGCGACCGCGATCCCGGTGTCGCCAGCGACGCCGCCCAGCACCAAGCCGGAGGGATCGACTATCATGCTCAGTCCCGACGAGAGCGGGGCCGGCTGGGAGGAGGCCAGAACATAGCTCGTGTTCTCGATCGCCCGGGCCCGAAGAAGCGTTTCCCAATGCAGCTCTTTCAGCGGCCCGGCCACCCAGCCGGCGCAGACGATCAGCGCGTTCGCTCCTTTGGCGATCAGCGCGCGGGCCATCTCTGGAAAGCGCAGATCGTAACAGTTAATCAACCCGAAGCGGAACGCACCGATATTGAACAAGACGAGTTCCCCGAACTCGTCATGCAGCGGCGCGACTGTGTTTTTGAGCGACTCCTGATAATGGAAAGCGTCATAGAGGTGCAGCTTCTGGTAGCTGTCTATCTCCTGCCCATCGGGGCCCATGACGATCAGCCGGTTTTCCGAAAGTTCGGCATCGCCCTCGGTATACATGCCGACCACAAGGTAGAGCCCCAGGTCCCGGGCGATCTCTGACAGGCTGCGACGGAAGATATCCCCCCCTTCCCGCGCGACGCGGGCCAGGGTTTCGGGGCTGGAATCGAAAGCATAGCTGGCGGCTTCCGGGAAGATCGCAAGTCCGGCGCCCGCCGCGCGCGCGCGCTCGGCCAATGACCGGATCGTGGCTATGTTGGCCTGTGTATCGTCGGTCGAAGCGAACTGCGCCACTGCGGCGATCATCTCTTCCCCGGCCTCTCCGGTTTCGCGTGTCAACTCCGGGCTCTCCTCGTATCTGGCGGCGACAACAGGGGCAGCCCTGTCTTCGTTTCGAACATCCTTCCATGCGTTAGAAGAAAAAACTAATATCAATTTTGGGCAAATCTATTCACTGAGGATATAAATTATGCGTCCCACCGATCTGCGCCAACTGCACTATTTTTCGGTCGTGGCCGAAACGCTGAGCTTCAGCGAGGCCGCCGAACGCCTGCATGTGGCGCAGCCGGCAATCAGCCGGTCGGTGCGCGATCTCGAACAAACGCTCGGTATGCCGCTTCTGGTGCGGACCACCCGCAAAGTCAGCCTCACGCCCGAAGGCGCGGTGCTTGCCAATGGTGCCGGGCGCGCGTGGCAAACGCTGGAAAGCGCGCTGCGGCAGGCGCAACAGATACATTCCGGACAGGAAGGCGAACTTATTGTCGGCTATTCCGCTCAGGCCGCGCATGGCCCAATGTCGAAACTTCTGCTGAAATTCCGCCAACATGCGCCTGGCATCACGCTGAAGTTGCATCTCAGTTCCTCGGAAGAGGAGATCGAGCTTCTTCGCCTCGGCAAGATCGACATGGGTTTCCTGATCGCCTCGGCGGTGCCGCCCGGTTTCGAAATGCTCTCTGTCACGCGCGAAAACTTCGTCGCCCTGCTGCCCGAGACGCATCCCCTTGCGCGGAAGAAGCGGCTGCCGCTGCGTCTGCTCGCCGAAGAACCTTTCATCCTCGGCACGCTCGAACGCTGGCGGATCTTTCGCACGCTGATCGAAGCGGCCTGTTTGCGGGAAGGGTTTCGTCCCCGCGTCGTCGGCGTGGCCGACGATACGCCGCTGCTGCTGGAAATGATCGCCTCCGGACAGGGCGTTTCACTCTATGGTGCCCCGATCGCGCGCGCCTTACCGCCCGGCGTGGTGTCGGTTCCGCTGGACTGCACCGACATGCACTTCGACATCGGCCTGTCCTGGAATGGCGATGCGGTCACTCCGGCCATGCGCTCGCTGATTGGCTTCGTCAGCGAGAATGCCTGAGGCATCCGCGCCATGCGGCACGGATCAGTTCATCTTGCTGGGAAGCCAGAGGGTGTACTCGGGCACCAGGACGAGGAATGTCAGAACCAGCAGATCGACGACCACGAACCAGCCGACGCCGCGAAAGATCGTCGTGAGCGACACCCGGTCCCCCAGGGCCCCCTTGATGATATAGACATTGAGCCCGACAGGCGGGGTCAGCAGTCCGATTTCGAGCAGCTTGACCAGGATGATACCGAACCAGATCAGATCGAGCCCTGCATCCTGCGCCATCGGCAGAATAATCGGCATCGTCAGCAGCAGAATGCCAATACTGTCGAGAAAGCAGCCCAAAATGAGATAGAGGAGCGCCACCGCAACGATCACCATCAGCGGCGTCGTGCCCATGGCGATGAAACTGTCCGCAACGAAGGTGGGTACGCCTGAAAGTGCCATGAACCGCGCCAGCAGGGATGTGCCGATTACAACCAGGAAGATGCTTGCGGTGCTGACCAGCGTCTGGCGGATTCCCTTGCCAAGCACCACCCAGGTCAGCGTGCGTTTCACCGCCGCCACGAGGATGGCCAGCGCGGCGCCCACGGCTCCGGCCTCCGTCGGCGTGAACACTCCGAGAAAGATACCCAAGAGCACTCCGAGGATGATCAACGGCAGCGCCCAAGTGTCCCGAATGGCCCCCTTTAGGTCCTCCCGGGTAAACGTCTCGTTCACCTTCGGCGCCAGCGAGGGATTGCGCAACACCCGCAGGATCACCATCGCGCTGAAGGCCAAGGCCGTCAGGATCCCCGGCATCACACCGGCGGCGAAGAGCCGGGCGACCGAAACTTCGGCCAGATAGCCATATAGCACCATCAGGATCGACGGCGGGATCAGGGCTCCCAGCGTGCCTGCCGCCGCGATCACGCCGGTGGCCAGACCCGGGTGATAGCCGTATTTCAGCATCTCGGGCGTGGCGATGCGGGCGAAGGCGGAGGAGGTCGCAACAGACGAACCCGAAGCCGCCGCCAGCACGGCATTGGCCCCGATACTGGCGACCGCAAGCCCACCGGGCAGCCAGCTCAGCAAGAGCCGCATGGTGCGGAACAGCCCTGTAGAGAGCCCCGCCTCGGAGGCGATAAAGCCCATCAGCAGGAACATCGGGATCGCCGTCAGGTTCCAGTCGCCCACGAAGTTGAACGGAATGGCGGTGATGATCCCCCAGGCGGCGCGGAAGTTCAGCAGGATGCCAATCCCGACAAAGCTGACCAGCCCGAGCGCAACCCCGATCTGAACCCGTAGCAGAAGAAGGATGACCCCGACGCCGAGGCCGCAGAAACCGATTATGATGTTATCCACGTCTTCAATCTCTCAAAGGCTTTCGGGATCAGCGGGAGGAAACGGTTCGAAATCCGGATCGAAGACCGCATGTGCCGCGTGCCGCATGGACACCAGGAAGATCGACGCGAACCCCACCGGCAGGACAAATTTCGCCGGCCAGACCATGACATAGACATTGCCCATCATCAGCTCGTTCTTGGCCAGAGCGTTGATCGCGTCGAGATAGGTCTGCCATGCCAGGATCGCGAAGAAGCCCGCCCCGAGCAGATAGCCGAAGATCAGGGAGAGACGCTGCAGCAGACGCGGCAGCACCTGCCAGAGCAGATCCACCTGTATGTTCTCGTGCTGCCACTCGACAAAGGCGAGTGGCAGGAAGACCACGAGTACCATGTGATAGACAGAGATGATCTCGAGATTGCCGGGGATCGGATGCTGCCACAGATTATCGGCGGCAACATCCATTGTCGTCTGAACCATCATCAGGATGAGTCCGATCCCCGCGACGACCATCAGAACCCGCGCAACGATCAAAATGAGCTTATCAAGTGCATAAAGCATTGCGGCCTCCAGTGGTATCGCGGTCGATCCCGGTCAGAGGCCGTATTTCGTGGAATCGAGCTTCTCGTAGACCTCGCTGCGGAAGGCGGCCTTGATCGCGTCCGGATCATCGGCGGGAAGCTCTGCCAGGCGCGCATCCCATTTGCGATAGACCTGCTGGAACCGCTCCACCAGCGCGGCGGGGTCCTTGGCCTGGAGCTTTTCGCCGGTCTCGACCGTCAGGGTCCGCATGTTGTCGGCAACGAAATCGTCCACGCTCTTTTTCAGGTCCGCCGTCGGCTGGATCACCTCGACGCCGTGGTCGGGCGCCTCGGCAAGCGCCTTGTCGACGGCCACACTCTGGGCGATGGTCGACTCCACCACCGCATCAGGGATCAGCCCCAGCAGAACCGCCCGGTGCTCGGCGCTGAGCGACTGCCAGCGCGGTGCGGCGATGGCTTGCAGCCAGCCGGCATAATAGGGTCCCAATTCCAGCAGCGTGGTGTATTTCGCGACATCCCAGAGCGAGCGTGCCTTCAAATCGTTGGCCGCGTTGATGGCGCAGTCGAGCTGCCCCTTCTCAAGCCCCGAAAACATCTCCGAGGAAGGGACGTTGACCGGAACCGCACCGACGCTTTCGGCCCATGCCGCGTGCATCGGACTAGGCATCCGCAGCTTCTTGCCGCGAATATCGTCCAGCGTCTCGATCCTGGAGGAGCACATCATGACATATTGCGGCGAGGCATAGGAGCCGAGAAAGACGATACCTAGGCGTTTGAACATCGCCTGCATGTCGGGATCGGTCAGGTAGAATTCGCCGACGGCCAGGGCCGCCGCCATGCTGTCCGGCAGGCTGATCGCCAGCGCCGCAATCGTGTTGTCCTCGGGCAGGTCCGACGGCGTGTAGGTGCCGGCGTGGTAGGTCATGTCGACGATCCCGTCGGTCAGGCCCGACAGGTGGGCGACCGGAGGCAACAGCGAGGTGCCGGTATAGACCTGCATCGTCAGGGCCCCGCCGGTTTCCTCCTTCATCCGGTCGGCCAGCGCGACGTAGCCTTCTGCCACGATGGGGTGGGTTTCGGGGAACCAGATCGAGCCGGAGAGCTGCTCGGCAGCCAGCGGAGACGCGAGGCAAAGCATAGTGGCGCACAGAAGTGACTTGGCCGTTTTCATTTCAAAATCCCTTGTTGGTCCGATTATGGTTGTCAGGCTGCGGCGCGGGGACTCATTCGCACGCCGCAGCCGGTTGGTTCGCCCGCATGCTCAACATGCGAGGGCAACTCCGTCCGCCCCCGGATCGGCTCCGCCTTCGAGGCCGTCCGCAGTCACCCGGATGCCGTGCACCCACGCGACTCCGAAGCTTTTGGCGCTGCGGATGACGGGATAGCCGTTCTCCTCCAGCACCTGAGTCACTTGGCGCGGGATCCGGTTGGTCACGTCGATGACATTGCTGGTCGCGGAAAACCGCGGCAGGGCCACGGCCTCGGACATCGACGCGCTGAAATCGAGAATGTTGAGCACCGCCTGCACGACGCCCATCGCGATCTGGGTCGCCCCTGGCGCTCCGATGACGACATATGGCGCACCGTCTTGGAAGATGATCGAGGGGCAGATCGAGCTGAACCGCGCCTTGCCGGGCGCAATCGAGCCAGCCCGTCCTGGTCGCGGATCAAACACGCCCATGCAGCCGTTGTATTGAAAGCCCAACCCGCTGGTGATCACCCCCGAGGGCATCCCGAGAGAATGGGTCATCGACACGCAATTCCCTTCGGCGTCGATCACCGAGAGATGCGTGGTGTCCTTGCATTTCCCGTCGGGCGAGAAACGCGGCACATCGGCCTTTTCGCCCGCCCGGATACGATCGGCCAGTTCCCGGGCATAGGCTTTCGAGGTCAGCTTCTCGAAAGGCACATCCGTGAAGGCGGGATCGCCGATGCTGCTGTCCTTATCGATAGTGGCATATTTCATCGCCTCGGAGACGACACGGATATATTCGGGGCTGTTGTGACCCATCCCGGCCAGATCGAAGCTTTCGAGGATGTTCAGCATCTCGATCAGCATGAGCCCGCCGCCCGGCGGCTGGTTGGTGGTCACATCGAAGCCGCGATAGCGCGTCGACAACGGCGCGGCGATCTTTGGCGCAAATCCCGCCAGATCCGCCGCCGAGATCAGCCCGCCATGCGCCTTCATATCGGCCACGATCGCCACTGCGATTTCACCCGTGTAGAAGACGTCCGCCCCAGCTTTCGCGATGGCCTCGAGCGTCGCCGCCAGATCCGGGTTGCGCACCTGGTCGCCGACCAGCTTGGGCGATCCGTCCGCCCGGCAGTAAAGCGCGCGGGCCGAGGGGTCGCGGCTGATCCGCTCGTGGTTGGCAACGCGGCCCATCTCGCTGGGAGTTGACCAGAATTCATGGACATGCGGCCGCACTTGCCAGCCTTTTCGCGCCCATTCGATGGCGTGGACGAGCAGTTCGGACCAGGGCAGGCGGCCATGCCGCTCATGCGCCACGGCATAGGCTCGCAGCGAGGCCGGAACGCAGATCGACTGATAGCCGATGTCGTTTACGTTCCCACGGAGGGTAAAGCCGAAGCCGTCGCGCGCCTCGCCCTCGATCAGATCCTCCCACATATTCGGGGTGGCCGCACCGGGAGCGGGCGCGTGGAAATCGACATATTCATGCACACGGTCCGACGCCTTGAATACGGCCATGCTGCCGAAACCGGCGATCCCGCACATCAGCGGATCGACAACTCCCTGAACGAAGGCTGTCCCGATGGCGGCATCGACGGCGTTGCCGCCTGCCTGCAATATCTCGATCCCGGCCTCCGCTGCTTCGGGTTGCGGCGCGACAACCATCGCCTCAGGCTTCACTCTTTTCATGCGTCTTTCAGTCCTGTCTTCATTAAATGTCCCATGCTTCGCCCGCGACCTTCGCCCGACTCAGAAGCTCCTAGAGATCTCGACCAATATCCGCCCAAGTTGTGCAACGCGCTCGGGTGGACATTTCTGGGAGATGTCGCCGGTGCTGATCGCTCCGGTGAGTTCGCCCCGCGGCCCGAAAATCGGAACGCCAACGGCCACGAGATAGTCGAAGAGATCCTCCTGCCCGACGGCATAGCCGCGCGCGCGTATGTCGGCGAGCATCTGCCGGATCTTGGCCGGATCGGTCATGCTGGCCTTCGTCCGGCTCTCCAACGGACCGGCAAGATAGCTCTCGATGAAAGCTTCGTCGGAGTGGGCCAAGATCGCCAATGGCGCCCCGCCGCAATGCAGCGGCAGTTCCATGCCCACCTGCGAGGTGAGGATCTTCATCGTTGACGAACCCTCGACCCGATTCATCACAAGCGCGCGGTTGCCGCTGGGGATCACATAGATCACCGAAGCCCCGGTGCATTTCACGACCTCCTGCATAATCATGTCGACGCGCGTGAATATGGGGCTGTTCAACAGCCCCTTCTGCACCTGATGCAGCACCAGCGGGCTTACCGAGAACTGCCCGGTCTCGGCATCGCGCTCAAGAAAGCCATAGTACTCCAGCGTGGCGATCATTCGCACCGCAACCGTTCTGGGGTAGCCGGTGGCCTTGCTGATCGCGGCGATCGAGCTCGGCTGTCCAGTCTCGCAAAGGACCCGGAAAATTTCGAGGGCTTTTCCTGCTGAGAGGCTGATTTCAGCTTTCATATTATGTGTCCGATTATCGGTTGGTGCATCCGCATTTAGGTTAACATTGCAAAGCAGCCGAGGCCTTGTCAATGGGCGAAATCGGAAGTGGAGTGAGCAAGTCGAGCCGGACCACGCACCACAGAGAAACTGAGACACCGAACGGGCCCTAGTTAGCGAGGGATCACATCCTTCAAAGGTGCGAAAATTTCCTGCTGGTCTGAGGTCATGGTCAGCGGATCTCTTGTTTCGATGCTGAGAATGAAGTCGACCTTCGCCTCGTCGATTTAGGCAAAAGCTTTAACCAGCATGTAGCGGCTGGCGGCCTACCAATTACCATTCTGCTCGAAGATCCGCCTCTCGACTGCAGCTTGATGCGCCCGACGGGATTTGTAGTGGTAACTGGACATGTCGAAGCAGATGGCCCCACAAGCCGCACGGATCGACACGCCCCATACGACGCACAACCTGGTCACGATTTCTCGCAGACGCCCAGGCGTCAGAGCTTTCGCCGGATCACGTCCTGCAATATCTCCCGGTCAAGCGTCACGTTCTCCACCATCTATTTCAGTCGCAGTTCTCATCCTCGGGCGCCAGCTGCCGCCGCATCTCGTCCGGCAGCAGCCCGCCATACTTCTCATTCCAGTTGGAATAGGTCGCTCGGCTGATCCCCGACTTGCGACAGATCTCAGCTACGGGAGTTCCCTGCTCTCCATGTTTCAGGATGAACGACTTCTGCGCCACCGTGAACTTCGATGCATTGATGCTATTACGCTCCCCGCCCGGCCAAGGAAATCTAGCGAAAACTCCAGCTTCAAACGATCCAGTTTTCAGGGAGCAGATCACAGGAAACCCATGTGTTCACCGACTACCGTTGGGATACGGGTGTCGTGTGGCGAGGTTGGAAGGTGGATCCGCAGAACGTGAATCTGGAGCGCGTGACGATCAGACCTTTTTCGCTCGGTTTGCCTCAGGAAGGAAATCAATAAGAGAACCATTCCGAGTGGCCCATGTTGCCCTCGTAGTCGCCGTATTCGACCATGATGCTGCGGGAATAGAAGTGCCATAGGCCCCCGCTGGTCGGATAGGCGATCTCCTGACCGCTTTCCGAGATGAATGTCGCAGGCCAGGGCGTGTGGGATCCGTCGACCCGCTGGATGTAGCGGCAGGTCCGGTTCTCGCGATCGCAGGATCGGATCGACCAGTCCCACTGACGCGGCTCGTCGCGCGGCTCGTAGGAGCGCCCGGTGAACCAGATCACATGGGT
>CEVM01062444.1_pt1 | contig 16380 bp, 17 predicted proteins | sample 531481 | NCBI WGS metagenome assembly CEVM01 (sample SAMEA2623649, study PRJEB7988) | marine metagenome | biome: marine biome (ENVO:00000447); feature: mesopelagic zone (ENVO:00000213) & marine oxygen minimum zone (ENVO:01000065); material: "saline water (ENVO:00002010), including plankton...
CAGCACTTGCAAAGTTGATGTATCTGTTGGGCCATCAAATTACCTCCAACAGTTTTAAGATGTTGTTTGAAACTTCGCTTCGCGGAGAAATCAGTTAATTCCTTTCAGGAAGTCAAATTTTTTGCGAAATTTGTCGTCTCATTTTAGAGAGGTGGCCGAGTGGTCGAAGGCGCACGCCTGGAAAGTGTGTATCCCGCTATCGCGGGATCGAGGGTTCGAATCCCTTCCTCTCTGCAACACCAAAAAGGAGAAACCCATAAGGTCCAAGCTTGCTTGAGTCTTTTGGGTTTCGAGTTTTTGACTATTGCGAAGCAATAGGTGTTGAAAGTCCCTCACCTTGGGATCACCGAGCGCAGCGAGGTAATCCCGTGAAGGTTCACTTGAGCGTTTTTTTATAGGGGTTTTTTTAAATCGCGCAGCGATTTGGTTGAAAGTCCCTCACCTTGGGATCACCGAGCGCAGCGAGGTAATCCTGCAACAACTTGCCTGAATCTTTAGGTTTTGAGTTTTTGACTATTGCGAAGCAATAGGTGTTTAAAGTCTTTTTAAGAATGATCCATTTAATTTTTGAAGAATTCTCGAATTGCATATTGAACGTTTTTATGTCGCTAATTGTTAGAATGTTGCTCTTGCGCTATTCGTAACATTCCCACCATCACAACTTGAATTTAAAAAGAATTCCCTAGCACACTTTTATATAATTTATATCTTAGCAACCCTTATTGTGGGATTTCCTTGTGTAAAAGGGTTCACAATTACCAAAATTGGGGTAAAACAGCCTACAGGAAACATCGCTGAAACCTAAGTAATTACTAAGTCTGTAATAATTTATTGTTGCAGATTAACCAAATAATTTTATATCTTTAAACCTTTAACTAAAAACAAACTTTAAGTCGATAGCAATGAAAAAATTATTTTCTATTATGGCAATGGCCGCAATGGTATTTGCAGGCACTTTAAACGCAAACGCAACTACTACCCAAACAATGCCAACCAACGTTCAATCGTTGTCTACAGCGGCAACCGTTTCAATTATTCAGGATGAAGAGGCTGCCAGCGGCGATGAGAACCCAGGCTTTCACCAAGCGCTGAAACAACGTTTCATCGAAGGAGGTCCAGGTTTTATGGGTATCGTATTACTGTGTTTAATTCTTGGATTAGCAATTGCTATCGAACGAATTATTTACCTAAACCTTTCCACAACAAATACTAAGAAATTAGCAGAAAACGTGGAAGATGCACTGAATAGTGGTGGAATCGAAGCTGCTAAAGAAGTATGTAGAAACACTAAAGGTCCTGTTGCCTCAATCTATTACCAAGGTCTGGATCGTGCCGATGAAAGTATTGAAGCTGCTGAGAAAGCGGTAGTAGCTTACGGAGGTGTTCAAATGGGACAACTCGAAAAGAACGTTTCTTGGATTTCATTGTTTATTGCATTAGCGCCGATGCTTGGTTTCATGGGTACGGTAATTGGTATGATTTTAGCATTCGATAAGATTGAAGCTGCCGGTGACATGAACCCTTCATTAGTAGCAGGGGGTATTAAAGTGGCACTTTTAACAACGGTATTTGGACTTATTGTTGCAATTATCCTTCAGATCTTCTACAACTACATTATCGCTAAGATCGATAGTATCGTAAACAGTATGGAAGATGCTTCTATCACATTAATTGATATGTTGGTAGACTACAAAAACAAAAAGTAACAATAACCCCTAAAACACACCATTAATATGGCTTTGCATAAAATTTTAAAAATAGTTGCACTTCTTCTTGGCGTTGCTGGGGTTATATTCCTCGGAATGATTATCGCCAAAGGAGATGAGGCAATAAAGGCAACCGGTGAAGGGGTTGACGGCATCATGTACGTTGCGTACGTTATTTTTGCCCTTGTTCTACTCTTTGTGGTTGTATTTGTACTCAAAGGAATTTTCGCAGGCGACCTCAAGAAAACGTTGATGTCTGTAGGAGCCTTTGCACTCATTGTTGTGATCGCTTACGTCCTCTCAGACGGAGTGGAAACCGAACTACGCGAAGGTGGAATGCTTTCAGCAAGTGGTTCGAAATGGGTAGGAACCGGCTTGTATACTTTCTACATCCTAGCAATTTTAGCGATTGGAGCGATGGTATTCAGCGGAATTAAGAAAATGACAACTCGATAACAATGGCTAGACGATCAACACCTGAAGTAAATGCAGGATCTATGGCAGACATCGCGTTTCTGCTCCTAATCTTTTTCTTGGTAACTACCACGATCGAAAAGGACAAAGGAATCGCGAGACAATTGCCTCCCCCTGAACCCCCCAATGACGAGGATGTTATCATAAAAGAGAAAAACCTCTTCATTGTGAACGTGAACAAGGATGATCAACTCCTTGTAGAAGAAGAATTGATGGAGTTGAAAGACTTGCGTCAATCAGCCATCGATTTTATCGACAACGGTGGAGCGCCTTCTGGAACGGCAGAGTATTGTTCTTTCTGTAAAGGAGCCCGTTCTCCGGAGTCTTCTGATAATCCGAACAAAGCAGTTATTTCTGTTCAAAACGACCGACTCACGTCTTACGAAATGTACATTGCCGTTCAAAATGAATTGGTGGCTGCGTATAACTTCTTACGAGACCGTGAAGCACAGCGCTTATATGGTTGGGAATTTACTGAGATGAAACGCGCGATTGATGAAGGAGAAATCACAGGGTCGAAAGCTGAAGACATTCAAGAAAAACTCGAAAACGTTCAGCAGATGATTCCATTGAAGCTCTCTGAAGCAGAACCCAAGAAACGGGGCGAATAACCTTTATATAAATTAGACTATGTCAAAATTTAAAAAGAAAAAAAGTGGAGAACTTCCTGCGATTTCTACAGCATCCTTGCCTGATATCGTATTTATGCTTCTATTCTTCTTCATGGTAGTAACCGTATTACGCGAGAACAACTTACTTGTTCAACAGGAACTACCAAAAGGAGATCAAGTGGAAAAGCTAAAAAAGGACCGTTCTATCTTTATCTACGCCGGGAAGCCTAGCTCTCAGTATCAAGATAAATACGGTACCGAAGGGAAGATCCAAATTGGTGATAAATACACCGATATTGACAATATCAAATTTGCTTTGAACGAATTACGTGCGCAATTGCGTCCTGAACTTCAAGACAAAGTAATGGTGGCTCTCAAAGTAGATAACGAAACGAACACTGGGTTGGTTTCAGACATCAAACAGGAGTTGCGAGATTTGAACATGTTAAAAATTATCTACATTACCTCTCCTGGTAATCAGTTAGAAAATTAATATATTCATTGCAAGAAAAACGCCTTGAGTCATCAAGGCGTTTTTTTATGTCATATTTTTAAATTTTCCCGTTATCTTTATAGTATGCGGAAGCTTTTTCTTTGGTGGTTTTTCACCACTCTGTTTCTTATGACACCGTCCCTTTGTTGGGCGCAGGAAGAAGAGGATGAGGACATTATTCCCGTGTCTGAAAGAGATTCTCTGTACCGTGAAGATCAGTTTTATTTCTCCGCCACCTACAATCTCATACTTAATGTTCCTTCGAATGTCAATTTACGTGGATTATCAGGGGGGATCAATTTTGGGTATTTAAGAGACATGCCGCTTAATAAACGCCGAAATGTTGCTCTTGCCGTAGGTGCCGGGGTTTCTTTTAATCGTTACGGTCAAAATTTATTTATCGGAGAAGATCCAGACGAAAATACCATATTCAACGTGTTGGATGAGAATGAGATTCCCTACGACTTTAACCGTTTTAGTACCGCTACTCTCGAAGCTCCCATCGAATTTAGATGGCGTACCTCTACTTCTAAATCCTTTAAGTTTTGGCGTATCTATGGTGGTATCAAGTTGGGATACACCTATTGGTATAAAGCGCGCTTTATGCAACCCGGGAATGAAGTGGTGCAAACAGACATTCCCGAGTTCAATCCGTTTCATATGGGAGCTACCCTTAGCTTTGGTTATGGTACCTTCAACATACACGCCTATTACCAATTTACACCCTTCTTTAGCGATGCCGTGACGGATACAGGAAATGCGATCGACTTCAGAACGCTGCGGCTAGGAATTATCTTTTATATCTTATAGCCAAAAGTTCAATAAAATCAACTGAGGAAGAAGTCCGATACAAAAGCCAAAACTCAACTCTTGATACGTATGTGCTTCGGCTTGAAGTCGGGCACTGGCTACTAAACCGTTTAGTAGAAAAAAAAGTGCGATCCATAGTAGCATATTGATCTTAAAGTGGATGCTCAACGCAATTAAAAACATGGTGATTCCTGCAATGCCCATTTGATGCAGGCTAATTTTGATAGAGAAAAACACCATCACTAGAGCCGTCATGGCTGAAAATAAAATTCCAACGAAAAAATAATTGAGTTCGGGTGTTTCGTACGGATCAAAGACCAGCTTGATGATCAATAACAGCAATACACATTGCAGCATCAACGGGACTTTCCGCTCCTTAGCCGTTTTTAAATGAATGGTATCTACCACATTCATGTTCTTCAATAAAAAGAAGGTTACAATGGGAATAAATATTGTAATAATAGCAACTGCAAAGCCCTTCGCTTGAACCACCTCCCATTCTACATAACGTGGCGTCATACCAAAGTAAATGAGCGTTCCTAACAGTGGCATCAGCAAAGGATGCAAGATATAACTGGATGCTCGTAATAGGAAGTTCATTAAATTTCTTTACGAAGTCGAGCGACAGGGATGTCTAGTTGCTCGCGATATTTCGCGACCGTTCGACGCGCGATCGGGTACCCCTTTTCTTTCAGGATCTTTGCAAGTTTATCGTCAGTGAGGGGTTTCTTCTTATTCTCTTCGGAAACGGTGATCTCCAAGATCTTTTTGATCTCTCGGGTAGAAACATCTTCCCCTTGATCATTTTTCATCGATTCACTGAAAAACTCTTTGATCAGTTTTGTCCCGTAGGGAGTATCCACATATTTGCTGTTGGCAACTCGAGAAACGGTGGAAACGTCCATATCAATCGTATCTGCAATGTCCTTGAGGATCATAGGCTTTAGCTTTCGTTCATCTCCCGTCATAAAATACTCATACTGATGTTGCATGATGGCATTCATGGTTACCCAAAGTGTCTGTTGCCGTTGTTTGATCGCATCGATAAACCATTTGGCTGCGTCCAATTTTTGTTTGATGAACATCACAGCATCTTTCTGGGATTTTGAACGTTCTTTTGCGGCCTTATAGCCTTTCAGCATATTTGTATATTCTCTGGAAACGTGCAGTTCTGGAGCGTTTCTTCCATTTAGTGTCAGTTGCAACTCTCCATCTTCTATTTTGATCGCGAAATCAGGAACCACGTGTTCTACCATTCGGGTATTCCCAGAATAGGTGCCTCCCGGTTTCGGGTTCAGACCTTCAATCTCATGGATGGCATTTCGCAATTCGTCTTCAGTAATATCAAACTTAGAAAGTAGCTTTTTATAATGCTTTTTGGTGAAATGATCGAAGGCTTCATTGATAATATCCAACGCCAGGGCTACTGCCGGAGTTTCACGTTTTCGTTCCAATTGTAACCGCAAACATTCTTGCAGGTTTCTAGCGCCTACTCCGGCCGGGTCGAGATCGTGAACGATTTGTAGGACTTCTTCGATTTTTTCTTCGGAAGTATAGACATTTTGGGTAAAGGCCAAATCGTCAACAATGTCTTGAAGGTCACGCCGAATATATCCGCTCTCATCAATGCTTCCCACCAAAAAACGTGCGATCTCTTCTTCTTCCTCGCTCAAGCGATAGGTGTTCAGTTGTCGTAATAGATGTTGGTTGAACGATACGCCCGAAGCATAAGGAATTTGCTTGTCTTCATCGTCAGCACTGTAATTATTGGCCGCTAACTTATAACTAGGGATCTCATCGTCACTTAAATACTCATCCACATCAATTTCGGTTTCAATTACTTCTGAATCTTGCTCATAATCATCAGAATTATCGAAATCATCATCGAGAGAATCTTTTTCTTCTTTTCCTTTTTCCAAGGCAGGATTTTCCTCTAATTCTTGAGAAATACGCTGCTCAAAGGCTTGCGTAGGCAGTTGGATCAGTTTCATTAACTGAATCTGCTGAGGCGAGAGCTTCTGAGAGAGTTTAAAATTAAGTTGTTGCTTGAGCATAAATATGCGTATACCTTTGGTATAAATGTAACAAAAACCGCCTAGTTTCTGTAGAAAGCAAGGCGATTTAATATAAGGTTATGATTTACTTTTTCTAGAATTCTGCATTCCCCGGAGTACGTGGATAGGGGATGACATCTCGAATGTTACCCATGCCGGTAGCAAACTGAACTAGTCGTTCAAAACCAAGACCAAAACCACTGTGTACGGCGGTTCCAAACTTTCGAAGCTCCAGATACCACCACAGTTCTTCTTCGGGAATGTCCATTTGCTCCATCTTAGATTTTAGGACGTCATAGCGTTCCTCCCGTTGCGACCCTCCTACGATCTCACCAATTCCCGGAAATAAGACATCCATCGCGCGAACCGTCTTTCCGTCTTCATTGAGGCGCATGTAAAAGGCTTTAATGGTGGCAGGGTAATCAAATAGAATCACGGGACATTTAAAGTGTTTCTCTACCAAAAACCGTTCGTGTTCGCTTTGCAGATCAGCGCCCCATGCATCAATAGGGTATTTGAATTTTTTCTTTTTATTGGGCTTACTGTTTTTGAGGATCTCAATCGCTTCGGTATAACTTACACGCTTGAAGTTATTGTCCACCACAAAGTGAAGTTTCTCGCGTAAGGTCATCTCACTTCGTTCATTTTGCGGTTTCGATTTCTCTTCTTGTAACAGTCTGTTTTCTAAAAACTCCAAATCATCAGCGCAATGCTCGAGAACATATCGTAGTACGTATTTGATAAAATCCTCGGCCAGATCCATATTGTCCGCCAGATCGTAGAACGCCACTTCCGGTTCGATCATCCAAAACTCTGCCAAGTGGCGTGACGTATTGGAGTTTTCAGCTCGGAAGGTGGGCCCAAACGTATATACTTTCCCTAATCCCATTGCAAAGGTTTCCGCTTCCAGTTGTCCGCTTACGGTTAGATTGGTTTCCTTTCCGAAGAAATCTTTTTTGAAATCGATATCTCCATCTTCGGTCTTTGGCGGGTTTTCAAGGCTTAGGTTAGAAACCCGAAACATTTCTCCTGCTCCTTCGGCATCGCTTCCCGTGATAATAGGCGTATGCATATAGTAAAATCCGTTCTTCTGAAAGTATTCATGCACGGCAAAAGAAAGCTTGGATCGCATTCGCATGACAGCTCCAAAGGTATTTGTGCGGACTCTCAAGTGTGCCTGTTCTCTCAGTTTCTCTAGCGTATGGCGCTTTGGAGAAAGAATGGTTTTCTTTACTTCTTCAGGATCGGCTTCCCCAAGAATTTCAAGGGCGGAAACTTGAATCTCCACCGCTTGCCCACTTCCTTGACTTTCTACCAAGAGTCCTTTCACTTCAATAGCGGCTCCCGTCGTGATCTTTTTCAGCATCGCTTCTTCAAAATTGTCGTAGTCAACCACGCACTGAAGATTGTGTAGAGAAGATCCGTCGTTCAAGGCGATAAATCGATTGCTTCGAAACGATCGTACCCATCCACGGACGTTTACTTCTATAAGTGACGGTTCGCTTTGTAACAAAGAGGCGATATCTTGATAGTTCATTGCCATACAATTTTAGAGGGGTAAAGATACTTTTTTTATACAGCAAATAAAATGAATGAATTCTAAGAATCTGCTTCCTCGTCTTCCTCCTTTCCGGGGAGAATTTGAAGCGCAGGTTTTCGAAGGGTTTCTTTATTTGCGATGCTTCGCTCTAATGAGAGGAGTAAGGAAGGAAGTAATAGCAAGTTAGACAACATCGCGAAGAGCAAGGTGGCTGAAACCAACGCACCCAACGCCACGGTTCCGCCAAAACTTGAGATGGTAAATACGGAGAAGCCAAAGAACAACACGATGGAGGTGTAGAACATACTTACACCGGTTTCGCGCAAGGCAGCGTACACCGATTTTTTAATGCGCCATTTGTTACTGATGAGCTCTTGTCTATACTTCGCTAAGAAATGTATGGTATCATCTACTGAAATTCCAAATGCGATACTAAATACTAAAATGGTGGAAGGTTTAATGGGAACTCCCAAAAAACCCATCAATCCTGCAGTAATGATCAAGGGAAGCAAGTTCGGAATTAAAGACACCAAAATCATTCGAAGGCTTCGAAACATCCACGCCATAAATAGCGCGATCAACAAAATGGCGAGCGATAACGAAAGCACTAGATTGTTCACCAAATATTTGGTTCCTTTTTGAAATACGAGCGCTTTTCCCGTGACAGAGACTTCATAACGATCAGGAGGAAAGATCTTATCGATCTCGGATATCAAATCTTCTTCAATCCTATCAAAACGCTCGGTCTCTGTATCTTTCATAAAGGTGGTAATCCGCGCATATTGTCCTGTGGTATCCACATAACTCTGCAACAAATTAGTGTCTTGAGCGCTTCCTTTAGCGTATGAAAGAATGAAGGTTCGTTCTTGACTATTCGGCAATTGGTAATACTCAGGATTATTGTTGTAGTAAGCTTGTTTCGAAAATTTAACCAAGTTTACCACAGAGATGGGTTTCGAGAATTCCGGGAGTTCATCAATGTAGTTTTGAAGCGATTCCATACGTTTTAAGGTGGCGAGCTTCATCACACCTTTTTTGCGTTTGGTGTCCACTAGAATTTCTAAGGGCATAATGCCTTCATACTCCTTCTCAAAGAACGCAATGTCTTTGAAAAAGGGCTTCTTTTTGGGCATGTCCTCAATAATGCTTCCGGAAATCTTAATATTATAAATACCAATGATCCCGGCACTGAGAAGCAATACTGAAATGGCATAAATCGCAACGCGATGTTCTTTCACCATTTTTTCCATCCAATCTACAAACCGCCCAATCCACCTTTTGTTGAGATGTTTTAGGTGCTTGTACTTCGGAATGGCCATGTAACTGTAGACAATCGGAATGATGAATAAGCTGAGCAAAAAGATCACCAAGATATTGATAGAGGCCACGATCCCAAATTCAGAAAGTAACTTACTGTTGGTAAGTATAAAAGTGGCAAAACCTGAAGCCGTAGTGACATTCGTCATTAAGGTGGCATTCCCTACTTTGGCAATAACGCGCTGTAATGATTTGGCCTGATTTCCGTGTTGTTTGATCTCCTGTTGATACTTGTTGATAAGGAAAATGCAATTTGGAATTCCGATGACGATAATCAGCGGGGGAATCAAAGCCGTGAGTACGGTAATTTCATAGTGTAGCAGTCCCAAAATTCCGAAGGACCACATCACCCCGATGATCACTGTCACCATAGAAATTAACGTAGCTCTGAAGGAACGGAAGAAAAAGAAAAAGATCAAGGAGGTCACTGCGAGTGCCGCACCAATAAACCAACCAATTTCATCGATAATGTTTTGCGAATTGAGCGTGCGAATGTAGGGCATTCCACTGGTGCGTACATCGATACCGGTCTGCTGCTCAAAGGCTTCAATTTCGGGAATCAAAGAAGCGACGATAAAGTTTTTGCGCGCCGCCGTATTCACGATATCCTTCTTAAGATATACAGCGGTTCGAACGGATTTTTTGCTAGGGCTGTAAACAAGTCCCTCGTAAAATGGCATTTTATAAAAGAGCTCCTGCTGAAAGGCGGATAATGTGGTTTCGTTCCAGATGGTGTCTTCTGCGATAGGAACTAATTCAAAAGCCGCTGAATCTTTTCTCTTCTGTAATTTTTGTAGGTCGCCTAAAGAGAGAGTAAGCTCTACTTCTTCGTAGGTATTCAATTTTTTGCTGAGCGTATTCCAGGCGGTAAAAGCTTCAGGAGTGAAAAGTAAACTGTCTTTTACTCCTAGAACGATCAAGTTGCCTTCTTCCCCAAAGAATTCCAAAAAACGGTCATATTCTAAGTTGATCTCATGATCATCTGGAAGTAAATTTGCTTCCGTATAGGTGAAGCGCATGTGTTTCCACTGCAGTGCCATAAAAACCGTACAGGCCGCAATAGCAATCAAAATCAGGGTTCTATTCCGAAGAATAAACCGGGCCACAACACTCCAAAAACCAATACTAAAAAGCTTTTCCACAACCAGTACGTTAAGGCGGGGCAAAGGTACTAATTCCCTTTCGGTAAACGGTTGCTGTACCGCTTATAATTTTAGATAGAAAGTAAACTTGAACGAGATATTGTCTTCTAGATCAGGAAGGTGGTAATATCCGTAGCGATAGGCGAAACTCAACCCGAACCCAAAGAGTAGTTTGTTAAGTTCGAATCCCGACTCTGAGTAGAACTCTTCTAAGGTGTTAAACGGAATCCCTAAATGGGGTTCGGCATTGTTAAGGTCGCCCCACGCGTGCCTAGTAATAAACACTAATTCAGGTCGGAAGCGTTCTGAAATATTGAAGCGACGCAGGCTATGCTTTATTTGTAGGGTGGCCAAGCGGTCCGAAAAAAACTCGCCAAAATACATCGTTTCAAAGCTTCTGCGTCCTGCTACAGAAAAGCGTTGTAGGATTTCATCTTTTGTCGGACTGTTGGGGTAGGCGTGAAATAAGTGGGTGAGAGGAGTGTCTCCAAAAGCGATATCTCCTTCCAACAAGAAATTGGTGGAAGTAAGATTGGTGCGCTTTACATAATAATCTAATTTCAGGCCTAATTTGGTGTAATTAAAGTCGCTTCCGGCAATTCCTTTAATACCTTGTGTTACTTGAGCGCTGATCTTCGGAAACCCATCGAAATATTCTACTAAGCCGTCTTCTCGGGTGAAAAAGTCGCGTTTCGGACTAATACGAATGGAAGCAGTTAATTCGGCTAATTCATAATTTCGAAAAATCCCACCGTCATTCAAAAAAATGTAATTTTCAATGTTATCAATCCTACTACGACCAAAACGTAGTTCCGACAGAATTCTTGGGGTGAATTCATGCTGGACATTGGTTTGCCACGTACGATGTTTGTAAAATTGAGTAACATTAACCAATCGCGGTTCGAAGACAGAATACACGCGCGCATCAGTTAAATAGGCAAAAGAACCTATTTCTCGGATATCGTCAATGTAGTATAGATTGATCCATGTTTTAGATTCCTTTCGTACGCGTACACTTCCCCCCAAACTAAATTTAATGTCATCATCTTTGAACCCATACGCAAAATGACCACCAAATTTAAAATGGTCTGAGAGCTTATCATTGGTGACACCACCAACACCAAGGCGGAGCCCTTCATAATTGTTGTATTTGATAAGATAGCGTAGGTCAACGTCAAAAAAACTGATGGGGAAGAACCCGGTGTTAAACGGACTCTCTTTTTTGGGTTGTTGTGTTTTTGTGCTGTCTTCTGCGATCTTAATCGCCGGTTCTTGCGCCCAAAGCATGCTTGATGCCAAACAACAGAGAACAATAAGAAAGGGACGCATTCGAATGGTTGTAGTAATTTAAGTAAAGGTATAAAGAAAGCGGCTAGAAGCCGCTCTCTTTAAGGATATATTAAGGTTATACCTTCATAATCTCTTTTTCCTTTGCCTCTAAAATGGCATCGATTTTCGAGATATGTTTGTCGGTCATTTCTTGAATATCAATCTCCAGATTTTTTTTCATATCGTCTGAAGCATCTAAATTTTTAATATCCTGATTCGCTGTTTTACGATCATTTCGAACTCCGATCTTTGCTTCTTCCGCTTCCGCTTTGGCTTGTTTTACCAATTCTTTACGGCGTTCTTCTGTCAATGGTGGTACATTGATAATAACACTCTCACCATTGTTCATTGGATTGAACCCGAGATTCGCGACTTGAATTCCGCGCTCTATCTCCGGAATTAATGATTTTTCCCATGGCTGAATGGAAATGGTCATGCCATCAGGTGTGTTTACGTTTGCAACCTGGTTCAGCGGAGTAGGAGTTCCGTAATAATCAACTTTAACCCCACTAACCATTGAGGGTGACGCTTTCCCGGCTCTAATATTGATAAGTTGTTTTTCCAAATGTTTGATAGCATTATCCATTGCTTCTCGGGTGCTATCGATAATAAGTTCTATTTCTTCTTCCATTGTTGTAAAATGTTGTAAAGGTGGCTTCTAGGACTGTTCTAATTGTTGAACAGAAACATGATTATAGTACAAAAAGAATGCCTAATCTTACAGGCTAAGTTACAAATTTACTTTGGTTCCGATTTTTTCTCCGGAAACAACTTTTAGGAGGTTTCCTTTGGTGTTCATATCAAAAACAATAATTGGTAATCGGTTTTCTTGGCTCAAGGTAAACGCTGTAGTGTCCATGACCTTCAGGCCTTTGCTAAGTACATCATCAAAACTGATGAAGTCGAATTTTGTCGCTTTTTTGTCTTTTTCAGGGTCACTCGAATAAATACCATCTACGCGAGTTCCTTTCAGAATTACATCCGCGTCAATTTCGATCGCGCGAAGTACTGCGGCTGAGTCGGTAGTGAAATATGGGTTTCCGGTACCACCTCCAAAAATAACTACCCGTCCTTTTTCTAAATGCCGAATGGCTTTTCTACGAATAAAGGGTTCTGCTACTTCATTGATTTTGATAGCGCTTTGCAATCGCACGGGGATTCCCGAATCTTCTAAAGCACTTTGCAAGGCCAATCCGTTGATGACGGTGGCCAACATGCCCATATGATCTCCTTGAACACGGTCCATCCCTTTACTGGCTCCGGCGACACCGCGAAAAATGTTTCCGCCTCCAATAACGATGGCTACTTCAACCCCTCGGTCTGTAATTTGTTTAATTTCACTTGCATAGTCATGAAGTCGTTCAGGATCAATCCCGTAGCTTCTGGAACCCATAAGGGCTTCTCCTGAGAGTTTTAGTAATATTCGCTTGTATTGCATGTAGGGCCAATTTGTGCAAATATAAAGGTAATTTTTTATCTAGAGTTCCGTTATTTCATTGAGAACTTTATATTTTTATCCCTTACAAAAAACTATTATGAAAAAGATTTTTAAAGCAACATTAGCGGTATTATTATTAGGATGCACAGTTTCGTGTTCTAATGACGATGATACCAACACAACTGGAGATGGTGATGATATACAGAATATCCAAGCCACTTATACAGTAACTTTTACGCCTGATTTTACAGAAGAAAATTATCCTGACAACTATCCAAGCGGAGCTATGTTTAGTGGAATGGTTGTGGCAGTACACGACGAAGGAAATGGAATTTTTCAACCTGGAACCTTGGCAAGTGGCGCCTTACGCGTTTTCGCTGAGGAAGGTGATAGTGCCGATCTGATTTCGGAGTTGACAACTGCCGGAGATGAAGATTCTGTAGATTTTTTCGTCACTTCGTATCCACAGAGTGAAGGTCCAACAACCTCACAAAGCGTGACGGTTACTATTGACCCTACTCATACGTCAATTAGTTTTGCTTCTGCTCTCCGCCCAAGTCCTGATTGGTTTGTAGCGATCAATGATGTAAGTATGATTGAAGGTCCCAGTTCATTGTACGATGAACTCACGGTAAATGTAGTGGCATATGATGCCGGAACCGATAGTGGTGATACGTATCTTGCTGACAACAATCCAACGGTTCCACAGGGAACGATACAGTTGATCAACACACCTCCTCTTGGAGGAGATATTACTGCCGTTGTCATTGGAACCCTTACTTTTGAGAGAACTGATTTTTAACAGACGGCTATCATGTCAATAAAAAACCCGCATCGAAAGATGCGGGTTTTTTTAACGGTATTTGTTATAGTCGATACTTATTCAATCGCTACGCGTTTGAAACCTACTACCTCTACGTCTTTTCCAATCGTATTCACATATTCGGCAACCGACTGTTTGTTGTCTTTGATAAATGCTTGATTTACCAAGGTGTTATCTTTGAAGAAACGCTTCAATTTACCTTTAGCAATGTTGTCTAGCATTTCTTCCGGCTTACCTTCTTGACGTAACTGATCTTTTGCGATCTCAATTTCTTTCTCAACGATAGAAGCGTCAACACCCTCTTCGTTAAGTGCAATTGGATTCATAGCAGCTGCTTGCATTGCCACATCTTTGGCCGCTTCAGCAGCGCCTTCAGCATTCTGCGAAAGTCCGGTAAGAACGGCAATCTTATTTCCAGCATGAATATAAGAACCTACAAAAGGAGCTTCTAATGTTTCAAAAGCACCGATTTCGATTTTTTCACCGATCACTCCGGTTTGTTCCGTAAGTTTCTCTTGAACCGTCATTCCGTTGTAGTCAGCTGCAAGAAATGCATCCTTTGAACCCGCTTCTAGGGCTACAGTCGCCAAGTCGTGTGCTAAAGAAACGAAGTCGTCGTTCTTTGCAACAAAATCGGTTTCACAATTCAACGAGATGATTACTCCTTTATTTGCATTCTCGTTCACTTTTGCGATCGCCGCACCTTCACTAGAGTCGCGATCGGCACGTTTCGCAGCTACTTTTTGTCCTTTTTTACGTAGAATTTCAATTGCCTTGTCGAAATCGCCATCGGCTTCAACTAAAGCTTTCTTACAGTCCATCATACCGGCTCCGGTAGCTTTTCTCAGTTTATTTACTTCTGCAGCGGTTATTTTTGCCATTGCTTTTTGTATTTAGGTTTTAGTAGAAAAAGTCGTTCTAAGAATTCCTCAAAGAAACACATAGAACGACTTTAGCATATTAAGTGATTGTTATATTTACTCTTCTTCGTTGGTCGCTTTTTCTAACGTTTCCTTTTTCGATTCTAATTTGACAGGTTTTTTAGCTTCTTTCATCGCTTTTTTGTCTTCGGAATCTTTAGAAGGAACTTCGGCAGCCGTTACTTTTTTACGAGCTGATTTCTTAGGAGCTTTTTTCTCCTCATCACCACCGTCTTCTGATTTTCCGGCTTTACGTTCTTGTAGTCCTTCGATGATCGCTCCGGAAACACTTCCGATGATCTTTTCGATAGATTTAGACGCATCATCATTAGATGGAATAGCGTAGTCGATCTCACGAGGATCGCTGTTGGTATCTACCATAGCGAAAATTGGAATATTCAATTTCTGTGCCTCTTTTACAGCGATGTGCTCGCGTGTGGTGTCTACGATGAACAACGCTCCCGGAAGGCGACTCATATCACTGATAGAACCAAGGTTCTTTTCTAGCTTTTCACGAAGACGACTTACTTGAAGGCGTTCTTTCTTTGAAAGGGTGTCAAACGTACCATCTTGTTTCATGCGATCAATGGATGCCATTTTCTTTACGGCCTTACGGATGGTAACGAAGTTGGTTAACATTCCACCGGGCCAACGCTCCGTAATGTACGGCATGTTGGCGTTCTTTGCATGTTCAGAAACGATGTCTTTCGCTTGTTTCTTGGTTGCTACAAAAAGTACCTTACGACCACTAGAAGCGATTTTTTTAAGTGCTTCGTTGGCTTCTTCCAGCTTGGCTGCGGTTTTGTATAAGTTGATGATGTGGATCCCATTGCGCTCCATGTAGATATATGGGGCCATGTTCGGGTTCCATTTGCGGGTGAGGTGTCCAAAATGCACCCCTGCGTCAAGTAATTCTTTGACTTCTTTGTTTGCCATTTTTGTAATAGTTTACGTTCTGTAATGTAGTCGCAACCTCTCCAATTTCGGATTCAGGTTTAGATGCTAAACTAACTTTCTGTCTTGCGACAGAATAACAGCTTGATTAAAAATAAAATATGAACGAAATAGAATTCCTTGGAAATAAGCTTTCCAAGGAATTCGATAATAATAATTAACGTTTAGAGAACTGGAATTTCTTACGAGCTTTCTTCTGTCCGAATTTCTTACGCTCCACCATTCGTGGGTCACGGGTCAATAGACCTTCAGGTTTTAAGACGCCTCGATTTTCCTCGTTCAATTCGCACATCGCACGGGAAAGTGCCAAGCGAATTGCCTCTGCTTGTCCTGTAATACCTCCGCCAAATACATTTACTGAAATGTCGAATGACTTTTCGTTGTCGGTAAGCATTAGAGGTTGTTGTACTTTATAGCGTAGTGTTGGCGTAGTGAAGTAGTTATCTAATTCACGACGGTTAATAGTGATGTTTCCTTTTCCTTCAGAAACATACACGCGTGCTACGGCTGTTTTTCTTCTTCCGATTTTGTGTATGGTATCCATTACTTGATGTCGTTAAGGTTAATGCTTTTAGGTTTTTGTGCTTCTTGACCGTGTTCTGCACCTGCATACACTTTCAAGTTTCTAAAAAGATCCGCTCCCAAACGATTTTTCGGAAGCATGCCCTTTACGGCTTTTTCGATCACCCGCTCTGGGTGCTTCGACTTCAATTCTTCGGCGCTCAGACTACGCTGACCCCCTGGATACCCGGTGTGGCGGATATAGGTC
>CEVM01043920.1_pt1 | contig 16364 bp, 11 predicted proteins | sample 531481 | NCBI WGS metagenome assembly CEVM01 (sample SAMEA2623649, study PRJEB7988) | marine metagenome | biome: marine biome (ENVO:00000447); feature: mesopelagic zone (ENVO:00000213) & marine oxygen minimum zone (ENVO:01000065); material: "saline water (ENVO:00002010), including plankton...
TTTTTTTTATGGAGATGTTAATTAGATGAGTAAAATGTTACCTTTAATCGAACTTCAAGATGTAGATACCCAGTTAAGAGATATAAATGAATTGCTTGGTGATTTACCAAAAAAAGTTGACAAATTACGTTCTGAAGAAGAAGGATTAATAAATAATGTAAAAGAAGGAAAAGATCGCCTTAAAGAAATTGAATTGTCCTTAAATAAAGCAGAACATCAGATGGATGGACTTAAAGAAAAGATTAATAAGTTAAAAGATCAATTATCTCTAGTTACATCAAATAAACAATATGATGCGCTCACTCAGGAAATAGAATATTTAAAAAAAGAATTAGATGAAGCTGAGCTAAAAGATCTTGAATTTGAAGAAGAAAAAGAAACATTAAGTAATGATATTAAAGAAAAAGAAGAAAATCTTGAATCGTTAAGTAAAGATTTGTCAGGCAGACGAGTAAAGTTAGAGAAATTAATGTCTGAATCAGCGGAAAATAAATCTGCATTAGAAAAGGATCGTGACAAAAAATTGGTGAATATTGATGAATCTATTTTAAGTAGATATACGCGGATTAGTACAGCAAGAGAAGGTCTTGCTGTAGTTAATCTTGAAGGAAATGCTTGTGGTGGTTGCGGATTTGTTATACCAGCTCAAGATGTTACTGATATTCGTGATAAAGATAATTTTTATTATTGCGATATATGTAGTCGTTTTATTTATTATAAAAAATAAACTATATTTAAAATTTCTTACTTGATTTTCTTCTATAACCCCTTTAATCTCCTCAGATTTTTGATAGTCTGAGAAAATTGAGTGATTACTCTGAAATTCAGAGAGGAAAGTCCGAGCACCGCAGAACAGAGTGCCTCCTAACGGGAGGAGTCTTTTAGATATGGAAAGTGCAGCAGAAAGTAAACCGCTAATGGATTTGTTTTGGCAAATTTCAAGCAAGGATGAAAGGGTGGTGTAAGAGACCACCAGTCTCTTAGGTGACTAAGAGAGCTTGTAAACCCCACTTGGTGCAAGATCGAATAAGCTTCCAGATATTGTTCGTATCACTATGAGAAGCGGGTAGGTCGCTTGAGGTAACCGGCAACGATTATCCCAGAGGAATGATCACTAACCTTTGTATTTCAAAGGAGACAAAACTCGGCTTATAGATTTTTTCAGACTATCAATAATTTATATTTATCTAAATATTAAAAACTCTTGTAGAAGAATTATAGTAAACTGATATTAAACCTAGTTAAAAAGTTATGAAAAAAGCACAAATTACAGGTATAGGTTTTAATGTTCCTGAAAGAATTGTAACCAATCAAGACTTAGAAAAGATTATGGATACAAATGATCAGTGGATTCAAGAAAGATCTGGTATAACTCAAAGACACTGGGTTGGGGAAGAAAGTAATGCATCAATTTTGGCAATTGAGGCTGCAAAAAATGCGATATTAGATGCAAAAATAGATGCAAATGATATTGATTTAGTAATATGTGCTACACTTACATCCGATTATTTTTTTCCTGGTATAAGCAATCAAATACAGTATGCACTTGGGATGAGAAAAGTTGGAGCTTTTGATATTAAGGCTGCATGCTCAGCTTTTATTTATTCTCTTTCAATTGGAGATCAATTTATTCGGACTGAACAATGTAAAACTATTTTAGTTGTTGGTGCGGAGGTTCAATCCACGGCTTTAGATCTTTCAGATGAAGGCAGAAATATTTCTGTTCTTTTTGCTGATGGAGCTGGAGCAGCTATTTTGCAAGCAACTGATAGTAATAAAGGAATTTTATCTACTCATTTGCATTCAGATGGTAAATTTTTAAAGGAATTATGGTGTGAAGCCCCAGGAACTTCAAATAATCCTCGCCTCACAAAAGATATTTTAGATGAAGGAAAACACCTCCCTTATATGAATGGTAGAGCAGTTTTCAAGAATGCAGTCAAAAGATTCCCTGAAGTTATAAATGAAGCATTGGATGCAAATAAATTGACAATAGATGATATTGCCCAAATTATACCACATCAAGCTAACCACCGTATAAGTAAAGCAGTTGCCAAGCGTATGGGGGTTGGAATGGATAAAGTATTTAGTAATATAAAAAACTTTGGCAATACTACTGCGGCATCAATTCCTATTGCAATGTGTGAAGCAAGAGAAAAAGGATTATTTTCTTCTGATGATATAATTATTTTAGCTGCATTTGGAGCAGGATTTACTTGGGCATCTACTGCTATCCGTTGGTAGCTATATTATTAATGATATAGTATAATAATATTTCATATATGGATAAACTTTTCTTTACAGATGAACATAATATGTTAATAGAAATGATTTCAGATTTTGCTAAATCTGAAATTTTACCTATAGCAAAAGAAATTGATCAAACTAGTAGATTCCCATCTGAAGTAATAAGCAAATTAGGCGATCTAGGCATATTGGGCATACCAGTGCCAAAGAAATATGGTGGATCCGGCATGGATAATGTTGCTTATGCAGCAGCAATTATGGAATTAGCAAAGGCTGATGCCTCTATTGCAATTACAGTAGCAGCACATACATCTTTAGGGACAATGCCTATAGTGCTTTCTGGTACTGAAGAGCAAAAGAAAGAATATGTACCAAAATTAGCTTCTGGAGAAATTCTTGGTGCATTTGGCCTAACAGAACCAGAAGCTGGCAGTGATGCTGGTGCAACCAAAACAACTGCAGATAAAAAGGGAAAAGATTTTATTGTTAATGGAGGGAAAATATTTATTACTAATGCGGGAGTTGCTGGTTTATTAAGTTTTACTGCACAAATAATTGAAGATGGAAAAAACAAAGGAATTGGTGCATTTATAGTACCTACAGATATTCATGGATTAACTATATCTGAACCAGAAAAAAAGATGGGATGGAAGGCAAGTGACACCAGACAATTATTTTTTAATAATATGTTAATAAGTGAATCAAATATGATTGCAGAACCAGGAGAGGGATTCAAAATATTTTTGAAAATTTTAACCGGAGGGAGGATTTCAATTGCTGCATTAGCAGTAGGGACTGCTCAAGTAGCGTATGAAAGAGCATTAAAATATTCTGCTGATCGAGAAGCCTTTGGAAAAAAAATCAACAAATTTCAATCGATTGGATTTAAACTATCAGATATGGCTACACAAATAGAAGCTGCGAAACTGTTAACTTATCACGCAGCATGGAAAAAAGATAATGGGCATGACATTATAAAAGAAGCTGCAATGGCAAAATTATTTGCAAGTGAAGCTGCTATGAAGATCACTACAGATGCAATTCAGATTCATGGAGGATATGGGTATGTTAAAGATTATGATGTAGAACGATATTTTAGAGATGCAAAAATTCTTGAAATAGGAGAAGGAACAAGTGAGGTTCAGCGTTTAATTATTTTAAAGCAAATTTTAAAAAAAGTTGAGTCGTTAATTTGATTAGGAAAAAGAATAGTCAATCTTTTGTAGATAAAATAAGAATATTTCTTAGTAATTATTATAAACAGATTTCAATTCTTATATCTTTAACGATTATCCTATCTTTATTTTTTCAAAGAGGAAGATCTTTGCAATATAGTTATAATATTGATGATATAGCTCGAGAGCCAATTATTGCCCCTTATAATTTTCCTATTCTAAAAACCAAAGAAAAACTTGAGGAAGATTTAAATAACGCATTAAAAGCAGAACCCTTTATTATTAATCGAAAACAAGAAATTGTTGATAACCAATCATCAAATTTATCTTCTTTTTTTCTGCTTGCTAATGAAATTCGTCTAACAAATAAAGATTTACTAAACTCAAGAAATCTTGTTTATGATTATCGATATACAGATAAATTTCAAGAGGCAAAATCCATTGCGTCATCTGATAGCGCTTCTTTATCACAAAAAGTGATTGAATTTTATAAACTATATTCTTTTGCAAAGGATAAAGAAGACTGGAATAAATTTTTAATGCCAGTATCTCAAGGGGGCCCACAATATTCTTTAAAAGAATTCCAAAAAGATATATTACAAATATGTCGGAATAGATGGGCAATTGGAATTTTAGATATTAATGAATCGATTATTGTTAGTAATCAATTGGCTGTAGATAATGGTGATATACCAACATTGTATAGTTTAAGCGAATTAGATGATCTTAATGAAGCATGGACTGAAGCCAGGAAAGAGATTACTAGTATATATAATGATGAGGGTGATATAAGACGAGAATTGGGCTATGACTTAATTGTTGAATTTATGATACCAAATTTGATTTATGATAAGGAGACAACAGAAAGAAGGCAAGGCGCTAGTTTAGACCGTGTGCCTAGAAGTAAAGGAATAGTATTAAAAGATGAAATGATTGTAAATGCTAATCAAAGAATAAATGAAGAGGATTTGCAAAAACTACAATCTTTGGCAGTGGAAATAAGCAAAGAAAATCGCACGCTTGGTTTAAAAGATACATTTATAACCTACGTGGGTCGTTTATTAGTCATAGGTATTATAATTTCATATTTCTTTACATTTTTATCAATATTCCGAAAACATATTTTTGCGAAATGGCAAATGTTATTAGTCATTGCTCTTATTTATGTCTTTATAATTGTAATAGCCAATTTATTTGTTTACGAACTTGAATTTTCTGAATTCTTAATACCCGTTACTGTTGCTGCAATGTTATTAACAATTTTATTTGATGCACGTATAGGGTTTATGGGTACGACATCAATAGTCCTATTAGTAGGAATTATGATTGGTAATGATCTGGAGTTCATTGTTACTGGTTTATTCATGTCATCAATAGCTATATACACAGTAAGAAGAATTCGAACAAGAAGCACATTTATCACTGCTATATTTTCACTTATAGGAGCAAGTGTAATTGTTATCTTGGGTCATGGCCTTTTTATTGGTCATAGTTTTAGTTCGATGGGTGTTGATTTAATATATTTATTTGTAAATAGTATTTTTTCTCCAATAATTACCTATGGTTTAATTATCATACTTGAGGTTTCTTTTGGGATTACTACTAATCTATCATTAATTGAGCTTCTTGATTTTAATCATCCATTATTAAAAAGGTTACAGCAAGAGGCCAATGGAACCTTCAATCATAGTGTAGTAGTAGGAAATCTGGCTGAGGCTTGTGCTGATGCAATTAATGCAAGATCCTTGCTGTGTAGAGTTGGCGCCTATTATCATGACCTGGGGAAAATGGAGAGACCTGAGTACTATATTGAAAATCAGTTTATGGGAGAAAATAAACATGATTCGCTGACACCATCCATGAGTGCTAAAATTATTAGGAAACATGTAGTTGATGGATTGAAACTAGCAAATGATTATGGATTGCCTAAAATTGTGAGTGACTTTATTCCAATGCATCACGGAACATCAAGAGTAGAATATTTTTATCGAATGGCTTTAGAAGCAGTTAAAGATACAGACGAAAAAGTTGATGATAGTGCATATCGATATCCAGGACCAAAGCCGAATACAAAAGAAACAGGAATTTTAATGATATGTGAAGCTGTTGAAGCCGCTGTAAGATCAATAAAAAACCCTGATATTTTAAAAATTGATGCTATGGTAGATAAAGTTATAAAAGGACGTGTATCAGATGGGCAATTGGATGAGTGCCCACTAACTCTTGATGATTTACGAAAAATTAAAGGTACTGTTGATGGAAACTCAGGTATGATACCAGTACTTAGGGGTATTTATCATATTAGAATAGAATATCCCGAAAGTGATACTTCTACCGATAATATATGATTGATATTAATGTTGAAATAGATCCTGATTTATTAGGCATAGATGAAAAAAAATCAATTAATATTTTAAAATCCACTTTAGACAAAGAGCTGATTAGTAAAGCAAAAATCAATCTGATATTTGCTAAGGATGAATTTCTAAATAATTTAAAGATAGAATATTTTCAAAAAGACCATCTAACTGATGTGATAGCATTTAGAATTAATGATTATACGGATACAGAAGTAGAAGGTGAAATCTATATTAGTTTAGAAAGAGCAATTGATAATGCAAAAAAATATGATGAAGAAGTATCAAAGGAACTGGCAAGACTTATAATACATGGTACACTGCATTTATTGAATTATAAAGATAATACAGATGATGAAAAATTTATTATGACAGAATTAGAAAATAAATATTTGAAAGATTTCGATTGGAATAAAATATTTTAATAATTATGAGTAATTCATCTATAGGAGATCAATTTGAAGAATTAATCAATATTGTTCATAGATTAAAAGGGCCAGATGGTTGTCCTTGGGATAAGGAGCAAACATCTGAATCTTTAATATCATATATGCTTGAAGAGACATATGAAGTTATTGAAGCTATTGATGAAAAAGATTGGGAAGGTTTAAAAGAAGAATTAGGAGATTTGATGCTTCATATTGTTTTTCAGGCATCAATTGCAAATGATAATGGACTATTTAATATATCTGAATCTTTAAAAAATATTAATGAAAAATTAGTAAGAAGACATCCACATGTTTTTGATAAAAAAAACTTGGTTAAAGATAATATTAAACCAAGTTGGGAATTACAAAAGCATAAAGAGAAGAAAAGAAATTCTCGATTAGACGGAATTCCTCAAAGTTTACCTGGGCTTATTCGCGCTCAAAGAATACAAGAGAAAGCTTCCCATGTTGGATTTGATTTTCAAAAAGAAGAAGACATTTGGGAAAAAATATCAGAGGAAATAGAAGAATTAAAAAATGCACGAGAGAAAAATAATAAAGATGAAATATTAGAAGAGCTTGGTGATGCAATTTTTTCTTTAATTAATCTTGCTAGATTTCTAGGTATATCTGCAGATGATGCTCTTAGGAAATCAAACAATAAATTTATTGATAGATTCAAAATGATTGAAAATGAGTTAATTAGGAGAGGTAAAAATATTGAAAAATCTTCCTTAAATGAAATGGATGATATATGGAATACTATAAAAAAGAATAATAATTCTTAAATACCATCACCATTTATAGTTGCAATTATCTTTCTACTTCCTCCTCGATTCCTATGTTCACATAAATATATACCTTGCCATATACCAAGATTAAGATTTCCATTTGTTATTGGTATATTAATTGAGGCTCCAAGTATTGAAGATTTCAAATGTGCTGGCATATCATCCGGCCCTTCCATTGTGTGAGAATAATATCCCTGTTTTTCTGGAACAATATGATTAAAATGAGATTCAAAATCGGCTCTAACAGTTGGGTCTGTATTTTCATTAATTGTTAATGAAGCAGATGTATGTTTTATAAAAAGATTTAGGGTTCCATTTTTCATTGTACTAATAACATTTATATTATTAATTATATCATTAGTTATAAGGTGAAATCCCCTAGGTTTTGGTGCAATAGAAATTTCTTTTTGAAACCACATTTTAATTATTCAATTATGTTTTTCTTTCTTTTTTTCTTGCAGCAGGAAATAAAATATTATTAAGAATCAATCTATAACCAGGAGAATTTCTATGTAAAGATAAATCAGTTGGTGGATCTCCAACAAAATGTTGATAATCTTCTGGATCATGTCCTCCAAGAAAAGTATAAGTTCCCTGACCATAATTTCCATGAAGATACTTTACTTGAGGCGAGACTGGATCTTCACCCATTATAACTACATGTTTTTTTATTTTACCCCGATTGAAACCTGTAGTTTGACCCATGAATCCTTTAATTACTGAAACATGATTTTGTGTTAACATAGTTGGGATTGGATCATACTTTGCTGAGAATTCAAATAAAGTAAAATAATCTGCTTCCGCCCCACGCGTTATAGGATTATGGCTTGGTGGAAAGTCAATATCTGAAAATTCATATACCATTGGATCTGTCATTAATGAAAAATCAGTGAATGCAAAAGTATTCTTGTAATTAAGTTTTGAATTTATATTAGGTGTGATAGGGGTCCCATCAAAGACATGGTGCACTGCATCTAATCCTTCTTCTGCCAGCGCTATATCGTATGTATCTGTTGCGGAACACATAGCAAAAAGGAAACCACCATTACCAACATATATTCTTATTAGACGTGTGAGCGCCTTTTTTTGTTCGTGTACTGTTAGAAAACCTAGTTCTTTAGCCATCGATTCATATTTCTTTTGTTGCTCTAAATACCATTGAGCTGTATGATAATTCCTATAAAACTTACCATACTGACCAGTGAAATCTTCGTGATGCAAATGTAGCCAATCATATTTTTGTAAATCTCCTTCAAAAACTTCTCTATCCCACAAAGTTTTATATGGTACTTCTGCATAAGTTAATGCAAGAGTAACAGCATCATCCCACGGCTGTTTATTTTCAGGTGTATATATAGCAATTTTAGGCGCTTTTTCTAAAAGCACAATATCCATATTATTTTTTTCAACTTCTGAATAAATATCTATAAGATCATTCGCAGATATCTTTATAAAGCTTACACCTCTAATTCTACATTCTTGTGCAATAGGGGAATAATAATCAATAAGAAATGAACCCCCCCTATAATTTAATAGCCATTCGATATTTATATTTTTTTCCAAAATCCAAAACGCAATACCGTAAGCTTTTAAATGATCCTTTTGAATTTGATCCATAGGAATTAATAATTTATCTGCACCAGATAAAAATTTTATTAATAGAAAAAGAGTTATTAATATTTTCATTTAACTTTTATCTATAGTATTTAGTTTTCTAATTCTTATTCTAACCGGCTCTGCAAGCATAGACATAGGATATTCTTCTAGTAGTAAATTATACATCTCCATAGCTTTTTCTGTATCATTATATGCTTTTTCATATATCTCTCCTTGTGCAGCAACCCCCTCAGGTGCTAATGATGTTTTCTGTAATAATTTTGCTATATTAAGTGATATACTAGCATCATCAATTACCATTCTTAACAAGCATTCTCTTAGCATAGCTGTGGGAATTATAGATGTATTTGCATATTTTTCTCGTAAAAATGACAACATTTCGGCGGCTTCAATAAATTTAAATTCTTGTAAATATTTTTCAGCTTTAACATAAAATAAGAAAGCTTCCTTATCATGCTTATTACCATAAGAAAAATGTTGAGATATGATACCTTGCAATTCCATTAGATCATTAAAATATTTATCGCTTGGACTTGTATTTGCAATAAGTGAATCGATTAATAGTATTGTTGTATCAATATCACCTGATAAAAATGTTAAATGAATCTTTTTCATGGTAAACGAATTAATATACTTTATTGAGCGATCTTGTTGATAGTATTGTTCATTATGATTTTTAGCATTCTTTAGATTCCCTTCAGCTAAATATGTATCTCCTATTTTTAAGATAATATTGTTTCGAAGATCATTATTTGGCCTGGATTTAAAAGCAGAAAAATATGAATTTCTAGCTCCTTCAAAATCATGCATGACCTTTAATTGTAATTCTCCAAGTCGATAATGGGCCCTCGAAGAAAAAGTAGATGCAGGTAATTCTTTTAGTATTCGTTGATATAGATTAAATGTTGATTCAATATCTTTCAATGAATCCTTTTGAAATTCATGTACCTGATTAATAAAGAATATATTATCTGGATAGAAATTGACTAATCTATTTTGATAATTATTTTCAAGTAATTGGGCTTCATATGTTTTACCAAGTCCTAGTAGTGCATCTCCAATAATAGATGTGTTAAGGGTTGATTTAATATCTAATAGTTTTTGATAACTATCAATTGATAATCTATATTGACTTTCTTTTCTCAAATTCTCTGCGAGGTTTAACCATCGCTGAAAATCAGAATTATTTTGCAATCCCATAGATAGATGCGTATTAAATGCATCATTATATTTTTCAGTTTTAAAATAAAATCCTGCTAATAGTTTGTTAATTCTAAAATCATTCTTTTCTAGATTGGAAACTAATTTTTTTTCTATTAATAGGTAATTTTCTGGATCATCACTAATAAGTAATATCTTATCCATAACAAGTTTTTCATGAGCTGGATTTGATTTAATATATATTAATAACTCATCCAAAGAGAGATCGTATGTTTGTCTAGAATAATAGTAATTTGCTAAATCAAGTGATAATAAATCTTTTTTATTTAATTTTTCTCTTCCTCTATAAACTAATTTCTTCATTTTTTGAGTTAAACTAAGTCGGCTATATGTGTGTAAAAGCATCCTATATGTGCTTTGGTTTTTCCCATAATTATTTTCAAACTTTTCCCAAACCTTATCTGCATTTAACCTATCATTATTTAGATATAATATTTCCCCAAGTTCTATATGGGCCTGTAAATCATTAGGATGTGATTTAATCCAATCCTCAATTAGTAGCGTAGCTTTAGATAGTTCTTCAGTTCTTTTAAGAATATCCTTCAATCGCTGATATGCCTGTCTATTTTTAGGATTTTTATCAAGCAATTCTTCATATATTATTTTTGCTTTTTCTAGCTCGCCCTTGCGTTCCATAAATAAAGCATCTTGTATATTACTCATTCTCTGAGTCATTACATTTATTTGTGAGAATAATATACCTGTGATAAATAAAGGGAATAATCTATTCATTAATTGTCGAGTCTATTTTAGTGTTAATTTGTTCAATTTTACTTAACGAATTAAAATATCTTCTAATCATTGTTTGATAATCACGGGAATAACCAGCTTTTAATGATTGATTTAGGGCTTCCATAGCAAGATTTCTTCTTTGACCATAGTCCAATGGAAGCCCCGATGGGCCTTCATAAATAATTTCGTTTGCAGTTTCTGCTTTCCGTTCTTCTTTAAATCCTCTTTGTGTCATCGATTTTTGACTATCAAGCATCCGAGATAATATTCGCTGCTGCCGCTCCTTCGTTTGTTGATTATATCTTCTTTTTTGAAAATCATTAATCACATCTTCTATTTCTTTGGAAATACCTTGCAAATCACCCAAGCCATCCTCGCCTGATTTTTTACTTTCATTCATTAATTGCTGAAGATTCTTTTGAACTTGTTGCTGTTGACTTAATAGTCTTCCCATAAGCCCTTCTTTAATAGAAGAGGATAGCTGACCTAGTGCTAATTGCATGCTTTCATTATTTATTCCTTGTTGCTGGCCAGACATTTGTTGCATACGTTTTAAAAATTGTTCAAATCCACTTGCTGAGCCAGTTGATTGCATTTGATTCATTGATTGAGAAACTGCTAAAATAGCTGAGTTTAATCCTTCCATTGCAGATTTTTGATTGTTTGCTGCCCCTCTCCCGTTTCTTTCTGCCAATCTTTTTTTCGCTTCTTCCATATGATTATTTGCCATTCCCATTCCTTGGCCAATTTTTGGTGTAACTGCAAATGTCTTTTTTGAAAGTTCAATTATTTCAGAAACAATTTTTGTTAGTTGGTTTTGTATAAATTGCTGTTTTCCTGCCATTTCACCTAATCTTTGTGAATTTCTAGGCATAGATTTTGTTATTTTTTCAAGTGATTCTTGATTTTTTGAAAGTTCAAGTAGATCTTTCATAATTTTTTGGAATTTTAAAGTCATTTCTTGAGTGGTATTCTTTTCAAATTGATTTTTAATTTCATTCATCTCTGATTGAATATTCTTTATGTTGCCTAATGCAGATGCGCTCTTTTGTTTTGCCATCTCTTTACGATTCTTTTGAAGCTGTCTTATCGTTTGATTCATCAATGATTCAGTTTCATTTGCAGCGCGACTTCTCTCAAGATCCTCTAATGCTTGCGATGATTCTTTATCAAATTCACCCATAGCGTTAGCGGCTTCTTCCATTATTTCGCGTATATTAGAAAATTCATTACTATTTCGTTTTTCATCAAAGCTTAACTGTTCTAATAAGTTTTTATCAGATTCAGAATTAAGCTCTTGAATTTTATCGTTTATTTGCTCTTGTTGTTCAACAAGTTTATCTAATCTTTGTACTGTTTCATTTAATTTCTGTTCTGCTTTTATTCTTTTAAATATATCAAGAAAACGATCAAGTTGCTGTTCAACGTTATCAAGATTTGATGATAAGTTTTCCATCGCTTTCATTAGTTCTTTTGTATTCATTTTATCTAAAGCCTTTTTGATCTCATCTAAATCATTCATTAATTCAGGATCTAAAATTTCATTTACTAATTCACGAAGTTCAGAAAATTTCAGCATAAGCTCATTAGAGAATAATTCATGTTTTTCTGCTGCTTGATTAATTGCTTCCATAGATTCAGCTATATTTTTTAAGGCTTCGGTTTCCTCTTGTATTTTTGATAATGTTTCTTCTATTTGTTGCTTTTGAGCCCAATCAATTTTATCTGATTTTAGCATTTCTAATTCGAGATTCTTTAATTGATCTTGTATTTTATCTATTTCATTTGAACTCATAATCAAATCATCTACCATCTTATCTTCTTTTTCTTCAATTGATGCAAATAAATCACCCAAAGAGGGAAGCCTTGCGATATATGTATTTGAAATAGACTTTTTTGGTCCAGAAACTTTATCATTATCATATAATTCAAAATGATAATGGACTTCATCTTCCGGCATTAGATTATATTCATTTAGCTTCCAAATACTCTTTATTTCCTGAGAAAGGACTTTTGGATCAGAAATATAAATCGGAAATATAGATATTTGAGATTGGTTCTCTATATAACTTGGTCGTTTTATTTCATATCCGATTTGAAGAGTGCTAAATCCAAAATCATCTTCAATTTTAATTTGAATAGGAATCTGTTGTTCAGTTCCCAGCTCTAATAATGGTTGCGGTTGAATTATGCTCATTTCTGGTTTTAGATCAGGAATTATTTGCAAATGATATGGTATAGGGTTCTGGTTAGTTATACCACGATGATCCTCTAATAATATTGTTAGCAAAGCATCTTCTTTAAATATAAACCCACCAGCTGCCCGTTTTCCTTTGATTTTTAAAGGCGTTTTTTGCTTATTTAGACTTAAATATCCGTTTTTTAATTTTCTATTACTTTTTAAATCAATTCTAATTGATGTACCTATTAATGCATTTACATCCGATTGATTTGCCTTTTGAATACTTATTGGTAAACCAGAATAATCAGGGGGAGAGATCTTTATTGTAAACTCTTCCATAATTGGTCTGTCTGTAACTGATATATAATAGTAGGGTGTAATAATTTTATCCCATGCTTGCCAAAAATATTCTGCTGGTGAATATGCTCGATATCTATAATCCTCATATACTTCTTCCACTTCATAAGTATATAAACCATTAGAATCCTTATTCATAATAAATAAAATTGATGTGTCATTTGAACTAGGAATTAATTCTAGATAAAGTGAATCAGGCACTTGTCCAAAAGCTTTAAAATTCAAAGGACTTGATTCTCCTCCAAGCAAGTGAATATTTCTCGTAATACCTTCAATATAAAAAGGTTTTGGAACTTCAAATTCATGATATGGATGGCCCCATCGGATCATTGCATTTGAAGTTGAATTCCAAAATAACACAATCATTATCATCCCTAATGAAAGAATTAACAAATTAATCATTTTCCAAAATTCTGAAAGTTTAGTTGGAAATAGTTTTTTAAGATTTAACCTATTTAGTTTTTTTGATATTCCATCAATGTAAGAATTGCTTAATGAATTTGATTCAATAGGACTATTAGACTTTTCTAATTGGAATGCGTTAATTATAACATCACTTTTTGGGAATGCTAGTTTACCAGCAGAACGGGCAAGTTTGGACCACGAATAACGTTTAATTTTATTTTGTTCTATTAATACATTAATTATAAATACAAATAGAATAATAAGAAGACCTGAAATAAGAATAGTTTTTAATATGAATAACCGAATTGAACTAGATAGATAAAAAATAGCTTCATAGCTAATTCCTACAAAAAATATTATTAGAAGAATAGAGTATAATAACCACACAAATGTTATGAAGTCATTCTGCACTGCTTCTTTTCGAATTCGTTTTAAGTGGTCTGTGATAGAGCGCATATTATTGAGTTAAAGCAAAATAAACAATATTAACACCCATCTGTAGAGCATTTAATCTGATTTCCTTGGGATTATTATGCACTTCTTCATCTTCCCAACCATCCCCTAAATCAGATTCAAAAGAGTATAAAACCATAATCCTATTTCCATTAAATAAGCCGAATAATTGAGGGGGTTTACCATCATGTTCATGTATTTTAGGAAGTCCATTAGGCATGTCATAATATGAATGAAACACTTTATGATAATGTGGAATCTCTACAAAATCTTTATTTGGGAAGACGCGTTTCATTTCACGACGAAATGATTGGTTTAATCCATAATTATCATCGGCATGTAAGAAACCCCCATTTAATAAGTGATCTCTAAGTGCAATAATTTCTTCATCATTTAATCTAATATTTCCGTGTCCAGTTAAGTATAAATATGGATGAGAAGGGAGCTCTTGATCTGACAGCTTAATTCTATTTTCTTCATGTTCAGCTTTTATTTTTGTATTGATGGTTAAAAACTTAAGCAAGTTTGGTATGCTAGATGGATCGCTATACCAATCACCACCCCCCCCATAGTGTACGCGCGATATAGAAAAAGTTTGACTATATAAGATATTCAGAAGAAATATCATTATTAACTTGGTGTATAAATATTTCATAACACTAAATCTAATACTCTAAATATATTTTTCAATGGTCGTAAATAAATTATGTTCCATCATATAATTGCCATATCCACATAAAAATTAGAACAAAATTGTGTATATAATATATTTTATATAGGTTGATAGCTTACACTTGCAATCAAGTGTATCTAACGTTTATTTTTCATTAGATGCAATTACGAATTTATTCCATTATTCTAATTTGCAGCCACATATCACTAGTCTATGCTGGCCCGGCAGTTGAGGATTCAGTTAAATCCTATATGTGGGGTTTAATTAAAATTAATCCTAAACCAAAAATCCAATATGAACCGGGATATTGGAAAGATCGCATTTATCATCCACGAGAATTTCATCATCCCATCACCTTTATTCCTCTCGAATTGCGTTATGGATTAAGCTTTACCGGTGGAGCTGGAGATTATGGACAAAATATGCCGACAAGTTGGATAAAATATGATGAAGATTTTGGAGGAAGTCATTTTAATGCGGGGAAAAAGATTGCCAAGTTTGGACACCAACTTGATATTGATATGTTAAAATTAAATCTCTCTAATTTGATTTTAAATACAAGCTGGTTAGATATGAATACAGGAATTAACTATCGTTATTCAAATCTATTTTTCCCAGATACTATCCCCATGAATCAATGGGGAAATATTAATCCTAATTGGAATATAAATAGAAAATTTTCACCAAAACTTTCTGAATTTAGTTTAAGCCATGCCTTGATATTTCAATGGTTTGAACAATTTTATTTAAATATGAGGTACACATGGGGAATAGCAAGGTCAAAATTTTATTTAAATTCTAATTCGAGTGATGATAATCCAATTGGCTGGGGACCGTCTACTTCATATTCAATAGGTTTAAGATATATTTTCGAAGCGGAAAAAAATTATAGGTTTGCAGTTGGACTAGATTTAAAGCATTCTTATGTAAAAATAAAAAATATTGATGACCCTAATGATATTACCCCAATCAATCGATTTGATCTGCAAGACTATGGAATCTATCTTACTATTGGAGCATTTTATGGAGGGGACTTATCCAGCGGTGATAATGCCAAAGAGTACTATTATAGAGGGGATTTTATTGAATCAAAAAAAATATTCGAAGAGTTTATTAATGAGAATCCAACTCATAGCAACCTATATAGAGCAAAGATGTATCATCAACTTTCATTAAAAAAGATTCCATATCAATTATTTAAAGAAGGGTTGCAATTTGAATCTAGAGGAATGATAGATAAAGCAGTTGATAGATATATGTCATCTTTGCAAAATGCTGATTCAACTTTATCTCTTGAAATAAATGCACATCTTAAAAAAATAGCTAGTTTAAGAATGCAGGATGCTGAAGTCTTGATCAGTAAGGGAAAATATAATGAAGCTAAAGCATTATTAAATAAAACAGTAATCTTTTCAAAAAAAGCAGAGAAAGAAATGCCAAGATTTGAAGCGCTAATAATGATGGGAAAAGGAGAAATTGCCTTAACATATCGTTTTTACGATAAGGCTCTTCAGCTATTTAATGAAGCATCCAAAAAATATCCAATATTTAATAGACAGATAAATGCATACCGTTTTCAGATTGCTGCTATGATGGTAAATGATATCAAGGACATTAATGATTCAGGCGAAATAAAGTTAGCAATAGTTAGCCTTGAAGAGGCAAAAAAATTAAGTGGTTTAGGCCCCGTAAATGAAAAAATATATCAAGAATTAAAAAAACGATT
>CEVM01127947.1_pt1 | contig 16339 bp, 15 predicted proteins | sample 531481 | NCBI WGS metagenome assembly CEVM01 (sample SAMEA2623649, study PRJEB7988) | marine metagenome | biome: marine biome (ENVO:00000447); feature: mesopelagic zone (ENVO:00000213) & marine oxygen minimum zone (ENVO:01000065); material: "saline water (ENVO:00002010), including plankton...
AATTTAATTATAAATAATAAAAATATCATTATTCCTATAGTCTTATCTCTTTTATTTTTTATATTAGGGTTCTTTTTAAGCATTAGGATTAGTAATAATTCACTATCGGATTCAAAAGAAATTGTTTTTGAAAATATAATCAGACCTAATTCTGTACCTGCTAATTTATCAACACTTTGGGAAGCATATAGTTTTGTAAATGATGTTTATTTTGATCAAACAAAAATAGATGACGGCAAAATTACAAATGAAACAATAAAAGCATTAGTCAAAACCCTTGATGATAAACATTCAACATATATTCCACCAGAAGAATGGGCCATTAAAAGTACTGATTTATTTGGTTCTTTTCAAGGAATAGGTGCTTTTGTTGATATGTCGAAAGATAACTCAGGAGTTATGATAGTTGCTCCTATCGATGGTGGTCCTGCACAAATGGCTGGAATCAAAGGTGGAGACAAAATAATTAAAGTTAATGGTGAAAGTATAGCTGGTATGTCTTTAACTGCAGCCATAAAATTAATTAGAGGTCCTGAAGGTAGTATTGTTTCTTTAACTATAGAAAGATTAGGGCAAATAAATTTAGTTGAAGTAGATATAACAAGAGCTAAAATAAAACAACCAAGTGTAACAAAAGATTTAATAAAAGACACTGATTATACGAAAATCAGGATAAATCAATATACCCAGAACACTCCCAAAGAATTGTCTGAAATGATTTCTGACACTATTATGAATGATGGATCTAAAGGATTAGTTATAGATCTACGTAATAATCCTGGAGGATTACTATCATCTGCTGTTAATTCGACCAGTCTATTTTTAGATGAAGGAGTTGTGACTTTTGAACTTGATTCTAAAGGAAAGAAAACATTATGGAATACAAATGGTGAGGTAGGAAAATTCTCTAATATTCCAATAGTTACGTTGGTAAATGCTCATTCTGCTAGTGGTTCTGAAGTAATGGCAGGAGCTTTACAAGATTATGGTAGAAGCGTGATAATAGGAGAAACTACGTATGGTAAAGGTAGTGTAAGTTTAGTAAGAGACCTATCAAATGGTGGTGGAATGCTTTTAACTAATGCTCACTGGTTTACACCAAATGGTAGAGTAATACATGACATAGGAATAATTCCAGATGTTGAAATAGAACTACCTGAAACTACAAGTAAATCTGGAGAATTTTACGATACACAAGTGGAGGCGGCTATCAAACAGTTAGATTTTGAGTTGACAAACTGATATGAAATTCGCTAGTAATAGAAAAGCTTTTTATAATTATGAAATTATTGATAAATTTGAAGCTGGGATAGTTTTACATGGTCCTGAAATCAAATCTATTCGTAATAGTAATTTATCTATTGCAGAATCACGAGTTTTAATTAACAAAGGAGAAGCTTGGCTAATAGGTTGCCACATTGCAGAATATAAATTCGACTCATCACCTGATCAATATGACCCAATACGAGATAGAAAACTATTGCTTCATAAAAACCAAATAGATAAATTAAGAGGCGCTAAAAATCAACAAGGTTTAACCATTATCCCTCTTTCAATATATTTAAAGAGAAACTTAATTAAAGTAGAAATTGCTTTAGCAAGAGGTAAAAAGAGATATGATAAAAGAGCCACTATTAAGGAAAGAGATTCCAATAGAGAAATTGCTAGAAGGTTAAGGCAGAAAAATTAATAATGATATTTTTAAGACAATTCTGTTAGTGCATTTAATTTTGAAAATTTATTAATATACGATAATCTTAATAATATGAATGGGGACGAGTGGGTTCGACAGGGAATTGATCTTTAGGTTGCAGGTCGTGTTGCCATACCACGTATGAAATGGCAAAATAATGATTGGCGATCAAGAATACGCTCTCGCTGCTTAATATAAGTTAGTGACGTTCCTTAATATCTTTGCTTAGGGTGGTATTAAGGAGCGACGTTAAACCTAAGCTGAGCAAGGTTATTGCTAGTATAGTCTTGCAAATAAGTTTCTAGCTAAGCAATTATAGTTGGTTTGTCGATGACGCCTTTATTGACGAAAATCATTTATCGACTAAGCCTGTAGATGCTTAGAGAGTAAATTTCTTGGACGGGGGGTTCAACTCCTCCCCGTCTCCACCATAAATATTAATTTTATGTCATTTAATTTAAAAATAAAATTATCGATAACAAGATATCATTTCCTACAAACTTTATTTGCGGGGATAACAATAACTCTTATAATCCTTTTAGGAGAAACCTTTTCTAACAATGTAATAAATGCGGCTATTGGTTCCAGTGTGGCTTTGATTTTTCTACATCCTGGGAACAAACAAAATAGATTTAGAAGTTTATTTGGAGGCAATATTGTAGCTATAATTACTTTTTTATTTTTGCATTTTTTATTTTTATCTTTTAATCAAGATCTATTTATTACAATATATGAAAGAGATTTTCATTTGTTTTCAGGACTCTCTTTTACCCTATGTATTTTAATAATGAGTATTACTGATACAGAACACATTCCTGCGGCAGGAACTTCAATTGGTTTATCAGTAAATAATATCGACTATACTTTGATTTTATTCATATTATTTTCCATTTTATTTTTATATGCTTTGAAGGTTAATATAAATAAATATGGAAAAAACCTTTTCTAAATTAAGAACATTTTGTACAAACTATGAATATATCTAAATTATGAGAGATAATATCTCCATCAATTTTTTTGTCTAATTGTCTTATTGATTTTTCAACACTAATTAAATTTATTTCTTTAATTTCATTACATTTTTTACATATTGTATGGTGATGATGATCTGATAATGAGACGGTATAGAAATTGTTTTCTTCTGATATATTTAATTTACAAATACTACCTATTTCATTTAATATCTTTAAAGTTCTGTAAATCGTCGCTCGTCCTAAGTTCGGTAAAGCCTTAGTTAATTCTTCTGAAGTAAATATTTTTTGATTACGTAAGATCTCTGCTATGATTCGTCTTCTAGTATTGGTCACACTATAACCTGAAGAATTCATTTTATTTATGATAGTATTGGCTACTTCTATTTGATCATAGACCATTAGTTAATCCTACAAATATTAATTAAAATTTCCAAATAATCTGTCCTTTGATCATAGGTCATTTTTAACAAAACAATCAATAGCACAAGCACTACAATAATATATTTTAAAGGTAGTTTTGTTGAGATAGATATTAAAATTGATTCATTATTTAAAGATTCTGGCAAAACTATTAATTGACGAACAGGTGATAACATCCAGCCTAATAAAAAACCAATGATTAGGCCTGAAATATGTGCTACATGATCTATGTTTCCTGCAGTAGCTCCATAAACAACATTTATGAACACAATGATCCCAATAGATAAAAGAGATTCTTTTCCATGTTTTCCTAGAACTTTTTTATTTACCATAAGATATGAAGCATAAGCACCTAATAAACTGAATATCGAACCACTTGCACCTGCACTAATTGATCCTATTCCTCCATCAAAACAATTTATAAGGGTTGGTTCAGAAGAGAATCCAGATCCAGACCAATAAGAAAATAAGTTGGCACAAATTCCTCCAAAAAGATAAATAAATATATATTTATATCTTAGAAATTCCTTTTCTGTTATAGTTCCGAAAATATAAAGTCCTGCTAAATTCAAAATTAAATGTATAAAACCAATATGAATAAAATTTGCAGTTAAGAATCGCCATATTTCACCTTGAGAAATATAAATATCGCAATTGGCCCCTAGTAAACAAAGAGTACTTTTAGTATTGGAGCCTCCAAAAATAGTTTCTAGAATGAACATAAATATATTGATGGATATTAATAACCAAGTTATGGGATATGTTTTGAATGTAGATTTATTTTTTATACCTTGCATTTGGCAATCTTTGTTTTTAATTTATTTTTATCAATTTTTCCAATATTATTTTTTGGTAAAGGATCAGAAAAAACAATTAGTTTTTTAGGATATTTGTAGCTATCTAATTTTTTTAATTTTTTGTTTATGTGTTCCAGGGAAATATTTTTTTTCTTTGAAGAAATAGCAAGTACAACTTTTTCACCCCAATAATTATCTTTAATACCAAAGATTACTGCCTCATCTATATATGGTATTTTAATTATTTCACTTTCTATTTCAGTTGGATTTATGTTTTCACCTCCAGAAATGATTTGTTCATCAAAACGACCAATTAAATATAAATATCCTGATTTATCGATATAACCCAAATCACCTGTTTCTAACCATTTTTTTCTTCTTTTTGTTCCAAAATACCTTGCCACCGTAGGGCCACTTACTAATATTTGATTGTTTTTATCAAATTTTATATCAATATTACTTAATGATTTTCCAACAGATCCCTTAGGTCTATAATGATCTTCTGGCGAAGTTGTTGCAATTTGAGAACAAGTTTCTGTCATCCCATATGTAGGTAATACTTTAATTCCTAATTTTTCAGCTCTAGATATTAAATGTTCAGATACTGCAGCTCCTCCGCATAAAATAAATTTAAATTTATTAGGTATAATTTGCTTTGATAATTCGATTCTATCTAATACTTTGAGAAGCATTGTTGGAACAAGAGAAATAATGGAAACTTTGCCATTGATAATAAGTTCAACAACCTTTTCACTATTGAAATTATTTTCTACATAGAAAGAAGTACCTAATATCATGCTTCTAAATATTATTGATAAACCTCCCGCATGAAATGGCGGCATACAAAGTAACCATATGTCTTCATTGCTAACTTTTAGATTTTTTTGAGACATATAACAATTTGTCTCTATATTATTAATACTTAGTTGAACAGGTTTCGGAATTCTTGAAGTTCCAGAAGTAAATAAAATACTATGGATGTCATTTTTTTTAGGCCAGAATGATTTAATATTTTTTGAATAACTCGATTTCTTTATTTGAATAAGGTCAAACTCTTTATTATTTAATTTATCAATCAAATTGATTTTTTTTGTAAATATAATTTTTTTACAGTTTATTTGAATTAATCGTTTTGAAAGTTCATCTTTTGTCGTATATGGATTTAATGGAACAAATATTCCTTTAGCCATGGGCACAGCATTCGTAAAAATGGCATATTCACTAATATCTTCTGATAAAAAACCTACGGGTTCGTTAGGCTTGATTATTGTTTTTAAATTATCAATAAACGAATAAATTATTTTATGTAAATCATTGAAAGTATATGATTTATTAAATGTTTTTATTGCAATACGGTCATTGTCAATTTGAATATTTTTTTCAATCCAAGAATTCATAATTATATAATTTTATTATTTTGTATTTCTATCCACTCTTTAGTCATGAATGGTTTCAGATCATTGATTGAAAAAAGTCCACAACGAAGCTTTATTTTTCCGGAATCTAATTCCATTGGTTTAGTAATTGATTTATTTAGATAAAGCGAAGTACTTAGCCCGTGTACAATAGGTGTTTTATATATTTTGTCCACCTTTTTTGATAAAAGGATGTTTTTGTATAACCCTATGGGAGTTTCAAAAGCAGAGCTTATGTAAACTTTAGTTTTGTATTTTTTTGCTAACTCTATAAATTCAATTATTTCATCTTCTTTACCAATCAACTTAGGTTTTATAGCTATATAATCGACTAGTTTTTTTCTTATAAGTTGCTTTGTTATATTTATGTTGGATTTGTTAAGATCAATGCAAGTTTTATAATCATATTTTTTGATAATTGATAAGTTTTTTTCAGAAATTGTTTTGTGCAAATCTTCTATAAATTCTATTTTTTTGCTCTCAAATCTTTTCAATAGAACCATTGACTCATTAAAGTTGAAGTCACCATTGCAATCCAATCTAAACAATATCTTTTTATATTTTTTTGATAAATCATTGATTATTTTTGAAGCGATTTTTAAATTTCTTTTTGAAATTTTAATTTTGAAATTTCTAAATCCTTTTAAATAGTATTCTGAAATATTTTCCGATAAATTAGGTGTTACAGGAATAGATATTGCAGTTTTGGCACTTATCAATTTTCTTTTACTTAACTTTAATGATTCAAGACCATAACTTATTGAGGGATAATCAAATATATTTTTGTTTCTTTTGTTACTTAAATAATCATAAATCATTTCAATAGTCTCGATACTAAATCCAACCAGAGGACTGATTTCATAATAATTAATATCCATTCCTTTATTATTTCTTACAATTATTACATCTATATATTTATAGGAATACGATGAGTTTATAAAATCACTTTCTAAGGGAATCTTGTATTTTGATATTTCTAATTTTTCCATTGTCTGAATTTATTTATAGTAATGTAAGATAAATTGATAATAACTAGAAAGAGAGAAGCTATAATAACACTCGGATATGTTATAGATATAGCTAAAGAAATGCAAAGTAATAGATGACTCAAAGCTGTTCTGTAAAGTGTATGATTTAAATCTCTTCCAAATCTAGAGAAATTTATTTTAAAAGAGAATCTTTTTATTCCAAAATCACTAATAGGAAATGTGAACCATACAAAAAATGAAAGAATTATGTTGTTGAAGTTTTCCATTGATGCGATTAATAACAAAAGACTAATTAAAGATATAGTTAGAATATATAAAATACGTGATTTTTTTTCACCTAATTTGACTGCCAAAGTTATTTTATTATGTGTGTAATCGTTTTCTAAATCTCTAATATTATTTGTTAAAATAATAGTACTGGTCGACAAACCACAAATTATTGATATTAATAAAATGATTAGATTATATTCAATGTCAAATAAAAATAGTGCACCCAATATTGTTACTGGTCCGAAAATCAAGATTACCATAATTTCTCCTAACCCTTTATATCCATAAGGGAAAGGACCTGAAGTATAAAGATAAGCTATTAGGATTAAAGAAATTCCTAAAAATATAACTGTAATTCCTGAATTTAAAAATGCTATAAATCCTAAAATTAATGTTATTAGAATTACAAATGCAATTAATTTTCTCATTTCTTTTTTTGAAATTTTGCCTGATTGCAGAGATCTTTCAGGACCTAAACGTTTTTCATTATCAATTCCTTTTTCATAATCACCTAAATCATTAAACAAATTAACTAAAATCTGCAAGCAAATTCCGATAAGTAAGACTAAAACAGAAGTTAACAATTCAAATCGATTAGCATTAATTGCAATTGCAATTGCAATTATTATAGGCCCCAAAACTGCAGGTAAAGTTTTTATGCGTATCGTTTGAATATATGTTTCTCTTTTAGAACTTTTATCCATGAAAGGGGGCTCTTTGAAACTTATTAAATTCAGGTTTTCTTTTTTCTAGGAAGGCATTTCTACCCTCCTTAGCTTCTTCCGTCATGTAATACATCATCGTTATGTCTCCTGCAAGGTTTTGTAAACCTGCTAGACCATCTGACTCTGCAATAAAACTATTTTTTAAAAATCTTATTGCTGTAGGGCTATGTTGAAGAATTTTTTTTGCCCATACCACACCTTCATTTTCTAAATCTTTATATTCAACTATTTTGTTTATCAAACCCATTGATAACGCCTGTTCAGCATTATATTGTTCGCACAAAAACCAGAATTCTTTTGCCTTTTTTACTCCTACCAAACGCGTTAACTCTGATGCTCCAAAACCTGCATCAAATGATCCTACCCTCGGTCCAGTTTGTCCAAAAACTGCATTATTAGATGCAATTGTTAAATCACAAATAACATGTAATACATGTCCCCCACCAATAGCGTATCCTCCTACAAGAGCTATTACGGGCTTTGGCATATATCTTATAAATCTCTGCAATGGCAAAACATTTAGAGAAGGATTCCCTTCTGAATCATTATATCCTCCATGGCCTCTGACTTTTTGATCCCCCCCGGAACAAAAGGCTTTATCCCCTGCACCCCTGAATAACACTACTCCTATATTGGGATCTTCTGCACAAGATGTAAATGCTTTTTGCAATTCTGCAATAGTTTTAGGTCGAAAAGCATTCCTTACTTCTGGTCTGTTTATAGTTATTTTTGCTATCCCTTTATGATATTCATATAAGATATCCTCAAAGTTAGCTAAAGATTTCCATTTGATTTTCATGATTACTCCTTTAATATAAAATCTTTTGTTTTCGTTGCAATATATATTGGATTTTCAAGTATTAAATTATGGCCTGAATTAGGAACTATTTGTACTTTTGAATCTTTGATATTTTTTTGTATTTCATAACTATTTTTAATATATTTATTATCTTTCTCTCCTGCAAATATCAAAGTCTTATTTTGTATTTTTGTTAGTTTTTTTAATAGAAATTTTTGTATTCCTTGACCTTGTGAATTAAGACTATTTATCAACCCTAAAGAGTTTTGATTTAGACGTATTTTCCTCATGGTTTTTTTGATTTTATTAGATAGATTTTTCTCCGACTCCCATATAGATAATGATTCCCAATAATTAACAAAGCCTCCAATCCCTTGATCTAATAATAAATTTACTAAATATGAATCGGAATTTTGCCTATCTCTTCTCTTAGATTTATCTTTGATTCCTGGAGAAGTGCTACATAAAATTAGTTTATTGATTAATATAGATGAATTGATTGCAAAATGTAGTGCTAATCTTCCTCCAAGAGAATAACCAAGTAAATTTGTTTTTTTAATATTTAATTCAATTAAAATATCTTTAATTAATTGTACAGATCTTTCAAAAGTGTAATTATTAGGATTTTTATCAAAGGATTTGCCATGGCCTATCATATCTATAGTTATTACTTTGAAATATTGTCTTAGATATCTCACGGAAGTTTCAAATGATTCATGACTTCCTGTAAATCCGTGAATAAGTATCAGAGGTATACCAGTTCCATTCTTTTTATAGAATAATTTATTATTCATAAATCTTATCCTCTATTTTTTTTACTAAATTCATATAAATATTAGAAAGGTTAGAATACTGATTTTTAGGATATTTAACTTCTATAATTTTGACTCCTTCTATATTTTTTGAATCATCAAAAATATTTTTGAAATCTTCTATGTTTTTTGATAGATAATATTTACATCCGTAACTTTTTGCTAAATTTTCTATAGAAATGTTTTTTTGTTCACTTATAAACCATTCATCAAAAATATTTTCTAAATTCTTTGCTTGAGGTAATAATGAAAAAACTTGACCTCCATAATTGTTATTTACTAAAATAGTGAGATTTTTTGCATGATTCCTTGCAGTCAAAATACTATTTGAATCATGTAAAAACGCCAAATCTCCAATATCTAAAACTACTCTTAAATCAGTTACAGAGCTTATACCACTTGCTATTGCTATATTGCCATCGATACCTGACAACCCTCTATTGCCATAAATAAAATTTATCTTTGAATCTGTGAGTATTATATCCAGTAATCTGACTGTTAAAGAATTTCCAACGACTAAAATATTATTATCAGTTAATATATTGATCAAATTTTTCTTGATCTCCAATTCCTGTAAATTTTTTAAAAAATAGTTATTTATTTCTATTCTTGCTATGGAATTTAGATACTGTAAAGATAATCTCCATTTGTCATCTAATTCTGTTGGTTTATATAATTCTGACTTTTTGGCATCTTTAATAAATTGATCAATATTTGTCTGAATATGTAAAGTTATTGGGAAAAATTCTTGTAATACATCAATAGATTTTTCAAAGAATATATGATTTTTTACATTTTTTAATTTATTTATTATAAATTTTGATACAGGAGGCGCTCCTACGTGTATTACTGTTTCTATTTTTTCTTTTAATAGTTTTGATGATCTACATAAAATATCTGCAGTATCGATTATCGTTGCTTTGTCGTAAAACTTATAGCTTCTAACATTTGAAAGAGGATCTGCAATTATAGGCCAGTTTAAAAAATTAGCTAATTGTATAATTTCTTTGGGATTATCGATTGCAGGACCAGCAAGTAATATACCCTTTTTGTTTAATACTAAATTCAGGAATTCATTTATTTTAGAGGTGTTTTCTAAAACAAATTCTTTAGTGAAGTTTTTTATCTTTAATGCTTTTTCTATTTTTACGTTTTCTCCATCACTTAAAGGTTCCTTAAACTGCCAATTAATATGAACAGGGCCATAAGGATTTGTAACAGCTTGAATTATTGCTTTATCAAATATATTTTCTATATGTACAGAATTCTCTGTATCATCTTTGACAGGAATATCATAAAACCACTTAATATTAGAATTGTAAATATTTGTTTGGTTTAGTGTTTGATTTGAACCAGAGTTTCGGTAAATCATAGGTCTATCTGCAGTTATTACTATAAGTGGTACCCTACTATGATAAGCTTCTGCTACAGCAGGTAAATAATTTAAAGGAGCGGTACCTGATGTACAAATAATAATAGTTGGTGTTTTTGTTACTTTAGAAACTCCAAGTGAAAAAAACGCGGCAGATCTTTCATCTAAGATCATTTTCAAATTAAAATAATTCTTATTTTTTAGTAAGTTAGAAACTAATGGAGTAGAACGTGATCCTGGACTAATTACTATATCTTTAATACCATAACTAACTATTTTTTTTATAAATACATTTACATGTTTATCATGCAGTAACATTTTCAAATCCTATAGAATTTTTTATGACTTTAAATTTTGATTTTAACTCTTTGATTTCAAAATCAGCATTGGAATTTTCTACTATTCCATTTCCTGCATAAGCCATGATTGTTTGCTTATTAGAAAGGAAATTTGCGCACCTTAGCGCTGCGTAAAAATGAGACTGATTATTATCAATATAACCAATCGTACCTGAATACCATCCGCGATGAAATGTTTCATATTTTCTGATCCACTCTATTGCTTCATCAACTGGATATCCTGAAAGTGCAGGTGAAGGATGCAATGATTCTAAGATATTCAGGTGATTTAAATGCTTGATCTTAATCTGCAATTTTGTCAATAAATGATAAATATTTTCAAGTTCTATAATCATAGGATCTGAAATAATTATCTTCTCTTTAGAGATAGATTTTATCTTCTGGATAAAATGATTTACGACAATATTGTGTTCTTTTCTTAAAGTACAATTTTTAAAAGAGGATTCTATTTCGCTAAACTTTTGCCCATTATTCGGGATCGAACTTGCTAAAGCTTGTATTCTCAAAACTTCACCATCATAGTCAAATATCTTTTCAGGTGTTGATCCAAAAAAAATTGATTCACCATTTTTATACATGAAAGTTGTGCAGTTAGGGTACCTAATTATTAAATTTTGTATTGTCTTCCCTATATCTATCTTCGACAAATGTATTTTTTGTCTGTTAGCAACAACTATCTTTTCTAAAGAACTATTTTTAATTGATTCCTTTGCTCTTTTTATAAGATTCGTCCATTCCTCTAGATTTTTTTCTTTTACTGATAGAGTGTTTACACAATCTTTTATATTTATATTTTTTGTAGCAGATGAAAAATAATTCTTCAAATTATCATCACTACCATAATGGTAAAGTTTGTTTTTCTCAAATTTTACAGCATATTCGGGTATGATAAATTCAGCAATTGGAAAATCATTCCATTCTTCTTTTTTTACATAATTTATTGAATCAAATGAAAAACCACCTATTAGGAGATTTTCTCCACCAGTTTCTTTGTTGATTTTTTTATTGAAATCTTGAATGTTATTATAATTATCTAATGATATTGTTTTTTTAATATTGAAACTGGCTATGATTTTTTTTTCATATGGATGAACAATTAATCGTGTTGGATTTTTCTTTAAAATCAATTTGATGAGATTATTCATTTTTATATTCTATAGAGTTTTTACTTGGCAAGGTTATTAAAATGATTTTCAGCTCTTCAAAATAATCTCTAGGAGGATTTCCATTTGAAAAAATCCAATTAAATACTATTTCGTTAAACGTTCCTATCCACATTTTTGATACCAAATTTGCATTAACTTTTGGATACTGATTTATTTTTATAGACTCATTTATGTTTATTTCTATAACATTACTGAATTTGTTAAATATTTCACTACGTTTTTTTTCAAAAGATTTTATATTGTTTGTTTGAGTAATAAGTAGTTTTGCTAGTTTTTTTTGAGAAGATAAAATATTCAATAAATTTTTTAGAGATGAAACTAATCTTTCATTGGGATTATCAATAGATAAATTCCCTTTTTCAATTTTACTAAGTAGTTTCTTAGCCAATCTATCCATCACTGATAAAAATAGATCTTCCTTAGATGGAAAATGAAAATAAATTCCTCCTTTAGAAATTTTACTTTTTTTTACAATTTCATCTAGAGGAGTTTTGTAATAACCATTTTTTGAAAAATGATTTTCAGCTACGTCTAAAATTTTATTTTTAGTTAAATCTTTCATAACCGACCGACTAGTCAGTAAACAGTCATGTAATATTATATACTAGAAAGATCGATTTATCTCCCGAATTCTTTTAATAGGTAATCATATTTGATTTTAATTACTGCAGGTCTACCATGAGGATCCCAAGGCACTTCAGTATTTTCTAGATCTATTAATAATTTTTTAGATTCATTTTCTGATAACTTTTGTCCTGCTCTGACTGCATTATGACAAGCCAGCCTTTTTGAAATAATTTCTTTTGGAGTATCGGTCTGTTTTTTTTCTAAATCGCTTGAAATCATTTGGAGTAATTCTGTAATATCTGTACTTTTGGTTTTGTACAATTTTTGATAAGGAATATTCCTTACTATAATTCCTCCGGAGGGAGATGCATCGATATCCCATCCAAGCTCATGAAATTTCTCGATGTTCTCAATGATTTTATTGTTTGAAGTCACTCCCAAGTCATAATAATTATTTATTGTTAGCATCTGAAATGCTTTTTCATTTTTTTGTTTTTGAAATTGTTCAAATAATATTCTTTCATGTGCAGCATGTTGGTCAACAAGATAAATTCCATCAGGGCCTTCACAGACAATGAATAATTGTTTTATCTGTCCAACAAATCTAAGAATCGGTAACGTTTTTTTTAGAGACAAACTTTCTTCGTTTCCAAAACTCATTTGTTCGTGTACTAAATCATTATAGTTTTGATATATAGTTTCTTGATTCGTGTTAATAGGAATACTTTTAGGTGGAACATTATTATTTAAAATTTTACTTATTGATGTGTAAATAAATGATAATAAATTATGTTCTGACAAAAACTTTACCTCATATTTTTGAGGATGAACATTTACGTCAACAATTTTATGTGGGATCTTTATATCAACAGATATAATTGGGAATCTTCGATGTTCTATAAATGGTTTATATGAATTCTCTATTGTGAAATAAATAGAACTATTCTTTACAACCCTTCCATTTATACTTACTTTCATTCTACTTCTATTCCCGAAGTAATTATTTGGATTTGATAAAATACCGTTTATTTCAAAATTATCGTTTTGTTCATATAGTTTTATGAACCCATTTTGCTTTAAATTATAAATTGTATCCATTATAGAAATTATGCTATTATTTCCATCTGTCTTATATTTACGTCTACCATCAATTATTAATTCAAATGATATATTGGTATGTGTTAAAGAGATTTCATTCAAAAATTGAATAATTTTTGATTTTTCTGATTTTTCTGAACTTAAAAACTTGTATCTAGCAGGCATGTTTTTAAATAAATTCCGAACAAATATCTTTGTTCCATAATTTGATCCAACAGTTTCATGTTTAATAAATTTACCAAAAGAAAAAGAAATCTTTGTAGCATCCTTAGAATTTTTCTCTCTGCTTATGCACTCTACTTCAGATACTGAATTGATTGCAGAAAGTGCTTCACCTCTAAATCCTAAACTTTTAACTTCATAAATATCTTCTTTATTCTCAATCTTTGATGTAGCGTGTCTTTCAAAAGCTAATTTGATTTCTGCGGAATTTATCCCTCCACCATTATCTGAAACTGAAATGAAATCAAATCCACCTTTTTCTATTTCAATGATTATTATTCTTGAATCAGCATCTATAGAATTTTCAACCAATTCTTTGATCACAGAAACGGGTCTTTCTATCACTTCACCAGCTGCAATTAGCATTGAAATTTCTTTACTTAACTTTTTTATGCTATTTGGCATTATTTACTTTTTTAATAATTCCTTACCCCAGATAAGACTGGTTAGAGCAAATATTATAGTAACTATTGCGGTAAATAAAGTAGTAATTTCTGGACCAAAGTATCCAAAGGCCCAGCCCATCGGTACCATACTTAATGGCATTAAACCCCATGACAACATTAATAAACTAACAACTCTAGCTCGATATTCATCATCAGCATTGTCCATCATTAATGCTTGTCCTAATGACCATCTTCCTGTTTCAGTTAATCCCATGATTATCATAGCGATAAATCCAATTGTGTATATCGGAATCGCACTAATCATCAATAATCCCACTCCTGTAAGAATTCCAATTATTATTAAAATCAATCCCCTTCTATCATCAGGACCTAAGCTGGCAATAATGATTGAACTTATTATACCTCCAATTCCTGCGGCTGCCATTAACGTTCCCACCTGGCCTGGATTTGATGTAAAAACATCTTTTGCATAAACAGGTATAAGCATCCTAAATGGACCAGAGCATAAAGCCAAAACTACTGCATGAATCCATATTATCCGAACAATTTTATTTGTTTTTAAATATTTGAATCCGTTTAAAACTTCTGTAATTGTGGATGTGTTAGTTTTAGATAATTTTGGAAAAAATTGAGGTATTTGTGTAGCCAATAACAACCCTATAACTGCAAATATAGAAACAGAAAGATAAGAGACAAAGGGTCCAAAATATTGATAAAAATAACCTCCAATTGCTGGTCCGACCAAAGTTGTAACCCCCATTCCCATAGCGTTCAAACCTATAGCATTTGTTACAAGCTTTTTACCAACTAAATCTGGAATTAATGCTTGTCTTGCAGGAACTTGCATTGCAAACATTGCTCCTTGTAGAACAGAAATGATAAGTAGTTGGCTCCAATGTAATAAATTTGTGTAAATTAGTCCTGCTACTACAAGAGATGTTAATAAATTAAAAGTTTGTGTAATTTGAATAATTTTTCTTTTTTCAAATCTTTCACCAATAACACCTCCAAACATTGCAAAAAGTAATAGTGAAGGTGCAAATCCAGCAGTAACTATCCCTGTTAGTAGTGGGTTATTAGTTATGTCATAAACTAGAATTCCTCGAACAGTCATTTGTATATGAAAACCGAACATAGCAAAAAAAAGACTGAATAAAAGGTATCGAAAATCTCTAAATTTTAGACTTTCAAAAATTTTCACTTAGTTTTCTGATTTAAGGCTATTAAGCATGTTTTCTAAGTCTTGTACTTTTATATAGTCCTCGTTCAATAGGCTAAATGCTCTTAATACTAAAATTGATATTATTTCTTTTGATTTTTCATTACTTTCATTGACATGAAATATTATTTCATCAATTTTCCTATTAGTAGGTAGTAAATCTTTTATTGCCTTTATTTTCTCTACCTGAATTCTTATTGTCTCTTTTTCATTATTGGTTTCAGCATAATCAATCTCTCCAATAATTTTGGTAAGTTCTGCCAAGAGATTTGCTTCATTCATTATCGAATAAGTATTTCCATTTTTTATTTCTTTATTATTTGTTTCATTTAAATCATTACTTTCTTCATTGAAAATTTCTTTTATTATCAAATTTTCATCAAAAAATATTTTACAAAGTTCTGAATATTCATCTGCAATTTGATTTAATTTCGTCATGCTATTAATAGCGTTGCTAATTTCTATAGTTCCTCCATAAAGAAGATCATCCTTTCTTATTGTGCATAATTTTTTAAGTGAAATTAAGTCTCCATCATACTTTTCAGGACCGGGAGGATAAGCTAAATTTTTTTTGCTCATCATTTTGTCAATTTCTAATTGATCTATTTGTTCTGAATAAATGGGTGGAACATATTTAGATATATCTTCAGCTGTCATTTTGATAGGTAAATCTATTATATAAGCAGCATATATGATTCCATCTGAATCAAAATATACCATCGCATGTCCGGTTGGACTAGAAGGATCTCCTATTATAAATTTTAAATCTGTCATATGTTTCTATAGTTATAAATGTTAAAATTAATTCGATATAGAATAAATATATATCAAAGGAGTAATTTTTGTTCTATAAGTTTTTTATACTTCCAATTTTACAACGTATCAACCCTGAAGTGTCACATTTCATTGCTGAAATTATTCTTCAAAGTCCATTTTTTAGAAATTTCAATCCTATTTACTATATAAAAAAACCCATTAATTTATCAATAAAAATACAAGGAATAGAATTCGATTCTCCTATTGGTTTAGCCGCAG
>CEVM01031774.1_pt1 | contig 16309 bp, 17 predicted proteins | sample 531481 | NCBI WGS metagenome assembly CEVM01 (sample SAMEA2623649, study PRJEB7988) | marine metagenome | biome: marine biome (ENVO:00000447); feature: mesopelagic zone (ENVO:00000213) & marine oxygen minimum zone (ENVO:01000065); material: "saline water (ENVO:00002010), including plankton...
TAAATAATTATGAAATCTATTCTTTGTATCGTTAATCCTGTCAGTGGTTTAAAAAAATCACTTAAAGTATATTATGAAGTAGAGAAAAAGATAAGAGATGCGGGATTTTCTCCTAAATTATTTACCACAAGCTATGTTGGTCATGCTACTGAATATGTTTCTACCCTAAAACCAAATGAATTTGATAGAGTATTAGTCTTTGGTGGGGATGGGACAGTTAATGAGACGGTAAATGGACTATATCAAGCAGACTTATTGACACATTTTCCCCTTGGTATTATTCCTACTGGATCTGGTAATTCAGTTATGCACGATATTGATTGTCTTGATTATCATGATGCGATTGATAGGGTTTTAGAGGACAATATTCAATTAATGGATGTAAATAAGGTTATTTTTGATGATGGAGTACGATTGAGTATTAGTATTATAGGTTGGGGAATGTTCTCTTATGGAAATCTTCTGGCCGAAAAGTTAAGATTTTTGGGGACAATACGTTATGATGTTGCCTCAATAATTAAGTTGTTGCAACGATCATTTTATGATGCAAAAATGACAATTAATAATAACACATTTGATATTTCATGTGCATTTATAGTAGGATGTAATAGTATTCATACTGGGAAAGGTATGAAGGCAGCTCCAAATGGAGGATTTTTCGATGGAGTAATAGACATATTAATCGTTAAAAATGATGTAAACCGATTGCAATTGATTAATTTATTTTCAAAGGTGTTTAAAGGGGAACATATTCATCTGCCGTACGTGCACATAGAGAAGGCAAAATCATTCAAAATTGATGCCCTAGGAGAGTCTTTATTTAATTTGGATGGAGATTTAATTAAAAGTAGTAAAATTAGTACAGAAGTAATTCCAAAAGCGATTAAGCTTTTGGTATAATTAGGAACTATTCTTAGCTTCTAATATGAGTTCTTTTCAATCAAGGCTACCCGTTTATCTAATAGGTCTTCCTCTTTCTATATGGATTGTCTTAATTGGCGGGTGGACTTTCAAGCTTCTTGTGGTATTTTTTATGACAATGGCTTTCATAGAATTTCTCTCTTTGAGATCAAAAGATAGCAATTTTATTTTTTGGGTCTTTCTTGGTATATGTTATGTGTGTATTGGTCTTTCATCTTTGCTTGTTCTCCGCAGTATTGATAACGAGCTAAATTCTTATTTTACACTTATGTTATTCTGTGGAGTAACGTTAAATGATACCTTTGCATATATTTTTGGTAGTTTAATCGGGGGAAAGAAAATTGCGCCATCAATTAGTCCAAACAAGACTTATGCCGGTCTATTGGGTGGCCTGATAGGCTCAATAGCGTTTATATTGCTATTTCATCGTTTTGTTTTTGCTCTTAGCATAGTTGACCAATGCATATTCATATTTATCTTCAGTATCATTGGATTTTTAGGCGATTTATTGGAATCTTTCTTAAAACGACAAGCAAATGTAAAGGATTCGTCTCGTCTATTAATGGGACATGGTGGTGCACTAGATAGAGTTGATTCTTTGATATTGACATCTCCATTAACATTGTTATATGTTATTGGGCAATATTTATGAGTAAAAAAATCAAATCTATATTAGCAACAGATTGTGGTAGTACAACCACAAAAGCAATCTTAATTGAATGGAAAGACAATCGTTATCGTCTAACATTTAGAGGAGAAGCTCCTACTACTGTAGAAGCCCCTTTCGAGGATGTTACTAAGGGTGTTTTGAATGCTGTAATGGAAGTAGAAGAGCTATCTGGCAGAACCATTCTTGATGGGGATGAAATTATTACCCCTGATAATGGAGAAAAAGGAGTTGATATTTATGTGTCCACAAGCTCCGCAGGTGGTGGATTACAAATGATGGTAGCTGGAGTGGTAAAATCTATGTCTGGTGAAAGCGCAGAACGTGCTGCTTTAGGAGCTGGATCAATCGTTATGGATGTTTTGGCATCCAATGATGGTCGATTACCTCATGAAAAAATTACTAGAATCCGTCAGTTAAGACCTGATATGATCTTACTATCAGGCGGTACAGATGGAGGAACCACAACGCATGTGATGGAATTAGCAGAAATATTAGCAGCTGCTAACCCTAGACCTAGGCTTGGTCAGAATTATAAATTACCTATAATTTATGCTGGCAACAATAAGGCGCATGATAATATTCGAAAGACATTGGACGAGATATCAGACTTAGATATTGTGGAAAATATTCGTCCAGTTCTTGAACAAGAAAATTTGGAACCTTCTCGAGATAAAATTCATGATTTATTTATGGAACATGTGATGGCACAAGCACCAGGATATAAAAAATTAATGTCTTGGACAGATGCCCCAATTATGCCAACACCTGGAGCTGTTGGTTCTTTAATTGAAATGATTGCAAAGAAAGAAAATATTTCTGTGGTAGGAGTTGATATTGGTGGAGCAACAACAGATATTTTTTCAGTGTTTGAAGGAAAATTTAATCGTACGGTAAGTGCCAATCTTGGAATGAGTTATTCAATTTGTAATGTATTAGCTGAATCTGGTCTAGAGAATGTATTAAGATGGGTTCCTTTTGATATCGATCATAGGAATTTAACAAATCGTATTGGAAATAAAATGATTCGTCCAACTACTGTTCCTCAATCGTTAGAAGAATTGGTAGTGGAACAAGCAATTGCAAGAGAGGCTTTAAGGCTTTCATTCATTCAACATAAAGCATTTGCTACGAGTCTCAAAGGGGTCCAATCAGAAAGAACAATTTCTGATGCCTTTGAACAATCATCTAGCGGACAATCTCTTGTGAACATGATGGAATTGGATTTATTAGTAGGGTCTGGAGGGGTTTTGTCACATGCTCCTCGTAGACAACAAGCTGCTAGAATGCTTATTGATGCATTTATGCCAGAAGGAATTACGCAGCTAGCAGTAGATTCAATTTTTATGATGCCTCAATTAGGAGTTTTAGCCAATATCGATAGTAAAGAATTAAAAAATGATGCAAACCAAGCAGCTTTAGAAGTTTTTGATAACGATTGTTTAATTAGATTAGGGACATGTATTGCGCCAATAGGTAAGGCAAAACCAAAATCTAAAATGGCCCAAGTATCTTTGAGTTTTGAAGATGGTTCAACAAAGGAAGTTGATATTAATGAAGGTTCTTTAGAAATGCTTGAAGTTCCTTACGAACCAGTAAAGATTGAAATACAACCTTCAAGAGGAATTGATGTAGGAGCTGGAAAAGGAGAGCCATTAAGTTCTACAATTTATGGAGGGGTTGTTGGATTAATCTTCGATGGTAGAAATCGACCAATTAACCTACCGAAAGATTCTTCGGATCGTATCCAAAATTTACTTAATTGGTCTGCTGCGGTTAATGAATATCCTAAAGGAGATTTGTTCTAATGGCACATTCGTATACCCCAGGATTAAAGGTTTTAAAAAAGACATTATTTAGCAAAGAAAGAATCTTGCCACTGAAGGGAGAAGTCTTAGTAAAACAAGGGGATAAATTATCTCCAGAAACGATTGTAGCATCAACTTCTCTTCCAGGGAATATCCAAATGTTAAAAGTAAATAATATCCTCAATATTGAACCAGGAGATGTGAAAGCTTGTTTGGTTGTCAAAAAAGGGGATAGTGTTAAAAAAGGTGAAAAAATTGCTGAAACAGCAGGATTGTTAGGTATGTTCAAATCATCTGTTGAATCTCCAGTGGATGGTACTATTGAATCTATTTCAGATAGTACAGGGCGAGTTGTCCTACGTGAAGCACCAATTCCAGTAGAAGTAGATGCTTATGTAAGTGGTAGAGTAGGAAAAGTAATCCAAAATGAAGGAATTATAGTAACTTCTATCGCTTCTTTTATCCAAGGTATTTTTGGTATTGCAGGAGAAAAACAAGGGGCATTACAACTGGTTTCTCAAGATCCATCCGAAGAATTAACTGCAGAAAAAATTACAAATGATATGGCTGGAAAAATTTTAATCGGAGGATCGTTTTTGAGCTTAGAGGCATATAAAAAAGCAATGTCATGTAATGTTGCTGGGATAGTTATTGGAGGATTTAATTATTACGATCTAAAGGAAGTATTAGGATACAATTTGGGTGTTGCAATCACCGGAACTGAAAAATTAAAAACAGCACTTATTGTCACTGAAGGATATGGATCAATTCCAATGAGTAAGGCAACATTTGATTTATTAAAATCACATGATGGAAAGGATGCATCCATTAATGGAGCAACACAAATAAGAGCTGGGGTAATCCGTCCAGAAATTGTTATTCCACTTAAAGATGAGAGTAGCGAAGATGTATCTTCAAATGTACAAGAAGGAATTCAAGAAGGAAGTGTTGTTAGAGTAATTCGTTCACCAAATTTTGGAAAAATAGGTACCGTTACTTCTCTGCCAGCCGAATTACATAAAATGGAATCTGAGACAATGGTGAGGGTAGCAGAAATTAAAATTGATGGTAAAAACTTTTTGATTCCAAGGGCTAACTTAGAGATGGTTGAATTACAATGAATCAAAATTTAACAATAGATGATAAGAATTTTTTAACAAAAATTGTTAAAAAAATTATAGAATTGAAACTAGTAACCCCTGCTATTTTTTTTCTTGAGATGGCAAAACCATTAAATTTTATTGGTAGCCAAACTATGGTATTTTTTGGTCCAATAGTTAGTGCATTTGTCAAAGCGGATGGTTATTATAGGGCTGCAGAATTATTTGAAAATAACGTCAGCGTAGAATTTTTAATCTCTGAATTGGAAAGATTGGGTAAAAATGGATAACAAACGTGTTGTAATATATACAGTAGGTATTCTAGGCATTGTTATCTTTACCTCTATCTTATCCCAGTTTCATATCTTTAATTCAAGTCGATCATTTATGTTTATTGTTTTGCTTACCGTTATAATGGTATTGTTTAATGAAATTCAAAATGCAAGAAAAGATTCTGATTCAATCTTCTTACGCGACATTCCTGGGTTAAAGGCGGTTGAAGAAGCTGTGGGTCGTTCTACCGAAATGGGTAGGCCAATTCTTTATGTTCCAGGCATTATGGATATGAACGAAGTTGAAACAGTTGCTGGTGTTATTATTTTAGGACATGTTGCACAAATGACTGCGCAATATGAAACTGGTCTTGATGTACCCGTTGCAAGATCTATTGTAATGCAAGCAGCAAGGGAGTCTTGTAAAGAAGCATATCTTAGCCAAGGGCGACCAGAAATGTTTAATGAAGATATGGTTCATTATATTTCTGATGATCAATTTGCTTATGCAGCTGGGGTAAATGGTATAATGCAAAGAGATAAACCTGCTGCATGTCTGTATATGGGTAAGTTTTATGCAGAATCACTCCTATTTGCGGAAACAGGAAACGGGATTGGTGCAATTCAGATTGCTGGAACAGCATCCCAAGCACAAATTCCTTTTTTTGTCACAGCTTGTGATTATACTTTAATGGGGGAAGAATTTTTTGCAGCAAGTGCTTACCTTTCTAGAAAACCTGAATTAATTGGTGGGGTTAAAACACAAGATACAATCAAGCTGATGTTGATTGGACTAATCATTGTTTGTTTGGTAATGCGTGCGTTATTTGATCTTGATATTGTTTCGTTTAATCTTTTGGATATGATTGGATAATAATATGATTTGGAAAAGATATATACCAATTGCTATTGTAGGATTTTTCGGATCTCTCACTCTATTTGGTTGGTTCATTGAGAACGAAGGTATCAAATCTTTTATTGATGACGATGCAACTCAATGGTATGATATTATTGCCAGTTTTGCGATTTTTCTTGGAGCATTAAATTTATTAAAACTACAATTTTTAAAAGTTCTTAAACGACGAGCAGGTTGGGAATATAGTGTTGTTGCAATTCTTTCTTTCTTTATTGTTTTTGTTATAGGATTTTTTATGAGAGGTGCTTTTATTGTCGATATTCCTGATACCGATATACAGAGTACATACTTTACACAAGGAGCTGCAGAAGAAGCGGTTAATCACTTAAAAGATTCAGGCATTACTGCAAGCATTACACCTGCACAATGGGGAGCCCACATACAAACAGATGGAGGGCTATTTAAATGGATGTTTGATAACATTTTTACCCCTCTTTCAGCAACTATGTTTGCTCTATTAGCGTTCTATGTTGCGTCAGCATCGTATCGTGCGTTTAGGGCAAGGAATTTCGAAGCAACATTACTCTTATTAGCTGGTATTATTATTATGATTGGAAGAGTTCCGATTGGTAGCCTTATTTCAAGCTGGATGATTATGTATTTATTGGTATTGGTAATTGGAATTCTTATTAATACGTATTTTAGAAGTCGTCAACTTGTATTTGGTTGGGTTGCATTAGGGTTAATAGGCGTGACAGTTCTTGGCTCATCTATGGGTTGGCCTATAGATCAACCTGCAGTATTTTTTCTGCCTGCTTTACAGGAATGGATTTATACAGTACCTAATTTAGCTGGAGCACGAGCTATTATGATTGGTATTGGGTTAGGGGTTATTGTAACCAGTCTGAGATATATATTTGGACTGGAAAAATCATATATAGGTGATCAATGAGATTTCTTGAAGACATTATCGTAAAGTTTGGATCAGTTGATAGAAGGGTAATCTTTATATTAATTGGATTAGCAGTACTTGTCCCATTGTTGAACCCTGTTGATCTTGCAATACGACCAACACCATCCTCTCAAAGAGTTTATGATGCTGTTGATAGTATACCTGATAATTCTAAGGTTTTAATTTCATTTGATTATGGGCCTAGCACTAAACCAGAAATTCATCCAATGACATTAGGTGTTATGCGCCATATTCTTAATCAAGATCGTGGACATACGATTTATATAACTTGTTTGTGGCCTGATGGATTATATATGGCAAAAGATGCTTTAAAAATAATTAATGAAGAATATGATTTAGTTGAATATAAAGATTATGTTTTGCTAGGGTTTAGACCTGGAAATGAAGCAATTGTAAAAGGTTTAGCAAGTGATTTACGTAAAGTGTTTACCGTTGATGCAGCGCAAAAGTCAATAAATGAGATTCCAATGATGGAAGGAGTAAATAATCTAAACGATTTCCAATTTATATTTACAGGTTCTGCGGGATATCCTGGAACCTTTGAATGGGTACAATATGGAGGAGATCCAACAGGTGTTCCTCTTTCATCTGGTACAACTTCTATTCAAGTGAATGAAGTGATGCCTTACGTACAAAGTGGCCAACTAAAAGGAATTCTTGCAGGTATGCCTGGTGCAGCAGAATATGAAAAATTAATTGATACTCCTGGTATTGCTATTCAAGGAATGGCAGCACAATCGTATGGACATGTTGTCATTGTCCTATTTATCATTTTGGGAAATTTAGCTTACTTTATTACCGAGCGAAGAGAGAGGAAATACTAAGGTGCCATTTTCAACAATACTCGGTGCTTGGATTGCTGCATTTCTTACGTTAGGAATTTTCTCATATCTCTATAAAGATAATCCATTTTATAAGATAGCCGAACATGTATTTGTTGGTGTATCTGCCGCTTATTGGGCTGCCACATTTTATTGGACTCAAATTTATCCTAATTTATTTGGTAGGTTATTTGCTGTGGATAGTCCATTTGCAAGCATGTATGTTATTGATAAGGGGCATGAGTACAATGGGTTATATTTCTTTCCGTTGCTTTTAGGCATTATGATGTTATTGAGTATATTCAAACAGATTAATTGGATGGCAAGATGGGGAATTGCTTATACAGTTGGAATTGCTGCTGGGTTGAAAGCATTTGGATATTTAAGTTCCAATGTTATTAGCCAGATTAAATCTACTGCAGTAGATTTATTTAGCGGATCATTACCATTTTTTGCTATGCCAGGTGATAGTATTTTTAATAATATTATTATTTTTATTGGCACAATAAGTGCCCTAATGTATTTTTATTTCTCAAGAGAACAATCAGGTTTATATGGACGTTTTACGCGTTTAGGAATTTACTTCTTAATGATTAGTTTTGGTGCATCATTTGGGTTTGCTGTTATGGGCCGAATTTCTTTGTTAATTGGACGTTTTAATGATTTAATCTTATTCTCAAATTCCTCGTACAATTATGGTACGTTTTGGATGTTAGGATTCATTATAGTAGTGCTTGGTTATTGGTCATTCCAAAATCCTGAAAGAAAAGAGGGATAATTGAATGCAGGCATCTGATATTAGAAAAGTTATTGGTAGCAGTATGTTAGCAGATGGGATGTCCCCAATAATTGATTTAGAGAAATCTCATGGTTCTTGGCTAGTAGATAAAGTTACAGGGAAAGAATATCTTGATTTGTTTTCAATGTTCGCTTCATTATCTGTTGGATACAACCATCCTTATGTATTAGAGCAATCAGAGCGCTTAAAAATTGCTGCTATTAATAAGCCTACCAACTCAGATGTCTATTCTTTAGAAATGGCAGAATTTATAGAAACATTTAAACGTGTTGCCCAACCTAGCTATTTACCTCATACATTCTTTATTGAAGGAGGAACATTGGCTGTGGAGAATGCGCTCAAGGTTGCTTTTGATTGGAAGCGTAGAAAAAATTTAGCTAAAGGAAGCAATGTAAAAGGAGAGAAAGTAATCCATTTTAAAGAATGTTTTCATGGTCGTTCAGGATATACAATGTCATTGACCGATTCTCCTGATAAAAGGAAAACCATGTATTTTCCTAAATTTGATTGGCCAAGAGTTACTAATCCAAAAATTACGTTTCCTTTAGAGAAAAATTTAGATCAAGTGGTTGCATTAGAGAACCAGGCTTTCACAGAAATAAAAGATGCTATTTCTGCCAATCCAGATAATATTGCTTCTATGATTATTGAGCCCATTCAGGGAGAGGGAGGCGATAATCATTTTCGATGTGAGTTTTTCAAAGAATTGAGAGAGATTGCTAATGAAAATGATATCATGCTTATTTATGATGAAGTGCAAACAGGGATTGGCGTTACAGGGAAAATGTGGGCACACCAACATTTCGCAGCACACCAATGTAGCGATTGCGGTTGTGGAGAAGATTCATCTGCTAAACCTGATATTATTGCATTTGGTAAGAAAACTCAGGTATGCGGTATTGCAGTTAGCAATCGCGTAGAAGAAGTAGAGAACCATGTGTTTGAAGAATCCAGTCGAATAAATTCCACATGGGGTGGCAATTTGGTTGATATGGTGCGACTTACTATCTATCTAGAATTAATAGAAAAAGAGAACCTAGTGGAAAAAGCTGAAAAAACTGGAGATTATTTGTTGAATTGTTTATACACACTTCAAGAACAATACCCAAATCTTGTTTCTAATGCGCGAGGAAGAGGATTGTTTTGTGCATTTGATCTTCCTTCTGGAGATAAAAGAGATAAATTGGGAGAATTGCTTTTAGAAGAAGGGTCAATTCTATTAGGATCTGGACATCAATCTATACGTTTTCGTCCTCATTTAAATGTAAAAACTGAAGATATTGATTTTGGGATAGATTGTTTTAAAAAAGCTCTAGATAAGTTAGGGTAATGTCTAATAAAGGTAGATTATATATCATCGCCACTCCGATTGGCAATTTAAAAGATTTCACATTTAGAGCTATCGATATCTTGCAAGAAGTTGATCGTATTTTTGCCGAAGACACACGTACATCTATTAAATTAATGAAACATTATAATATCACAACCAGTTTAGATAGTTATCACGAACATAATAAAACTCAAAAGATTCCTAAAATTATCAAGTTATTAAACGAGGGAAAAAACATTGGATTAATTTCTGATGCTGGTACTCCAACCATTAGTGATCCAGGGTACAAATTAATCAGAGCATGTATTGACGAAGAAATTAATATTATTCCTATTCCAGGAGCTTCCGCTGTAACAGCAGCCCTGAGCGCATCAGGACTGCCATCTGATTCGTTCTTTTTTTTGGGGTTCCTTCCGCAGAAAAAAGGAAGAAAAAAGAAAATTTCTTTTTTAAAGAGTTTAGAAAATACTATAATTATATTTGAGAGTCCTCATCGATTATTAAAAACGTTGAGAGAATTACATGATGAATTAGGTGAAAGACCGATTATTGTTGCAAGAGAGTTGACAAAATTATACGAGGAAATTATACGAGGAAATTTTAACAGTGTAATTGAATTTTTTGAGTCAAAGAAAGTAAAAGGTGAAATAGTAATTATTATTGGAAAAGATGATGACAGAATCTACTTCTAGAGGAAAATTTATTACATTTGAAGGCATTGATGGTGCCGGAAAAACTACGCAAGCAGAAATGCTGGTAGTAGCATTACGGGAAAAACAAGAATTACCAATTAGTTTTGTAAGAGAACCTGGTGGCGATCCTATATCAGAATCGATTCGCAAACTACTATTGCATTCAGAAGAAATCATGTCTGATCGTGCAGAAGCATTATTAATGATTGCAAGTAGAGCACAATTAACCGATAAAGTCATTCTTCCTTATTTGATGGATGGAAGGTGGGTGGTTGCAGATCGTTACGCCGATTCTACGCTTGCATATCAAGGTGGAGGTAGAGGATTAAGCAGTACTGCTCTTAAAGAAATTAATTATTTCGGAACATATACCCTTAAACCTGATTTAACTTTCTTTCTTGATATTTCTGTTGAAGAAGCAAACAATAGAATGTCTGTTTCTAGAGATAGGATTGAAAAAGAAGGAGATAAATTTCAAGAAAGAGTGCGTGATTTTTATACAAACCTACACACAGAAGAACCAGAACGTGTGATACTAATTGATGGAAAAAAATCCATTGATGCAATTCATAACGAAATTTGGTCCATTGTAAATGAAAAATTAATGCCATGAAGCAGTTAAAAAAATTATCTTTTATAGCCTTAATAATTACGGTTTGTTTCGTTGGATTATTACGAAGTCAACAGCTTGATATTTATCGTGAAATTGCACGATCTCAACAACAAATTATGACCGTTTATAAGTATCTTGTTACTGAGTATATCCATGAATTAAATATCCCACAATTAACATCAAAGATTATCAATTCGATGTTAGAAAATTTTGATCCATATACAGAATATTATGAAGAGAAAGATTTGGAAGATTTAAATATCAAAACTACAGGGGAATTCAGTGGAGTAGGGTTGCAGATTTATATATATGAAGACCAACTAACAGTAGTGGGACCAATCGAAGGTTCTCCTGCATTCCGTGCTGGTATTTTTACTGGGGATCAAATTACTCATATTGATGGTGTTGCTACTGATGGAATGGAGCTAAAAGATTCGACCAGCAAGATTCGAGGAAAAAAAGGTACAGATGTAGTATTAACTATTAGAAAACCGATTACAGAAGCAGTGCATGATTATACCATTAATCGTGACATTATTATTGTCAAAGATATTCCATATTATGGGATGATTGATCCAGCGGTTGGATACCTCAGAATAACAAATTTTTCAGAAAATACTCCAAGAGAAGTAAACAATGCTTTTCTGTCCTTAATGAACCAAGGAACAGAAAATATTATTATTGACTTAAGAGATAATCCTGGAGGATTGCTTTCCTCATCACTAGATGTATTAGACTTGATGTTGCCAAAAGATTTAGAAATGGTTTCAACAAAGGGACGTGGTGGAAAAATATTAAAAAAATTCAGATCATTAAATAGAGCATCGCTACCTCATGATATTGATATTACAGTCTTAATTAATGAAGGAAGTGCATCTGCAAGCGAGATTGTTGCTGGTGTGTTGCAAGATCATGATAGAGCGGTGATTGTTGGATCACCATCATTTGGAAAAGGATTGGTCCAATCTGTGATTGCAATCAACAATAGTTCTGCATTAAAAATCACCAATTCAAAATATTATATTCCAAGTGGACGCACCCTACAGAAAAGAGAATATATTGATAAAGAATTGCTTACAGACAAAGCAGCGATTGAAGATTCATTATTTACTACAAAAGCAGGACGAAAAGTATTTGGAGGTGGAGGTATTACTCCTGACATTGTAGTGGAAAACAAAGAAGCATATCCATTAGCTGTCTCGATTTTAAGGAATGGAGGATTTTTCCTTTTTGTACAACAAACAAGCGATCAATATGATTCATTGGATGCAGTAGCCAATGACCTTACTCTAATGAACAAATTTGCTGATTTTATTCAAGAAAACGATATTGCAGGATATGTGGATGGTGAAGGCGATTTAGAAAAAGCAAAAGAAAAACTAATTAAAGAAGATGAACCAAAAAATATATTCTTAAACAATGCATTTAATGTCATTGAAAACCAAATCAAGAAATCACAGACTGCAATGCTTGATGATGAAAAAGATTTTATTAGAAAAATGTTATTAGGAGAATTTGCTTTCTATTATGATGGAGACAAAGGGAGATATGAATTCTTGCTTCAAGGTGATAAAACAGTGCAAAAATCACTAGAAATCCTTCTTGATAATGCTCTGTATTCTTCTATACTAACTGCCCCTGAAGAACAACAAATTGCGTCAACGGAAAATTAGCGATTTATGGCATCTGAATCACATGCCGGTTTTTCCATAAGTTCTTTTTTTAAAGACAATAATATTTCAACTGTATTTACGCTCTGCGGAGGACACATTTCACCTATTCTAGTTGGGTGCGAATCTGAAGGAATTAATATTATTCAAGTAAGAGATGAAGCTTCAGCAGTGTTTGCTGCAGACGCTACTTCAAGAATAACGGACACCATTGGTGTTGCAATTGTGACTGCGGGTCCGGGAGTGACCAATACAATTACAGCAATTAAAAATGCACAATTAGCTCAATCTCCTTTATTGTTGATTGGTGGAGCAGCTGCAACCTTATTAAAAGGAAAAGGTTCGTTGCAAGATATTGATCAATTATCATTAATGAAACCACATGTTAAGTCCGCAACTTCTGTAAAAAGATGTAGGGATATTGTTCCGGTACTCCACAATGCTATTAATCGTGCTGTTTCTGATGTGCCTGGTCCTGTATTTGTTGAACTTCCTATTGATTTGCTTTATCCAGAAGAAATGATTCGAGAACAGCATTTGTCACAAATTTCTTCAGATTCATTTGTTAATAAAGTGTTTAAATGGTATGTAGAACAACATCTAAAGAATGTGTTTTCTAAGAAAAAATCAATCATCATTCCTCGAAAGAAAAATATTAAAAATGCAAGCCAATCTGCAATTGATAAAGCGGCGATTACAATTCATGAATCAGTAAGACCAGTTGTATTGCTTGGAAATCAAATTATCCATAATAAAGAGTTTTTGGATCGGTTTATTCAAAGTTTAAAAAAACTATCTATTCCAACCTATACGTCAGGAATGGCTCGAGGATGTCTTGGTAAAGAAGATTCATTTTTCTTGCGTCATAATCGTAAACATGCCTTAAAAAATGCAGATGTTGTGATTACCGCAGGTGTTCCACTAGATTTTCGTTTAGGGTATGGATTTTCCATCAATTCTGATGCAAAGATTATTGCCTTAAACAAAAGCAGAAAAGATCTTGTAAAAAATCGAAGACCATACCTACAGCTTAAAGGAGATCCATCAAGAAGTATTTATGAGATTGCTAAGATTATCAATACCCCAGATTGTAAAGTGTGGTTAGAAGAATTACAACAAATGGAACAGGAAAGAGATAATGAAATTTTAGCACAAGCAGAAATGGACACAGAATTTGTTAATCCGATTAAAGCCTGTACTACCATCAATGATGTATTGGATGAAAATAGTATTATTATTGCCGATGGAGGTGATTTTGTAGGAACAGCTTCTTATGTTTTACGTCCTCGAGCTCCATTAAGTTGGTTGGATCCAGGGGCTTTTGGAACACTAGGGGTTGGCGGTGGATTTGCCTTAGGAGCAAAAAGTGCGTTTCCAGACAAAGAAGTATGGATTATTTATGGGGATGGAGCCTGCGCATTTAGCTTAGCAGAATTTGATACTTTTGTTCGTCATAAATTGCCCGTGATTGCTATAGTAGGGAATGACGGTTCTTGGCAACAAATTGCTCGAGAACAAGTCGCAATGCTCGGTAGCGACATCGGAACCACCCTAAACGATACCAATTATCATCAGGTAGCAGAGGGGTACGGAGGAAAAGGATTTTTGGTAACCGAAATTTCCCAGTTACGTGATGTTTTATTACAAGCCAAGTCTGATGCAAAAACGGGAACTCCCGTCCTCATTAATATGCGTATCGGGAAGACGGACTTTAGAAAAGGATCGATTTCGATCTAATGAATATAGTTAAGCTTCTTACCATTGGATTAATGTCTTTTTTTTATATCACTACGGGTATTAGACATTTTACTGAACCAGATTGGTTTCTACAAATTTATCCACCATTTCTACCATTTGGACTTGCAGCAGTATACATTAGTGGGTTTTTTGAAGTATTGTTTGGTATTCTGCTTTTAATTCCCAAAACAAGGTATCATGCAGCTTGGGGGCTTATCGTATTGTTAATTGCTGTATTTCCAGCCAATATTTATCTAGCATATACCAATGGAGCTGCAATGGATATTTCTGCTGAAGTCGCATGGGGAAGGTTACCATTTCAAGCATTATTTATTGGGTTAGCATATTGGCATTCACAGGATTGAACCATTATTAATTTTTTAAAATTGATGTTTGAAAAGATATTAAATAAGATAATGGGATTTTTTGCTTGGTTTATCATTAATTCAAAAGACAAATAGGAGTTAAAATGTATAAAAAAATTATTTTATCAATAATATTATTTGGAGCTGTTTTTGCAAGCGACAATCAAAAAGTAGTGCTAATTACTGGCACTGCACACGGTATTGGAAAATCTACTGCTCAATACTTAATTGATAAGGGTCATATCGTTTATGGTGGAGATATTCTTGTTGAAGAGAATTTGTATCTCAATGATATTGGAGGAGTAGCATTAGAGATGGATGTTACTAAGCAAGATCATGTTGATAATGCTATCAATCAAATTATTGCAGAGCAAGGAAGAATAGATGTTTTAGTAAATAATGCTGGAATTGCTGTATATAGCGCCATTGAAGATGTATCGATGGAAGATGCAATGTATCAATTAGAAGTAAATTTATTTGGTATTGGAAGAACTGTTAAAGCGGTCTTACCTCACATGCGAGCGCAGGGTAGCGGAACTATTATCAATATTTCTTCAGTATTAGGAAAAGCATATAATCCTCTTGGAGGGTGGTATGTTGCATCCAAACATGCACTTGAAGGTTGGTCTGATGTGCTTAGGTTAGAAGTGAAACAGTTTGGAATAGATGTTGTTATCATAGAGCCAGGCTTAATTAAAACAAATATCAGTAACGCTTCAGCAAAATATTATCAAAAGTATAGTAAAAACTCAGAATATGGAAATTTTTATGGTTCTCCAGACGATTCAGATGATAGCAGTTTGAATCAATCTGATCCAATTGTGATTGCGAAGGTTATTGATAAAGCAATAAATGCTAAAAATCCTAAAACAAGGTATTCAGCAGGAGCGTATAGCTGGATACTTTTGACAATGAGAAGTATCTTACCCGATAAATGGTTTGACAAATTAATTGTAAAAGTTACAGGTTAAACTATGACAGAGTAAGATTATGCATTTTTTTGCATATTTAATTATCTCTTCTAAAGAAAATTAACTAAGTTTTTTTGTTCAAATAATAAGGAGAAACACAATGAAAAAAATAGCAATATGTTTTTTACTTTTATTAACAACTGTTTTTGCTCAAGACGATACAACGTCTCCATGGAGTGTGTATGGAGGATATGCATCAATGGGCGTAGGTGAAGAATTCGATACAGAGGATGTGGATGTAGATTTAGGAAGAACCAATGGATTTACACTAGGATTTGGTTATGCACTTAATGAGAAAATCACCATCGGTGCAGGACTTGGACAAAGAGGATTTAGTATAGATCTTGTTGATTTATTTGATGATGGAGATGGTAACGAACTTGATTTTGGTGCCAATGTAAAAGCTAAGGTGAAAGGTGTTGAGTTTTGGATGTCTTATACTCTAATGGATAATGGAAATTTTTCATTATGGACAGGTCCACTTTATGCACATTTATACGAGACTGAAGGATCATTTGCGGGAGTGTCTGAATCTGAAAGTATTACAGATTCTGATTACGGCCTAATGTTTGGAGGTTCAGTTCCTTTAAGAGGAAACATCAGTATGAATGCAGGTTACTATCGTTCACTTGATAATCACCAAATAGAAGGAATGAATAATTTTTTTCTTGAATTAAATTATAAACTTTAATTTTTTTAAGAAGGGCGATTAGC
>CEVM01044341.1_pt1 | contig 16294 bp, 13 predicted proteins | sample 531481 | NCBI WGS metagenome assembly CEVM01 (sample SAMEA2623649, study PRJEB7988) | marine metagenome | biome: marine biome (ENVO:00000447); feature: mesopelagic zone (ENVO:00000213) & marine oxygen minimum zone (ENVO:01000065); material: "saline water (ENVO:00002010), including plankton...
AACGCGGAGCGTTGTGAGGATGCGAAGCAATCCTTGCGTAGAACGCGAAGCCTTGTGAAGATGCGAAGCAATCCTTGCCTAGAACGCGAAGCGTTGTGAGGATGCGAAGCAATCCTTGCCTAGAACGCGGAGCGTTGTGAGGATGCGAAGCAATCCTTGCGTAGAACGCGGAGCGTTGTGAGGCTGTTTGGAAGGCGGGATCAAAACTCATAAAAAGGAAAGTCCGCTTTCAAAAATACAAAAGCGGACTTGTCCAGTAGATGAATTAGCCATTAATCTACATTATCATGTAAGAACGAATTGTTAGAACGCAGATCCACATCATCGTCATCAGTATTTACTGATGTTCTTGAGATCTGTGTTTCCTGATCACTGTCCTCCAATTCTATTCCCATACGCTTGTACGCAGGTTGTTTTTCAATGTCATCGATCTTGGAAGCACTATTTCTGAACTTATAGTTGAATTCCTTCATCTTGCGCTTTCGCTCTTCCGTACGCTCTGCCAACAATTTAGAGATGGGAGTATTCAAGGGATCCACAGGAGCATCATCATCGGCTGGAGGCGCTTCTTTAGGAGCCACCGTTCGTTTTTCAAAAACAATCTCTTCCTCATCATCGTTCCCTTTCTTAGGTTTGGCAGAAAGAAGTTCCTGCTCTTTTTCTTCATAATCATCCAAGCTATATCGTTTCATCCCTTCATTGCTGTATTCACTCACGGGTACAATTTCAACAGCCCCATTTACTTCAATATCCTCAACACGGTCTGTGAGTACTTCTTCTGAATCTTCTTGTACCTGTGATGCTTCGTTCGTGCCTGACGTTTTTGGATGAATGGGAAGATCAAACATCAACATCTGATCTTCTTCTGCGACTTGCGGTGCTGCTTCCGGCATTTCTTCCGATTTCGCTACTTCTTTAGCTTTTGGCGTAACGATCGTGAAGGTATTCACGTCTATCTCATTGATCATCAATTGCTCAAATTCGGCAATATGATGAATGTCGATCACCTCTGAACTCACTTCAATATTCTTGATCAAATCTGTCGTGGGAATGTATCCTTCAAACGGCAGCTCATCTTGTACTTCTTTCTTGGGAGTCGGTTCCTTTTTTTCAACCGCTTCGGGTTCTTCAAAAAGAGTATGCCGAATGACCGGTTCTTTCTTCGGACTCGCTTCGGAGGTAGGTTGCTTCGGAAGTTCCACAGGCGTCGCACCCGGTTTTACGCTAAGTTGCTGTTCAGCCCTTTGTTCTTCCTCCAGTGTGTGAATGATCTTTTTCGATTCCGTATTAACGATATCATCTTGTTGTTCCGCATTGAATCCGGTGGCAATTACGGTAATGGAAATGGTTCCTTCCAACGACTCGTCTTCTCCCACCCCCATAATGATATTGGCACTGTGCCCGGCTTCATCCTGAATGTGATCACTGATCTCTCCGATCTCATCAATAGTAATTTCTTCGGTTCCCGAAACGATGAGCAACAATACGTTTTGAGCCCCTTTGATCTTATTATCATTGAGTAGTGGTGAATCTAACGCCTTGGCAATTGCCTCTTTTGCACGACTTGCACCACTGGCGCTGGAACTTCCCATGATCGCGGTTCCGCTGTTTGCCAATACGGTTTTCGCATCGCGAAGGTCAATGTTCTGAGTGTAGTGATGCGTGATCACTTCGGCGATACCACGAGCCGCTGTAGCTAAGACCTCATCCGCTTTTGAAAATCCGGCTTTGAATCCCAGATTTCCGTAGACCTCACGCAGCTTATTGTTGTTGATGACGATCAAAGAATCTACATTTTGACGTAGTTTTTCAACACCAATTTGTGCTTGCTCCGAACGTGTTTTTCCTTCAAACTGAAATGGAATGGTAACGATCCCAACCGTTAAAATATCCAGTTCTTTTGCCATACGGGCAATGATGGGTGCCGCTCCCGTTCCGGTACCTCCTCCCATTCCGGCAGTGATAAAGATCATCTTGGTATTGGTGGTAAGCATGTTTTTGATCTCTTCCATACTTTCCACAGCGGCCTGTTCTCCGATGGAAGGGTTGGCTCCGGCTCCTAATCCTTCGGTAAGGGAAACCCCCAATTGTATTCTAATGGGGACCGAGCTGTTCTCTAATGCCTGTGCATCGGTATTGCAAATAACAAAATCAACCCCTTTAATCCCCTGATTAAACATGTGATTGATCGCATTGCTTCCACCCCCGCCAACGCCTATCACCTTGATGACGTTGCTTTGGTTCTTCGGCATGTCGAACGAAATGTTGTCAAATTCTGTGTTGCTGCTCATATTGTAGTTAATTTGTGAGGTTCGTTTGTTTCTTTATTATTCTGCGTTGTCCAAAAACTCTTTGAACTTTTCCGCCCATTTGTCAAAAAATCGTTTGCGTTCTTTTGGCGGCGCTTCGTTAGGTTCTTCTTCTGTTTCTTCGATAGTGCTTTCAGTGCTACTAGATGCTTCTTCTGCGACCATCGTATATTTCGCTTCCGTTTTTGTTTGACTCTGAAGACTGTTCAACACCAAGCCCACGGCAGTTGCATACATCGGACTCGTTGTTTCGCTATCACTATCGCCGGCGAGATGTTCGTTGGGATAGCCTACACGCGTATCCATACCGGTGATATACTCTACCAGTTGCTTCAAATGCTTTAATTGCGAGCCTCCTCCCGTGAGGACAATACCCGCGATCAATTTTTTCTTTTGTTCTTCGTGACCGTAGTTCTTGATCTCCAAATAAACCTGCTCGATGATCTCCACCACTCTGGCATGAATGATCTTCGATAAGTTCTTCAGTGTGATTTCTTTTGGTTCACGTCCTCGTAGTCCCGGAATAGAAACAATTTCGTTGTCTTTATTCTCTCCAGGCCAAGCGGAACCAAATTTGATCTTTAATAGTTCGGCTTGCTTTTCAATAATGCTGCACCCCTCCTTAATGTCTTCCGTAATGACGTTTCCGCCAAAAGGGATCACAGCGGTATGACGAATAATTCCGTCTTTAAAAATGGCAAGGTCGGTTGTACCGCCTCCAATATCGATCAAAGCAACACCGGCTTCTTTTTCTTCCTGACTCAATACCGCGTGCGCGGAAGCGAGTGGCTCTAACGTGATTCCTGATAATTCTAACCCGGAACTTTTCACACAACGTCCAATGTTTCGGATGGAGGAAACTTGCCCAACCACCACATGAAAATTAGCTTCCAAACGGCCGCCATACATACCGATAGGCTCTTTGATTTCGGCTTGACCGTCTACTTTAAAATCCTGCGGAAGTACATGAATGATCTCTTCCCCAGGAAGCATCACCAACTTATGCACTTGATTGCACAATCGATCAATATCGCCGCCATCGATCACCTCGTCACTGTTGGTTCTTGTGATGTAATCGCTGTGCTGCAAGCTGCGAATGTGCTGCCCTGCAATCCCTACGACCACTTCAGAAATTTCCATGCCGGAAGATGTTTCCGCTTCTTGAACGGCCTGTTGAATCGACTGGATCGTTTGCGTGATATTGTTTACCACACCACGATGCACGCCTAGACTTTTGGATTTTCCAATGCCGAGAATTTCCATTTTTCCGTATTCGTTCTGCTTCCCTATCATGGCAACGATCTTTGTCGTCCCAATATCCAATCCTACCGCAATCTTGTCCTGTTCCATGATTATTCTTTTTTAGTGGCTACCACTTGATTTCCGTATTCTAAATGAATGTCTTTGTAGCCGTGTAATACCTTCTTTTCTTTTGCTTTTTTATAAAATGCTTTTAAATTCTGAAACTTCTTTGCCAGTGCTTCTGGGCCACCAAAATAAACCCGTCCATCATAATCCCGAAGCAACAGTACCATTGTTCCTTTGGAAGAAACATCGATCCCAACCACACTGCTTTTCAAAAAAGGATCATTTTCAATAGCTAACAACACCGGTGTAATCGCTTTTAAAAACTGCTGTCCTGCTCCTGTCACCAAAGGCACTCTCGCTGCATACACAGAAGACAACGGCATCGCCTCTCCATCGGCATCAAGATAATATTGTGGCGAACCCGCGATCCTTCCAATCGGATTGCGTTGTTCGATCTGTACTCCGATAGCTCCGTCAACGTCCATAAACACTTGCGCTTCCCGAATCATGGGGTTTTCCGTCAAGCGGGACTCCATCTCTTTCAAAACTACCTTTTCTTTGGTGATGCCCGTAAGACTGTCGTAATTTTGTATTAACAATTTATTAACGGCAGAGCGGGTGATAAATGGCTCATTTTCATCCACAAATTGGATGTTGACGTCTTTTAAATAACGCTTAGAATTTCTTTTTTGTGTAAAGCCGAATAATCCTCCTACAAGTATGATGGCCAAGATCAATAATATGCCGTTGAGATACCGTTTCATACCGCTAATTTTTTTATGACTTGTTTCACTTCGGCTCCAATATCTCCTGCTCCAACGATCAATTTCACGCGACAGTTTGAACGCTGCATCGCTGTTGCCATTTCTGTTTTTGAAATGAGTTGCTTCTTCGGAGTTGAAACCAGTGCTAATAAATGTTCACTGGTCACACCCGGAAGCGGCTCTTCACGCGCCGGATAGATAGGCAACAAGAGTACTTCATCAAATTGCGCCAAACTCTTCGCAAATTCGTCTTCAAAATCACGTGTTCTACTGAATAAATGCGGTTGGAACACGATGAGCTTCTGATCTTCCGGATACATTTCGGCGACCGCCTGATACAGTGCATTCAATTCGGTTGGGTGATGCGCATAATCATCGATCAATACCAAATCCTCACGTTTTATACGATACGAAAATCTACGCTGTACTCCTTTGAAACTAGATAAAGCCTTGGGTAGCTGCCGGGTTGGGGAACCTGCTAGCAGGGCCATTCCCAAGGCTGTAATCGCATTGTGTAGGTTGTGATGTCCGGGAAGCGAAAAACGCAAATCCCGTAAGGTTGTTTGTGGTGTTTTTAGATCAAAAACATAAACACCATCTTCTATGCGAACATTCCTTGCTTCATAATCGGCTGACGCATCGATTGCTACGGTGTGTCCGCCAAGAGGAACTTCCGCAGGATGTAACAATTGTTTCTTATCTGAAACCAAGTTTGAAAATTCATGGAAAGCTGATTCAATGTGTGCGCTTTCTCCGTAGATATCCAGATGATCGGCATCCATCGAAGTCACGCAGGCGATGTTAGGGTGAAGTTGTAAGAAGGATCGGTCAAATTCATCGGCTTCTACCACGGTGATCTCGCTTCCTTTGTAAATAAAATTAGAATCGTAATTTTCAGCAATTCCTCCTAAAAAAGCGGTAACCGGCATGTCACAGGCTGCCAACAAATGACCTAAAATGGCCGAAGTTGTTGTTTTCCCATGCGTGCCGGCTACTGCCAAACATAAAGTGTGCTGTGTAACCTTTCCCAAAAGCTCGGCGCGCTTCATCATGGTATAGTCGTTCGCTTTGAAAAAGGTGAGAATAGTATTTGATTTTGGGATGGCGGGAGTGTAGACCACCAATAGGTTTTCTTTATTTTCTATCTCCTTCGGAAGTGCAGACACACGATCTTCGAAGGTGATATGAATGCCTTCTGCGCACAACACATCCGTAAGCTCTGTTGGAGTCTTATCATACCCATAAACTTCTTTTCCTTGCAATTTCACGTACCGAGCCAAGGCGCTCATTCCGATGCCGCCAATGCCTACAAAATATACGGTCGATATGTGTTGCAAAACGTTCATGCTTTGGGTAATAGTTTTTCTATTTCATCGACGATGTGTGCCGTGGCCTTCGGCTTTGCCAATTGCTTGATATTGGCGCTCAGTCGATTTCTTTTTTCTTCGGAATTCAATAATTCCAATACTTCTTCTTTAAATTGCCGATTGGCTACTACTTCAGGCAACAAGATTGCGGCCTCTTTCGAGGCAATGGCTTCTGCATTCTTAGTTTGATGGTCTTCGGCTACATTTGGTGAGGGAATGAAAATAACCGGCTTTCCCACCAAGCAAAGCTCTGAAACCGATAAGGCACCGGCTCGGGAAACGATCATATCGGCTGCTGCATAAGCGAGGTCCATTCGGTTTAAAAATGTATGTACTTGAATCCCGTTTCCACCTTTTTCGGCGTAAGCGGCTTCGTATAATTTTCCGCATTGCCAGATCACTTGCAGTTGTTGTTCTTGAAAGAAATCTACATGTGCATCGATCAACTCGTTGATCTTACGCGCGCCTAAGCTTCCGCCCAACACCAATAATGTTTTCTTTTCAGGATCTATTCCAAAGAACTGAAGTGCCTCCTCCCGCTTGGCGTCAATTGATAATAGATCTTTCCGAACGGGATTTCCGGTAAGCACTAATTTTTCCGAAGGAAAAAAACGTTCCATCCCTTCATACGCCACACAGATAGTGTTCACTTTTCCGCTTAACCATTTATTGGTGACCCCCGCATAACCATTTTGCTCTTGAATGAGACTCGGAATCCCTTTTCTAGAACCGACTTTAAGCAGAGGTGCGCTTGCGAAACCGCCGGTACCAATAGCCACATCAGGCTTAAACTTATTGAGGATTCGCTTCGACTTCCAGAGGCTGGAAAGCAACTTAAAGGGAAGCAAGAAATTTTTAGCACTCAATTTTCGCTGAATTCCTGAGATCCACAACCCCTCGATGGTGTAGCCCGCCTGCGGAACTTTTTCCATTTCCATGCGATCTTTTGCCCCGACAAACAGAATAGCCGCATCGGGATAGCGAACTTTGAGTTCATCTGCGATCGCAACAGCCGGATAAATATGTCCGCCGGTGCCTCCTCCTGATATGATAAATCTATAGGGTCTCACTGAGTATATCTAACGGATTTTCTATAGTTTCTGTTTCTTGTTCTTCAATAACAGCTTGACGCTTCGCGCTAACGCTAAGCACCATTCCTAGTGCTAAACAGGTCATCCAAATGGACGTTCCTCCGCTACTGATCAAGGGAAGGGTTTGTCCCGTAACAGGGAAAAATTCCACCGCCACTGCCATATTGATCAAGGCTTGAAATACGATGGGCAACCCCACACCGATCACTAGCAATTTTCCGAAAATAGCATCTGATTTATGCGCTACAATGACCAACCGAAAGAGTAATAACAGGTATAGGGCCATTAAAAAATAGGCTCCAATCATTCCAAACTCCTCTACAATCACAGCATAGATGAAGTCGGATGACGATTGCGGTAAAAAGTTCTTCTGAATACTCTTTCCGGGACCTAAGCCTGTGATCCCGCCAGACGCGATGGCAATTTTGGCCTGCTTGATCTGATAATCGGCTTCAGTATCTTCGCCATCTGCAAAATTTTCAACCCGATTGATCCATGTATCCACGCGGTTCGGGAATACTCCCGGAAACGCTTTGGCCGTAAGCACAAAGAGCGTCAGCAAGATCAATCCTGCGCCTAAGATAATGCCGAGATACTTCAATGGATATCCACCAATAAATACCAACATTACGACCATGCAGAAGATGATCGCCGTGGTTGAAAAGTTTGCCGGAAGGATCAATGCCAATACCACAAACACCGGAAGCCAAAGGGGTAACAGGGTTTCTTTAAAAGTGACTTGCTTGTCTTTGATTCGCGATAAATACCGAGCGACATAGGTCAACAAAACGACGGCGGCCAAGGTGGAGGTTTGAAAGGTAACTCCCACGAACGGCACGCGAATCCACCGACTCGCATTAGCACCTTCTATGGTAGTTCCTTGAGACAAGGTGACCAGCAACAATACAACAACTACCGGTAACACCAATATGGATAATCCTTTGAAATAATGAAATGGAATTTTATGTACACCGTACATAATGGCAAACCCTAGCAGCAGATGCGCTGCATGCTTTAATAAGTAAGGCAAGGTGCTCCCATCTCCGTACAGATACGCCAAATTGCTACTGGCGCTGTATACAGGTAAAAAGGAAAACACAGCCAATAAGCCTGCCACGGCCCAGATAGCACGATCTCCTTTTAGATTTTTGAACATTCCTTGCATGACTCTTTATTATAGATGTCTTACCGCTTCTTTGAATTGTCTACCACGATCTTCATAGTTTTTGAACAGGTCGAAACTTGCGCAAGCCGGACTCAGCAATACCGTGTCACCGCGTTCTGCCAAACGATAGGCAACTTGCACCGCTTCATGCATCGAATCGGTTTCTACCATCATATCGACCACATTTGAAAACTGACGTATAATCTTTTCATTATCCACCCCTAGGCAAATGATCGCCTTCACTTTTTCATTGACCAATGGAAGCAAAGGTGTATAATCATTGCCTTTATCAACACCACCTACAATCCAAACAGTTTCGGTTTCCATGCTGTCTAAGGCGTAGAACGTAGCGTTCACATTGGTTGCTTTACTATCGTTCACATACATTACATTGTTGATCTTTAAGACCTTTTCTAAACGATGTTCTACCCCTTGAAAATGAGATAAAGATTCGCGAATAGTCGCTTTTCGTATTTTAAGAAGGGTTGCAACGGTGGCTGCCGCCATAGCATTTTTGGTGTTGTGCTGCCCCTGTATTCCTAGTGCATTGATTGGCATGATTTGTTCTTTTTGTTGTATTGTTATTACTATTTGATCATTTTCTATATACGCTCCTTTTTCTAGTTTTCTTGACACGGAAAAAGGAATCAATTGAGAGCGAATGGAATGTTTTTTTAGTGCTTCGGAAATCACCGCATCATCAGCATCGTAGATAAAATAATCTTCCGGCCGTTGATTCATCACAATTCGGAATTTGGAAGCGATATACTTATTAAAGTCATGGTCGTACCGATCTAAATGATCGGGAGTGATGTTGGTCAACACTGCGATATGCGGTCGAAAATCAACAATACCATCCAACTGAAAGCTACTGAGTTCTAATACATAGTGTTCAATGCTTTTTTCAGCGACCAAACCGGCAAAACTGGTTCCTACATTCCCACCTAAAGCAACCTCCAAACCGCCGTCCTTAAGCAAATGATGCGTTAAGGTCGCAGTGGTCGTCTTTCCATTGCTTCCGGTGATCCCCACCAAGGTGGCGTCGGTAAACTGCGCCGCAAATTCAATCTCTGAAATTACCGGCACATTGGCCTGCTTCAATTGTTGCACAATCGGAGCTGTTTCCGGGATACCCGGACTTTTCATCACTAGATCTGCGGAAAGCAGCCTAGCCTCTGTGTGCCCGTTTTCTTCCCATTCAATCTCAAGATGTGTCAGAACGTCTTTATTAGTTTCCTTTATTTTTCCGAAGTCGGAAACAAAAACTTCGTATCCTTTTTTCTTTCCCAGCAAGGCGGTTCCTATGCCACTTTCCCCTGCGCCCAACACCACCAATCGCTTCATTTATCGAATCTTTAGGGTTACGATCGTTAGGATGGCCAGAAAGATCCCGACAATCCAAAACCGCGTCACGATTTTACTTTCGTGAAAACCGCGCACCTGATAATGATGGTGTAGCGGTGACATCCGAAAAATTCTTCGGCCTTCGCCAAATTTCTTCTTCGTATACTTGAACCAACTCACCTGAAGTACGACGGATAAGTTTTCCACAAAGAAGATTCCGCAAAGCAACGGTATCAATAATTCCTTCCGCGTAGCGATGGCTATCACGGCAATAATTCCTCCAATGGTCAAACTACCGGTATCTCCCATAAATACTTGCGCCGGGTAAGCGTTATACCATAAAAATCCGATCAGTGCCCCTACAAAAGCGGTAATGAAAATTGTCATCTCGCCGGTGTTTGGCAGGAACATAATGTTGAGATAATCTGAAAACACAGCGTTCCCCGAAACCCAGGCGAACAGTGCCAACGTAATGGCAATAATGGCGGAAGAGCCTGCGGCTAACCCATCGATCCCATCCGTGAGATTAGCCCCATTAGAAACGGCGGTGATGATAAAGATCACGATTGGAATGAATAGCAACCAGATATAATCTTTATAGTTTTCACCCGCCCAATCGATCAACGATTCATAATTAAATTCGTTTTGCTTAACAAAAGGGATAGTGGTCAACAATGATTTTTCTTCCTCATAGAATTCCCGAGGAGAGTTTTGAGTGATCTCTTCAGTTTCGTAAGTGGGGTTGATCTTTTCACGTTTGATGGTGACATCGGGGTGAAAAAACATGACGGCCCCTACAAAGAGTCCGAGCCCAACTTGCCCGATTACTTTGAATTTTCCAGGCAATCCGGCTTTGTCATTCTTAAATTTTTTGAGGTAGTCATCGATAAAACCGATCGTTCCCATCCATAGCGTGGTAACAATCAGCATGATGACATAGATATTTTCCAACTTCGCAAAAAGCAATACCGGAATAAGCGTTGCTAGAATGATGATAATTCCTCCCATGGTGGGCGTCCCCGCCTTTTCACTCTGCCCTTCGAGTCCGAGATCCCGAATCGTCTCCCCCATCTGCTTTCGCTGTAAAAAGCCGATGATTCGCTTTCCGAAAATGGTCGCGATGATCAACGAAAGGATCACTGCCATGGCCGCACGGAAAGTGATGAATTGAAACAATCCTGCCCCGGGGACATTGTACAGCGAATCTAATTTTTCGAACAAGTAATAGAGCATCTTATTTGTTTAATTCGGTTAGTAGCTTCTGAAGCGTTTCAAAATCATCAAAATGGCTCCGTTCCCCATTGATTTCTTGATAGGTTTCATGGCCTTTCCCCGCCACCAATATGATATCTTGTGCTTTCGCTAGATTGCAGGCGGTTTTTATCGCTTGAGCGCGTTGTGTGATCGACAAGGTCTTCTTATAATGTTCCGGCGGCACTCCGGCTTCCATGGCTTCGATAATGCGATCGGGGTCTTCGGTACGCGGATTGTCACTGGTAAAGATCACTTGATTGCTGAGCATTGCCGCGATCTTGCCCATTTTAGGACGTTTGGTAGCATCTCTATCCCCACCGCATCCTACGACGGTGATCAAGGATTCGTTTCCGGTGCGGATGTCATTGATGGTTTGTAACACATTTTTTAAGGCGTCGGGCGTGTGGGCATAATCCACGATTCCGGTTATTTTTTCCTTTTCAGACACTATATACTGGAAGCGACCCGCAACGCTTTCCAACGCACTCAAATACGGAAGCACCTCCATAGCATCTAACCCAAGTTCAATGGCCACTCCATAAATAGCCACCAAATTGTACGCATTAAAGCTTCCTATGAGTTTCACCCAGACCTCTTGCCCATTGATCTTCAACAATAAACCGTCAAACTGATTTTCAAGAATTTGCCCTTTGTAGTCTGCCTGTGTTTTAAGCGCGTAATGCAATCGGTTGGCTTTGGTATTCTGAACCATCACACTTCCGTTCTTATCGTCAATATTGACTAAGGCAAACGCATTCTTTGGAAGCTCATCAAAAAATTTCTTTTTTACATCCCGATACTCCTTAAAGTCTTTGTGATAATCCAGATGATCGTGCGATAGGTTTGTAAACACGCCCCCTCTAAACTGCAGTCCTTCAGTACGCTTTTGATGGATGCCGTGCGAGCTCACTTCCATAAAACAATAGGCAACACCTGCATCGGCCATCATGCGCAAATATTTATTGATGGTGAGCGAATCAGGCGTTGTATGGGTCGCCTTAAAATCTTCACCTGCCACTTTAATGGTCACGGTAGAAAGCAGGCCGCAGGCAAAACCCGCCTTTGTAAACAATTGATATAAAAGTGTAGAAATGGTGGTTTTTCCATTGGTTCCGGTAATACCAATCAATTCTATTTCTTCGGAAGGGTTCTCATAAAAATTGGCTGCCATTCGCGCCAATGCCTCTTGCGTATCTTGAACTTTTACATAGGTCACGCCATTAACGCGGTCTTTCGGAAGTGATTCTGCTACAACTGCAATGGCTCCTTTGTCAATGGCTTGTTTTATAAAATTGTGTCCGTCGGAAAGTGTTCCACGAATGGCTACAAAGACATCATCAAGTCCCACATTTCTAGAGTCGAAATGAATATCGCGAATCGCCGAATGGGTATTCCCAACCACCTCTTCGAGTGCCACTTTATATAAGATGTCTTTTAACTGAATCACGATAATGTCAATATTATTTCTTGGCCTTCAATGACCGGGCTTCCGGCCTTGATGGATTGTTCTTTCACTCTTCCGTTTCCGCGAAAGCGAACTCGAAATCCGATATTTTCTAACAAGGAAACCGCATCCATTCCGGCCATCCCGGACACATCCGGCACTTTGGAATAATGGGCTTGATTTTTTGCGTAATAGGTTTCAAATTTCTTCTGAATTGCAGGATCGGCATCAATATTCTCAACAGCATCAAGTTGAGGCGCATCGGTATAGATCTTTTGAGCAATCCTTTTAAATACAGGCCCTGTTACATCTGCACCGTAATAACCTTTTTTAGTACTGGGTTTATGAATCACCACAATGCAAGAATACTTAGGGTTTTCTGCCGGAAAATACCCTGCGAATGAAGAGATATAGCGCCGGTTTGTTTCCCAGTCTTCCATCCAGTATTCCGTACGGGCAGTTCCTGTCTTTCCGGCCATACTAAAATTGGGAGAATAGAGCGAGGTTCCGGTACCACGTTTGACCACATTCTTTAAAATATCCTTGATCTGAAGCAGCGTTTCTTCGGAACAAATACCATCGATCAATACTTCGGTTTCAAACGTTTCCACCTCATCATTCCAAGCACGAATTTCTTTAATGAACCGAGGCTTTACCATCACTCCGTTATTGGCAATGGCATTATAAAACGCTAAGGTTTGAAGCGGCGTCAACCGAAGGTTATATCCATACGCCATAGAAGGCAACGCATTTCTACTCCACAGATCATGACCGGGTTCCGGTATGACCGGTTTTCCCTCTCCTTTGATTGTAATTCCAATGGGCTGATCCAAACGCCAAGCCTTCAGTCGGTTTGTAAATTTTGTAGGGTTCTCTGCATAATGGTCGTCTACAATCGATGCCAATCCAATATTGGAAGAAACCTCCAGTGCTTTTGCTGCAGAGATCTTTCCATAACCGCCGCGTCTGCTATCGTGGATATTTCTACCGTAAAATCGTTTTCTTCCTTCTTTCGTATCTACTACCGTAGCCGTATCAATGACCTTATCTTCCAAGGCAGCCATCAAGGCCATGACCTTGAACGTAGAGCCGGGCTCATGACTTTCCCCTACGGCATAATTCAGTTTTTCATAGTAGGTGCCTTGAGAGGTTCTACCTAGATTCGATACCGCCTTGATCGCTCCGGTGGCGACTTCCATCACAATAACACTACCGTGCTCGGCTTCGTAGTATTCCATCTGCCGAAGCAACGCATGATGAGCAATATCCTGAATATTCACGTTGATGGTAGAGATCACGTCAAAGCCATCCTGAGGCTCGATCTGGTTTTCATCGGTAACCGGTTTCCATTGTCCTTTGGCGATCTTTTGCTTGAGACGGCGTCCTTTTTTTCCGCTTAAATAGGTGTCGAAAGCACCTTCAAAACCCACTTCATACACGCCGGGTTGATTGCGTTGTTGATTGCCCACCAGACGTTCGGCTACTTTACCCATGGGATGCTCCCGCACCACACTTTGCCGAACAATGATCCCGCCTTTGTAGGGCCCTTTGTTGAATAGCGGAAACCCTTTAATCTTCACATAATCAGAATACCCAAGATTCTTGGCCACCAACAAATAACGGTTTTTATTAGCGCGCGCCTTTCGGAAGAGATTTTGATAATAAGAAGCCGGACGACCGAGCAACGCACTCAATGCTTTGGAAAGCGGCACCATGTGTTCTTTAAAATCTTCGGAAGCAACTGTAACTGCGTCGAAGCGGATCTCGTATTTGGGAACCGACGTTGCTAATAAACTCCCGTCGTCTGCATAGATATTCCCGCGATTGGCTGGAATGGTAAAATTCTTAACCGTACTCTTTTCGGCCAGATCACGGTACTTTTCGCCTTCACTTACCTGAATATTGAGCAACTTCACACCCACGGCAATCGCGAAGATGAACATACATCCGGCGATAACGTAGAGGCGGTTTAGTATGTTTTTCTCTGCAATGGCCACCGCGTTACTCTTTTTTATTGACGATTCTAATTTTATATGGTGGCGTTTCCGAAGGTTGTAATCCGCGACCTTTCATTGCTGCGATCACTTTACTTTCCATTTTAGATTGCATCACCTTCATGCGCACATCCACATATTCACTTTTTAACTCTTTCACCTCATTACTCAGTTGCGCGATCTCATGCACCTTTTTATCTGCGGTATGAGAGCTGGCGATCATGATCAAGGCCAATAGCGACAAAAAGATGATGAACCTCCAGTTCTTGAACGCATCATCGCTTACCAGAAAAGTACCTTTGAGGATATGATAGAGCTTTTGTTTCATTTATAATTTTTCAGCAACGCGAAGTTTTGCACTGCGCGCGCGATTATTTGTTTTTATTTCTTCTTCGGAAGGCAACACAAATTTCCCTACCGGTTTAAAGGGAACTTCTACTCTTCCGAAGACATCTTTTTCGGGCTGCCCTTCAAATAAACCATCCCGCATATAGCGCTTCACCAATCGATCTTCTAAAGAGTGATAGCTAATCACACTTAAACGCCCACCGGGTTTGATGACTTCTTGCGTTTGCATCAGAAATTCTCTGAGTGCTTCCAATTCTTGATTTACTTCAATGCGCACGGCTTGATACACCTGCGCAAGGATCTTATTCTCTTTATGAGGCGGCAGAAACTTACCCAATGCTTTTTTGAGATCCCCTCCGCTTTTAATCGGTTCGTGATATCGGTTCTCCACAATAACACGGGCCATTCCGGCTGCCGCTCGCAGCTCTCCATATTGTGACAGAATAGCTCGAAGCTCCTTTTCATCATACTCGTTCAACACGTGGAAGGCAGACAACTTGCTTTCTTGATTCATTCGCATATCTAATGCGCTATCAAAACGCGTGGAGAAACCACGCTCGGCCACATCAAATTGATGCGAGGAAACACCGAGGTCTCCTAAAATACCATCCACTTCACGATAGCCGTGAAATCGTAAGAAGCGCTTGAGAAATCTGAAATTTTCATGGATCAACAAAAATCTCGGGTCGTCGATAGCATTCTCAAGCGCATCTGGATCTTGATCGAACGCCACAAGTCGGCCGGCATCACCGAGATGCTTCAGAATTTCACGAGAATGACCGCCCCCGCCAAACGTAACATCTACATACACGCCATCGGGTCGAATATTGAGACCCTCGACGGTTTCGGTAAGCAGTACCGGATTATGATATTCCATCGTCTGCAGTTGCATCGCCCATTACTTCTTCTGCCAAATCTGCAAAGTCATTGGCTGCATCGCTTATGGCTTGTTCGTATTTTTCTTTATCCCAAATCTCCACAATATTGATTGCCGTAGAGAGTGTTAGTTCTTTTTGAATTCCTGCGAAAGAAGCGAGATCTTTAGGAATGTTGATCCTTCCATTACCGTCCATTTCAACAGTTTTTACCCCTGCGGTAAATCTTCGGATAAAATCGTTGTTCTTTCTATTGAAACGATTGAGCGTTGTCATCTTTTGCATCAACGCATTCCATTCCGCCATAGGATATACCTCCAAACACGGCTGAAATACAGCGCGCTTGATGACAAAGCCCTCCTGCGCTACCGGGGCCAACTGCTTTTTCAGCGCAGCTGGCACCATAACGCGTCCTTTTACGTCGGCTTTACATTCGTATGTACCTATAAGGTTGAGCATAAAAGGAATCCCAAATCTTAAATTATAGTTTCAAATATAACTAAGTTTTACCACTTTTTCCCACATTTTACCACTTTGTTGATAAGTTTTCCCACCTTCCGTAAACTTCCACCACATGCTACTTTCCGAAGTACTCCAAAGCACTTACCATACTTTACACGGCATCAAAGGTTCAGAATGAAGCAAATACGTTTTGACCTTTTGCAATCGTGTTGATAACCTTCAGGTTCATATAATTTTGTGTATTTTTGTTGCGATCAATAGCGACCTTGCATGGCAAATCATTTACGCGAAGAAGGTAAATTCAAATACTTAGAATTAGGCGAGGGAACCCCTATCGTCGTCCTTCATGGTCTTATGGGAGGCCTTAGTAATTTTGATGGTGTATCCACCTACTTTCCGGATCACGGATATCAAATATTGATCCCGGAACTTCCTATTTACTCGATGCCTATTTTAAAAACCAATGTAAAACGGTTTGCAGAATATGTTTCAGAATTCATAGATCACAAGAAATTTGAGAAAGTCATCCTTCTAGGCAATTCCTTAGGAGGTCATATTGGCTTGCTCTG
>CEVM01127872.1_pt1 | contig 16273 bp, 15 predicted proteins | sample 531481 | NCBI WGS metagenome assembly CEVM01 (sample SAMEA2623649, study PRJEB7988) | marine metagenome | biome: marine biome (ENVO:00000447); feature: mesopelagic zone (ENVO:00000213) & marine oxygen minimum zone (ENVO:01000065); material: "saline water (ENVO:00002010), including plankton...
GGTAATACCCACCTACAATGAAATTGAGAATATAGAACGCTTGTTGCGTAATGTTTTCTCGCTTCAACGTCCATTCCATGTGCTCGTTGTAGATGATGGGTCTCCTGACGGAACAGCCACAGCAGTGCGAACCTTGATGAAAGAGTTCCCGGAAGCCCTTCATCTTTTAGAACGTACAGAAAAGGGAGGTTTGGGAACAGCCTATATCGCCGGGTTTCAATGGGCATTGGCACGACCCTATGAGTATATTTTTGAAATGGATGCTGATTTTTCTCATAACCCTAATGATCTGATTCGTTTGTATAATGCTTGTAAACGAGATGGTGCCCATATGGCCATCGGGTCGCGCTATGTGACTGGGGTTAATGTGGTAAATTGGCCCATGAGCCGCGTACTTTTGTCGTGGCTGGCATCCAAGTATGTACGCTGGGTAACGCGTATGGATATTTATGATACCACTGCCGGCTTTGTTTGTTATCAAAGAAAAGTGTTAGAACGAATTAATTTGAATAAAATACAGTTTGTGGGTTACGCGTTTCAGATAGAAATGAAATTTAAGACCTATCTCGCCAAATTTAAGATCGTGGAAGTTCCTGTGATTTTTACGGATCGAACTCGTGGGGAATCTAAAATGAGTGGAGGGATTATTTCCGAAGCGATCTTTGGTGTGATAAAAATGAAATTGAAAAGCATGTTTGGAAGCAACAATTTTAATGAAATCTAAATGAAGAGTTATTTAATAAAAAATGCGAAGATTGTAAACGAAGGAAAAATCCTTGAAGGAGACTGTTTGATCGAAAAAGACCGCATTGCCGAAGTAGGCCCTACCATAAGCGTTAAATCTTCTGATACTGAGGTAATAGATGCCGATGGGTGCTATTTAATTCCCGGGATGATTGATGATCAGGTTCATTTTAGAGAGCCCGGGTTAACGCATAAAGCAACGATTGCTACGGAAAGTAAAGCAGCTGTCGCCGGTGGAATTACCTCCTTTATCGAAATGCCCAACACGGTGCCACAAGCCACCACGGTTGAACTCCTTGAAGATAAATTCAACATTGCTTCGGAAACCTCCTGGGCTAATTACTCGTTTATGTTTGGAGGCACCAACGATAATCTCGAAGAAATTTTAAAGGTTGATACCAAGCAGGTAGCCGGGTTAAAGCTATTTCTGGGTTCTTCTACCGGAAATATGTTGGTAGATGATCCGGAAGTACTGGAAAAGATCTTCAAAAGCACAAACATGGTAATCTCGGCCCACTGTGAGGACGAGGCCACCATCAAAACAAATCTTCAAAAACATATTGACCAATACGGCGACGATATTCCTATGGAATGTCACCCTATCATTCGCAGTGAAGAGGCTTGTTATATTTCTTCGTCAAGAGCGATTGAACTTGCGAAGAAGACCGGAGCACGCCTGCATGTTTTTCATCTTTCAACAGAAAAGGAAACGCATTTATTCAGTAATAAGCTACCGCTTTCTGAAAAGAAGATAACTTCCGAAGTATGTATTCACCATCTTTGGTTCTCCGATGAAGAGTATGCCACCAAAGGAAGCAAAATAAAATGGAATCCTGCCGTAAAAACAGCGAAGGACAGAAAAGGCTTGCTGAAAGCGTTATTAGACGACAGAATCGACGTGATCGCCACCGATCATGCTCCGCATACCTTAGAAGAAAAAGAAAACGTCTACACCAAAGCTCCCTCCGGAGGACCGTTAGTACAACATGCCTTAGTAGCATTGTTTGAGATGTATTTGCAAGGAAAGATCCCTGTAGAAACGATCGTTCAGAAAACGGCACACAACCCTGCTATTTTGTTCCAAGTGAAAGATCGCGGGTACATCCGTAGAGGGTACAAAGCCGACTTGGTCCTTATCGACCCAAATGCCCCTTGGAATGTCACTCGCGAAAATACCTTGTACAAGTGTAAATGGTCTCCTTTTGAAGGAATGGTATTTAAATCAAGAGTAACCCACACTTGGGTTAATGGGGTGTTGGCCTATGCCAATCATAAATTCCCCAACGAATGTCGCGGAGAACGTTTAACCTTCAATAGATGAGACAAATCATAACAAGTTTCTTCGGAATCCTGCTTTTTTTTGGTTGTCAAGATGTAGAGCGACCCGAAAAACCGGAAGATTTAATTCCACAGGAAAAAATGGTCGCCATTTTAGTAGACACCTATTTAGGATCGGCCGCGCAGAGTGTCGCTATTCGTGAAGTGCGACAAAACGGTATTAAGCTCGATTCCTTTCTATATGCAAAACATCAGATAGATAGTACGCAATTTGCAAAAAGCAATGCTTATTACAGCTCTCAATTAGATACCTACATAGCGATTACCGAAGCAGTGGAGCGCGAGTTAGATAATATGAAAACGGTAGCCGATAGTATTTACAAAGCTGAACGTGATAGCATTCAAAATCGCGTGAAGCGAAATTCACAAAGACAAAATACTGTTGAGGAAGAGGAAGAAACTCCTAGTCTCATTCAATCAGTAGAATCTGATGACGCCTGATATCGAGACACGATACGTTGTAGGCTTTTCTCAATCGGAGTGAACTGAACACCCAACAATCTTTGAATTTTTGAAGCATCGTAAAGGTGAAGCGTATACATGCTTCGCACCGTAGCCGGAGGTAATTTCCGTTTCCAACGAAAAATAAAGCTCAACACACCTTCTACCTTGCTTATGAGTTGCATTTTCCATTGGGCTATAAATTTTCGTGGTGGTTTTTTGCCGACCATCGCGGCCATGGTTTCTAATAAGTTCTTGTAGGAGATGTTTTCGCCGACTAGAATAAAACGTTCCTGCGAAACAGTACTTTTCATTAGTGCAATCATACACCGAACTACATCTTGAACATCAACAAGTGCTAATCCGCCAGACGTATAGATCGGGATCCCTCGCATGCCGGTTTTAATAACGGCCGCACTTGCAGAGTCCCAATGACCTTCCCCGATAATCACCCCCGGATTGACAATTACCACTTGAAGTCCTTCCTGACTTCCGCGCCAGACTTCCATTTCGGCTCCGTATTTAGCGATGGCGTAGACGCTGTTTTCCCCTTCGGGATTCCAATGGGTTTCTTCGGAAATAGCAGCACCTTTAACAGCGGTACCTAAAGTGGCGATTGAACTTACGTAACAGAGCTTTTGTATGTGATGCGACAAACAAAGATTGACCACATTGGCGGTGCCTTCCACATTTACTTTTTTAAGTCTGTTGTAATCCTTCGGATCGAAACTAATCAAGGCTGCGCAGTGATACACCTGAGTCACATTCTGAAACGCTGCTTCCAGCGCTGGTACATCGGTAATATCAGCTTGGCGCCATTCTATACGATCAAAAAAGGCATCTGCTTCTGAAGTATAATACTGAAATACTTGACGTACTTGTTCCAGATCACTTCCCTCGCGGAAAAGCGCAAGAACGGTAGTTTCTTCCGTTAACAGATGGTACAACAAATGAGAACCCACTAAACCGGTGGCGCCTGTGACTAAAATCATGATGGGAAGATAGGGGTTTCGACCGAATCAAAAAAAATTACGTACCTTCAGTAAATACTAACTATTAATTATTTTTTATTATGAAAACAACTACTCTTTTGGGGAGAAGGGTAAAAAATCCTCTCTCTCTCTTACTTACCTTTTTAATGAGCTCTCATGGAATCTATTCCCAATCTTTTGAAGAATGTATAACGCCGGACGATAACAGTCCTGATAGTCCTGGAATGTATTCCTACAGTGCAGACCCTGCCGTCAAAGACACGTTAGCACCACAGGTGGTGAATGTTTTTTTTTGGGGCATTCGCGATGCGAATGGCAATAGTAGTAATCCATTGACTGAGTATAAGGCTTTAGAAGCTATTGCTTACATCAATCAAGAATTTAATCCACATAAAATTTATCTAAAGTACCGTGGGTTTCATCAAGTAGACAGTCCGCCCAATATACCCGAAGTATATTATGACGATGGTGACTGCCCTACAACGGGCAATATTGATGCTGACGGATATTCCATCCTTGGTAGGTGTCAAATTCCTGACCTTAGAAACTATATGACGAATAACAATTACTTAAAGGATGATGCTATTAATATCATAGTGCCTGCAGGAATGGATGATTTTGGCGGAGCAGCCTCCGGCAGAACGATACAATATGTACCTACCGGAGGGCTTACCGGGAAGACCTTTATCCATGAATTAGGCCATAATTTTGGATTAGCACACACGCATCAAGGTTTTAGAAGTGTATCCAATTGCGAACGCGTTACCCGAGATCCTTCAGATCCAAATTTTAATGCTGATAGGGCCGGCGATAAGATTACGGATACCGCAGCCTTACCCGACTTTAAAAACGAATATTGTTTTGAAAATGGGTTGCCCACGTCTGATTGTAGTACAAGTTCGGGTTTTGCCTTTTATTATATTGATCAAACGACATGTACTTATACAGGAAATGGAGAAGATTGTGGAGGTGGTGACCCTGATGATGCTACTCCTTATGATATAAAACAAGCAGATGTACAAAATCACATGGGATACGCTAACCCCGACTGTCGTAACCAATTTAGTACAGGGCAATCCATAAGAATGTTAGAAACGATTGCCAATAATAGTGCATTTGCTAATAGAAAGGCACCGATTGCAGCACTTTATGAGCCGTATAAAGGCGAATATTACGAGGCGGGGCCGTTGCCTACCGAACCCCCACTGTTCCAACCGGGATTTGATTACGCATTCCTAGACTGCGATTGCGATTGCCCCCAACCTTCACCCTGGATTGACACTTCGTTTTCGTATGGCTCGTATTCTCTGCTAAGTATTTCTGCCGATGAAACCGATTACAGCCTTATTACCCACCCCAATCATTCGGCGATCGCCATCTTAAACCTTCCCGACCATCCCACGGTAGGTCAAAAAACACGGCGCTGTTACGATAACGACAATCGTAATGCCAAAGACGGGAGTGTCACTCGGTTTCATGATGGGGTTGTAAATGCCAACTATACTACCACCACAAAAGATTCCCTGCAAATTAATGACCCGCAATTAGTACCGCAATTACCGCAGGGGTTATATTTAATTGAAAAGAATTTTGAAGACGGCAGTACCGAAGATACGATGTTGTACAAACAAACCCCAGAGAATGAATAATAGTGTACAACAAGCATTACAACAAGGGTTATTTATGATAGCCCTTGTATATACCACCCTAAGTTGGGCGCAGTTTGGCCCACAACAGGTGATCGATGCCACGCTGGATGGTGCCTTTCAGTTGGCGGTGATCGATGTTGATGGGGATACATTTGTAGATGTTATTGCCTATTCACAAAATAGCGAACAGGTTTATTGGTATAAAAACCTAGCCGGTACCGGGGAGTTTGACACCCGAGAGTTGGTTGGCACGTTAGATTCTTTTGTGTATCTAGGGGTGGGGGATATTGACGGGGATAATGATGTTGATATTGTTGCTTGCGCAAGAGAGATGGAAATTGTGGTTTGGTACGAAAATCTAGACGGTTTGGGCGATTTTAGTGCCTTTAGGGTGATCGATAATAATTTTGAACGTCCCCAAACCCCACAACTGGGAGATCTTGACGGGGATAACGATCTGGACGTGGTGGTGGCTGCCAATTTTGAAGATACCATCTACTGGTTTGAAAATTTGGACGGACAAGGCGATTTTTCCGGCAAGAAGGTGGTGAGTACCCAAGGCACCGATGGCCGGGAAGTGCGTATTGCAGATATTGACGGGGATAATGATATGGATATTGTAAGTACTGCCATTGGCGGCGTGTTTTTAACATGGTATGAAAACCTTGATGGTTTAGGGAATTTCGCCGCTCCAGCAATTATTGATGACATGGGAGGTAGTCTTAGGACTATTGAAGTAGTAGATTTTGATGACGACAACGATATCGATATTTTGGGAGCCGGTGTTTCGCAAGATGATATTTCTTGGTATGAAAACCTTGATGGCATGGGTAATTTTAGTAGCGAAATTATTGTAGAATCTGATGCTCAAGTTTGGAGGGTACAACCCATAGACTTAGACGCCGATGATGATATGGATATATTACTTTCAGAGGCTCTAGGAGAAGGAGTTTCTTGGTATGAAAACCTTGACGGGATGGGTGATTTTGGACCAAAACAGGTAATCACTACCGATGTAGAAGGAAATACTACAGCTATGGGAGGCGACATTGACAATGATGGTGATATGGACGTATTTTCTATTTCTTTAAACGACGATACTTTGGCCTGGTATGAAAATACCACCATTTTTGGGGTAACGGAGATGGCAGGGTCGCCCTGGCAACTCTACCCCAACCCAGTGCAAGATGCATTTTGGCTGAGCGGTGGCAACGAGCCCATCACCAGCCTACGCATTTATGATGCCACGGGGCGCATTGTGATAGTACAACAAAACCCAAGTTTTCCTTTGGACGTATCTTCGCTCTCTGTAGGGCTTTGGTGGGGGCATTTTGAAACTGATGAAGGTATTATACCCTTTAAGTTTATTAAGAAATAACACTTTTCAGTACAATATTTTTGCCGTTGCTCTAGGCTGAGTATCTTTGCCAAAAACAGCGATATGCCCACCAATTTTGTTGAAGAATTACGATGGAGAGGGATGGTTCATGACCTAATGCCCGATACCGAAGAACACTTATTAGAAACCATGCGAAGCGCCTACGTTGGCTTTGATCCTACTGCCGATTCGCTACACATCGGGAATTTGGTCCCCATCATGTTGTTGGCGTTTTTTCAACGGAACGGACATCGCCCGGTGGCCTTGGTAGGCGGCGCGACAGGAATGATTGGAGATCCTTCGGGAAAATCTTCTGAGCGTAATTTGCTGGATGAAGAAACACTTCGTCACAATCAGGAGTGTGTGCGCCATCAATTATCACAATTTTTAGATTTCTCTTCCGGTAAAGACAACCAAGCCGTGATGGTCAATAATTATGACTGGATGAAGGAGTTTTCTTTTTTAGGCTTTATTCGTGACGTTGGGAAGCATATTACCGTCAATTACATGATGGCCAAAGATTCGGTAAAAAACCGTGTCAAAGGAGAGGAGACCGAAGGCATGTCGTTTACCGAATTCACCTACCAACTGGTGCAAGGCTATGATTTTATGCATTTGTACAAGCACCACGAGTGTACGTTGCAGATGGGCGGAAGCGACCAGTGGGGAAATATTACCACTGGAACAGAGTTGATCCGTCGTATTGAGGGTGGAAAAGGCTATGCGCTTACCTGCCCTTTAATTACGAAAAGTGACGGCAGTAAGTTCGGAAAGAGTGAAGGCGGCAATGTCTGGTTGGATGCCAAGCGAACCTCGCCCTATAAATTCTACCAATATTGGTTGAACACCAGTGATGAAGATGCTGAAAAGTATATTAAGATTTTTACTTTTTTAGATCGCGAAACTATTGAAGCCTTGGTAGCAGAGCATCAAGATGCGCCACATATGCGCATGCTTCAGAAGCGTTTGGCGGAAGAAGTTACGACTACGGTTCATGGTGCCGAAGAGTATGAAAAAGCAGTGCAGGCTTCCGGTATTCTCTTCGGAAGATCTACGGCAACCGACTTAAAACAGCTGGATGAAACCACTTTTTTGGATGTCTTTGATGGGGTTCCGCAAGCGGAAATAACTTCCGAAGCAATTGAAAACGGACTCGATATTATTGCGGCCTTAGCGGAAAGCACCGGATTTTTAAAGTCGAATGGCGAAGCGCGACGCGCACTGAAAGAAAATTCCATTTCAGTGAATAAAGAGAAAGTTTCCGAAGGATATACGATTACCCAAGAAGATCTGATGAACGACCAATTTGTGCTGCTACAACGCGGGAAAAAGAATTATTTTTTACTTCGGAAGGTATAAAAAATATCCCCCACTCATTCAATCGAACGATGCGGGGGATATCAACTAACCAACCAATTATGAAACGTTACATTTTTTGTTTTCGTGTAATTTCTTTCCAGTTTTTATCTGCTTTTTGTTGAAGCACCTCAGGGCCTTCTTCATTCCACTTTTTTAGGGTATTCGCGCCCCAACTGTCATAGAACAAATACAACTTTCCATCCTGAATTTTAAAGCGTTTGGGGTTGATGCCTACTTTCTTACCCTCGGCGATCGCGTAGGCGCAGAATCCACCGTATTGAGGGATGTATTTTTTAGGTTCCTTTTTAAAGGTCATCATACGTTCTTTGGACGCAAATCGATAGCTAACGCCATCATGGGTTACGCTATAGTCATTTTTGCCTTTTTCGGCTTCGCCTTCAAAATAAGCAACGACATCATACCCTTCTGCAGCATATCCATCATCTGTATTAACCAGTTCGTCTTGTGCGGAAAGTGGCATCCCTACTAAGAAGCAACATACTACCGCTATTAATTGTGTTGTTTTCATAGCGGTTTAGTCTGAAGTAACTACATGTCCTTACAGGATATTACAGAAAATTTGAAACTTCAGGATAAGGAACTAACGAGCTGATTAATAAGGAAATACTATCCTTTATAATCAACGTGATGCTGATTAAAATAGCTGTGACCAAGATCGCAACCGCCACATTGTTTTGTTGAATGGCTTGAAACTCATTGATGCCACGTGTTAAAATAGAGAACAGCAAAAACACCGAAGCATTAATCAGGATGCTGATGACAAAACCAATTCCTAAATACAACAATGAATACTGTACGATCTGAAAACTATCGATGGCTTCCGGTTGTGTGGTGGCTACGCGTATCACATTCGTAATTGTTGGTAAGATTTCACTGAGAATGATCCCTATGGAAAGTACCACACCTCCCGTAAAAATACTGAAGGCCATATTTTGACCTTCAACGTCTTCATTTGTGAAAAAAAGACGCTTCATGATCTTATAGGAAGCAAAGATGATAACAACAGAAACCACTAGGGAGAGGATGATTTCTAAAAGTGCGAGAACAAAAAGCGATGTATTCATAAGGTATTATTTACTGGTTAGTATCACATCCCAATGGGTAATGTCATTAAAATTGTAGGGAAGGGTTCCCAATTCAAAATAAGGAGCCGTGGTCTCCCATACATAGTAGCGTTTACCGTTGTGGACCTTATGCTTTCCAGTACCCGGAAGATTGAGTCCGATGATCGAATGACGGTAAAAGTCGCTATTCAATATGGCGACGTCATAGCCAAAATGTTTCAATACCGAATAGATTAAGACAGTTCGCGTGTCGCAATCGCCTTTCAAATTCTGTAAAAAAGACACCGGGTTTTGAATGCCGTAGGTAATATGACCAATACAACATTCAGGACATTCCAAGAGAATCTTTCTGATGGAAGGTTCATATTGATGGGGCTGCAAGCAAGCTTCTTCAAAAACAAAAGAATAGGGAATGTCTTGTATGCAGGTAACGACCATTTCAGCAAATTCTCTGGGGTTGAGACGGTACGTATTTCCCATTTCTTGAAACGTCTGGAACAAGAGATCAAGCTTGGGGCCGTCGGTGCGTTCAATATAATCATAGAGGCTTCCCCAAAAATTTCCTGCGGGAACACGATATGTTGCAATGTGGTCTTTCAGTTCAAGGTAATCGGTTTGCCGTACTCTTAAGTATCCATTGTAATCATTTCCGTAGTTATCACTCCAAAACCGATGACTTTCATACACGTCTAAGGTGTCGCTGTCGATCACGAATTTCGATTCAGCAACGGCTTCTTCCGCATTAAAGGTTTCATTTTCTGTCACATTCAAGGTTCGCAGAATATCCAATACTTGCTGAAATCCCCAATAGACGCCTGCAAATACCATAAGAATGAAAAAGGTGTTTGTTAGCAGACTTCGCTTGCTTGGAGGTCCTAGTAAAATGCGCGTCAAGACCGATGCAGCGATCAATGCGGTTGGCAAAGCAAGATACCATGAAAGCTGTAGAAAACCACGAATGGCTGTAAAAGAGATGAGCGTAAAAACGCATACCAATAAGGGCCACATGCATCCCGAAGCACTATCTTGAGGTTTTTTTGTCATTTTACACCACCATTAAATTACAGCCACGAACATCACTATGATCAAATCTGCCTAACACTTCGAAGGTATAGGAGTCATGGACTTTTCCCAGATCTTGCGTTGCGATAAAGGCACAAGAATATGTATTGGCAAGATCAATCACATTGATTCCTCCGGTTCTTCCGGTGGTGTAAGAGAGCGGGTCTTCTGTTTCTCGTGTTAGTACACGCATCCATGGAGGCGTTATAAATAGTCCTTCCCCTTTAGAATAGGCCTGTGAGAGCAATTCGGTCATGCCGTATTCGCTGTGAATATGAGAAACACCAAATCCTTTTTTCAATAGTGCATGTAATTGAGAACGCACCATTTCCTTCCGACGCCCTTTCATCCCTCCGGTCTCCATAACCGTAGTCGTTTTTAGGTTGAATTGATGTGCTGCCACCAAATCGAGTAGCGCATAGGAAACACCAATAAGTAGGGTAGGTATACCCGCTGCTTCTAAGGTGTCAATCTTTTTGATCAAGGCGGAAAGGTTGTCAAGATAAAATCCACTGTGAGGTGAACCGGTGGCATTGATCAAGTGATGTACCATATAGATCAAAGAAGAATCACCACGTTCTAAGTAGGAAGGAAGAAGCGCAAGAATCACCATTTCTGAAGGGGTTCCGTAGTTTCTCTCAAACGCGGTTTGAAAGCTTTCTTCATATCGAGAGACGTCTGCAACGTAATGCTTACTGGGAATGCTTCCGGTGGTTCCGCTGCTTTTAAAAACAATGTGATGCTTTTTAGCTTTCGAAAGAACCGTATGTGACTTAAAGAAGTCTATCGGCAAGAAAGGAATCGCTTCAACAGAACGCACCTTACTTTTAGAAATCCCCAATAGTTTGCAAAACTTTCGATACACCGGTACTTCTTCAAATTGATACTGAAACAACTGCAGCGCATATGTTTCGAACTGATCGGGTGTTTCAATAGTAAAGATAGACGGCGTAGGCATTCGTTTTGTATTCGGAAGAACAATTCAAAAATAAGGAAATAAAAAAAGTCTCTGCGAAAACAGAGACTTTTCTAAATTGTTTTTGAAGTGGGCTTATCGTACCACTAATTTTTGCGTTTCAGAAACATTGCCTTGTGTAATTTTTACAATATACACTCCGCTGTTCAACGCTTCAATGTTAAGGCGCTCACCAGTTACAACACTGTTCATAACTTGCTTTCCTAACACGTCGAAGATAGCAACCATCTTATCACCATTTAAACTTGAAGTGATGTTGATGTTATCTGTCGCAGGGTTTGGATAGATCGCAAAATTGCTAGCAGTTTGATCGTTGATTCCGAAAGAAGCATCCACTACTACATTATCGAAGAAGAATGCTTCCGCTCCAGCGTTAGTACGTGCTTCGATTACCAATTGAACTTCTGTATTTGGCAATACAACAGCTGTTCCAGTAATCCATGTTCCTTCAATACTCAAATCGTTGATATCACTACCGGTAGTGTTTAAAATATCAATTTCAGTACTGTTGGTAAGATCACGAACGTAGATTCGTAGACGATCTGAACCTGATTCGTTTAGTGTCCCGTCACCTTCATAACCTGTTTCCGCAAGGAAATAATCGATAGAAACCGTTGCTGCAGTTGTACCGGTAAGGTCCACTGCGTCAAATTCTAGGGTGTAGTTTCCGTCTACATCACTAATTTGGTATCCTTGTGTTCCATCAGTATAAGGATCATCAGCAGTAGGTTGGAAGTCAGTTACTCCAACAAAATCCCCATCAGTAAGACCTACATCTGGAGTATCATAAGGAGCGTAACTTGCGTCATATCCGATCTCACTTCCTGTTGCAGCGAAATCTACGAAAGGCTCATCAGTATTATTTACCAAGTCGTGGGCAACGCTAGGATCCCCGGTATCCACATACTGAACACCAAAAAGTCCTGGCTCCTCAAAGCTGGTACCAGCGAACTGTGCAAAAGAAGCAACACTTACGAACAAGGCTGCTAAAAGAGTAATTTTTTTCATTCTATAATTTTTAGTTTTGATAAAGCGCAAAAATACAAAATACTTGTGCGATTTTCAAGATTATACGGTCTTTAACGTAAACATAACATCCATAACCGTACCAACTTGCTTCTGTTCTCTTAGTATGTTACCGAATCGTTAACAATAATAGATGCTTTTTATCCCATAGGGATTTATATAGTATCTTTAGAGGCGTATAAATGCCCAGCTCTTATGAAGAAAAAAGACACGAAAATATTATTGGTAGATGATGAACCGGATATTTTAGAAATTGTAGGTTACAATCTCTCTTCGGAAGGATACGAAGTGATTACTGCCGACAACGGAGTGGAAGCGATCGCAAAAGCTAAAAAACACAAACCGCATTTGATCATACTAGATGTAATGATGCCTGAAATGGATGGGATTGAAGCCTGTGAAAAGATTCGAGAGGTCCCAGAACTTTCTGAAACCGTTATTACCTTCTTGACCGCTCGCGGAGAAGATTATTCTCAGGTAGCTGGTTTCGATGCCGGTGCCGATGATTACATTACAAAACCCATAAAACCCAAAGTACTGGTGAGCAAAGTAAAAGCGTTGTTACGACGTTTTAAAGAGAGTGATGCTCAAGAAAGCAAAATAAAACTAGGAAATCTTACCATCAATCGAGAAGAGTACAAAATTGTAGTTGGAAAAGATGAAATGGTGTTGCCACGAAAAGAATTTGAATTATTATCTTTATTGGCCTCTAAGCCCGGTAAGGTTTTTAAGCGCGAAGATATTTTAGATCGCGTTTGGGGAAATGAAGTCGTAGTTGGTGGAAGAACCATTGATGTGCACATTCGGAAGCTACGTGAAAAATTAGGCGACGACAGATTTAAAACCGTGAAAGGAGTAGGCTATAAGTTTGTAGTGTAAATGGCTAAAAAAAGTTTTAAGAAAACGTATAAGTTCGCTGCTTATACCTCTACCTATATCACGCTTTTCCTAACACTCATTATGGGTGTTTTTTTTTATATGGAAGGCTCGATGTCGTATTGGTGGTTACTCCTTTTTTTCGTCATTAGTTATATCTTTTCCTTTTTTATCATCCAGAATCGTGTAGAACGCTTTATCTACAAGCGTATCCAAAAAATTTACAACGATGTGAAGTTGCTGGATGCAACCACATTTTCACCCCAACAGATCACTACCGATATGGAAACGCTTACCAAACAGGTAGAGCGTTTCGCAGAGAATAAAAAGTTGGAGATCGAAACCTTGAAAATTCGGGAGAACTACCGAAAAGAATTTATAGGGAATGTTTCACACGAACTGAAAACACCTTTGTTTACGGTGCAAGGCTATATTCTAACGCTTCTGGAGGGGGCTTATAAAGATAAATCTGTTCGAAAAAAGTATTTACAACGCGCCAATAAAGGGGTAGAACGTCTCATCTATATCATCAAAGATTTGGACATGATCACCAAATTAGAGGCCGGCGGTCTTCACCTGAATCGAGAGGATTTTAATATCATCGAATTGGTTCAAAATGTGTTCGATCTTTTAGAAATGAAAGCCGCTAAAAAGAACATCTCTCTTACTTTCGACATAGATTATGAAGACAGTATTTTTGTGAATGCAGATCGAGAGCGGATGCAACAGGTGCTCACGAATTTGGTGGAGAATTCTATTAAATATGGCGTCAATGGCGGAACGACAGAAGTGAGTATCGAAGATCTTATTAAAAATAAGGTGATCGTGCGAATTTCAGATAACGGTGAGGGGATCAAGGAAGAACATATTCCGCGACTTTTTGAACGTTTTTTTAGAGTAGACAAAAGCGGATCTAGAAAAGTAGGTGGCAGCGGTTTGGGGCTTTCTATCGTAAAGCATATTGTAGAAGCTCATAATGAAAAGATCTACGTGGAGAGTCAGTTTGAAGTAGGTTCAGAATTTTCATTTACGCTCGAAAAAACGAAATAAAGCATCGAAATCCGGACTCTCAAAAGGCTGGTGAAATCCTTTGTAAACCCAAACCTGACCTAGCCTCTTAATCGAAAACTTCTCTTGAGAACACGAAGGAATCATCCCTTTTTGCTTTAACTGCTTCGCCAAATATTTTTGTTCATACTGTCCGGGAGTGGGAATAAGAAAGGCATCTTTCTGCAGAGCCGCAAGATCCATAATGGTAGTATAGCCCGAGCGCGCGATGACACACGCACTTTCATTAAGGGCTTTTTCTAGTGCTTCGGTTTGCAAGTAATTGACCACGCGAATATTGTTCTTTTTAAGTAATGCCTGTTCTTCAGCAACTTTGCCTTGTACCAATAAGAGTTTTAAGTTGGTCTCTTTAAAAGCCGCAATCAACTTCTCTTCCAACAAGGTGCGTTGTGGTTCAGGCCCTGAAAGTACCGCAATGTAGTCGTATTTCTTGGGTCGCTTTTGTGCTTTCATTCTACTCAGCGGCCCCATATAAGTAACCGGAAAGGAGTTATTGGTTAAATGTCCTAACTTTCCACTTAAGTTATAGGGTCCGGCGGCATCGGGCACCCAGCAATGATCAAATTTTCGAATGTATTTCTGATGGATTTTCGTCGTAGCAAAGGAGGTGCTTCCGGAAAGAACCTGTAGTTGATGCGTAATGAACACAGAGGGCACCCTTTTGTCTCGAACGCCCATTCTATTATCACTAATGATTCCGTGGATCGCTTCGGAAGACACCAATTTTTTAATGGCCTTTTTCTCTGCTTTTATGGTTTTCTGAAGATGCGGAAGTTTCAGAAGCATTTTCAACTTGAACCAACTTCCTTTCTTGGTGTACGAAATATTATAGGCCGGTAGCTCCATGCTTCGTAACTCAGGAAATTCTTTCCGAAGCAATGCTAACGCTTCTCCATCGGAAGCTAAGATGACATTGTAATCGCGCTCCAAAAGGGCACGGATAATAGGGATACATCGCGTGGCGTGACCAAGCCCCCAATACAGAGGGGCAACGAGTATGGTTTTTTGTGTATTCAAGGGTTTTTGTTAGGTTCTAAGCTTTGGGTAAAAACAAAGGTACGCAAACTAGGGACGCTGGAATATTTCCTTACTTTTACCTAAATTTTAATGACATATTATTTCTGTGGGAAGTAAAAACAAATTGAAACGATTTCGTGAGAATGAAACCTTCGAAAATGTGATCCAACCAACACGGGAGGAGGTTTTTGAAGATGCCTTCGGCTTAAAAGGAAATTGGGGCGCACAATTCTTTAAAAACGACCAGCCCATCGTGTTAGAATTAGGCTGCGGAAAAGGTGAATACAGCGTTAATTTGGCCAAAGCGTATCCTGAAAAGAATTTTTTAGGGATCGATATTAAAGGTGCGCGCATGTGGCGAGGTGCGAAAACAGCACTGGAAGATAACCTGAAAAATGTCGGGTTTTTACGTACGCAGATTGAGTTGATCGATCATTTGTTTGCGGAAAATGAAGTGAGCGAAATATGGATCACCTTTCCTGATCCACAGATTAAGTACAAGCGTACGAAACACCGACTAACAAACCCCGAATTTTTGTCGAAATACAAACACATCCTAAAACCGGAAGGGGCCGTACATCTTAAAACCGACAGTGAATTTATGCATGGCTATACCTTGGGGTTGTTGCAAGGAAAAGAACTAGATATTGAATATGCCCATCATGATGTGTACGGCAATCCACATGCTCCAAAAGAAGTGACGAGTATCCAAACGTTCTATGAACAGCAGTACTTAGAGGAGGGTAAAAAAATTACGTATCTTCGGTTTCGCTTCAAATAAGTACATTTGTGAAGACCCTGTAAGACACATTCATGTCGGTATTACTCAATTTTATCATTGGTTTTCTTGCGGCATTCGTGGGAGTGATTCCTCCGGGCTTGCTTAATATGTCTGCGGCTAAGATCAGCATGAAAGAAGGCCGAAAAAAGGGCGTTCTATTTTCTATTGGGGTTTGTGTAACCGTCTGTATTCAAACGTATGTTGCGTTGCTTTTTGCCCGTTTGTTAGACCGTCATCCTGAATACGTAGACCGATTGCAGGAAGTAGCATTGGGTATCTTCATCTGTATCACTTTGTATTTTTTCTTGATCGCAAAAGACACACGGCGGCCGGTTCCGGAAGGCTTTCAGCGTTCGAAGACCAATCGGTTTTTCAACGGAATGTTCTTAGGAGCTCTTAATTTGCTTCCGCTTCCGTATTGGGTTTACATCAGCATTACTTTTGCTGGATTCGGCTGGTTTACTTTTCAGCAACCCGCCTT
>CEVM01021393.1_pt1 | contig 16147 bp, 10 predicted proteins | sample 531481 | NCBI WGS metagenome assembly CEVM01 (sample SAMEA2623649, study PRJEB7988) | marine metagenome | biome: marine biome (ENVO:00000447); feature: mesopelagic zone (ENVO:00000213) & marine oxygen minimum zone (ENVO:01000065); material: "saline water (ENVO:00002010), including plankton...
AATGTGAAGTGGCTAAAAAGGATTGAAGTTCGTAATACGAGATTTATGGGCCGATTTATGGCACAGGACTACGTAACACTAAGAGGGGAAGAGAAGGGAGGAGAGACGGTTTGGACTCAGAACTCAGTGAGTCATGGGCGTGTAAATTCGATCGCTGCAAAGGTTACAAGCGATGGTAGTAGCTATCGAATTCATGGGGCCGCTTGGGGTGCTGATATCAACCGAGTAGAGGTGCGGGTAGATGATGGGTCGTGGCGGCCTGCTACACTAGGAGAAGGGCGTGAGGATCCCTATTCATGGACATTCTGGCACCTAGACTGGGATGCTGGGTCAGGAGAACACACCATCACCTCAAGGGCTACTGACAGGGAAGGGAACGTTCAGCCAGCACCTACTGATCCTGAGATAGCCCTGAAGAGGACGTATTGGGAGAGCAATGGGCAGTTCACAAGGAGTATCTTGATCGACTGAAATCGGTTGAGAACCTGATCTACCTTGACTGGGTTTCGGCAAAGAATTCCACGGTTAGTGTCTGTGCTGCCGGGGTGGTGAAATTGGTAAACACAGGGGACTTAAAATCCCCCGGGCTCACGCCCTTCTGGGTTCAAGTCCCAGCCTCGGCACTTCTAACTGACTATTGATGAGTCAGTCACTATCGTAACTATCCACCTCCATATCTGAGTAAACGTGACAGACCCTCGCTTCCTATTACTCCAGGTCCGAAATCCGGGGGACCCTATGGCTGCGCAGGAGGTTCTCTGTTTCGCCCGTAGCCTACCATGCACTTCATCGAACATTGAAGTTTTCGACCTACTTTCTGGTGCACCTTCAACATTAGCCCTTAAGAGAACTGACGTGGTGCTTATTGGCGGAAGTGGGGAGCATTCCGTGGTAAGGGGTGGTCCATGGCTCTCAAGGGCCCTGGATACCATGACGGAGTTGTATGCAAAAAGCCGTCCGACTTTCGCATCTTGCTGGGGATTCCAGGCCATGGCTCAGGCTCTCGGGGGCACGGTCGTGACTGACCGAGATAGAGCAGAAGTTGGTACAGCCTGGGTGGAGCTTACTCACGACGGAGAGGCTGACCCAGTGTTCGGACCGCTAGGAAGGAGGTTCCGTGTTCCTATAGGGCATGAGGATGTTGTTACTAAAATACCGAAAAGTGCGAGGTTGTTGGCTTCTAGTGACCTGGTCGAGAATCAAGCCTTTGTCTTTCTGGACAAGCCTATCTATGCCACTCAATTCCACCCAGAGTTGAATAGAGCAGATCTGGTTGCACGACTGACCAAGTATACAGAGTATCTCCCCCTTACTGGTCATAAATCTATTAAAGAATTTGAAGACAATACTCCAGAAACCCCGGAGTCCGAATCGATCCTACCCCGGTTTCTAAAAGAGGTGTTGGGAGATTGAATAAGCTTTTTAGGAAGAGAAGCCAGATGGCCCTTCGTTATATCGTCCCTGTAGCTTCTATCTTCCTACTGACAGCTTTTCAAGTAAGAGTTTGGGGCGGAGGAGGATGGCGACCGAATCCGATTCGTGAGGGATTGCCCACAGCAGAGAATGGAGTGAGGGATCGGGGGTTTACATTCTGTCGGCTCTTATATCAAAGCGTACGGCAGGAAGCCCAAGGCCACGGATGGAACACAGACTATCCAGGGTCAGATCATAACTTTGTTACGAGGCTCGCAGAACTAACGACGGCGAAGCCTGCCCGATGGGAGGACGGTCAGCCAGGCTTTGCCGTCGTGCGGGCTACTCAAGAAGAGCTATACGAGTGCCCGTTCATATTCATGTCGGATGTGGGTACAGTTGGATTTAGCGAGCTAGAGGTCGTACGTCTGCGAGATTATTTGACGAAAGGCGGATTCATCTGGGTCGATGATTTTTGGGGTGACTGGGCTTGGCAACATTGGGTGGGAGAAATTACGCGCGTACTCCCAGAATATCCGATCGTAGATATCGATCCTGAGCATATGATGATGCACGCCCTCTACGAGGTGGAAGACATACCCCAAATCCCCTCCATACAGTGGTGGCGGAGAAATGGGCGTCGCGGTACTTCAGAGCGAGGACGAGAGAGCGAAACTCCTCACCTGAGGGCAATCTTTGACCCTGAAGGACGCCCACTCGTCGTAATGACTCACAACACAGACATTGCAGACGGATGGGAGCGTGAAGGGGAGGATTACGATTTTTTTTACGAATTTTCTCCGGAAGCGTACGCCCTGGGGATCAACGTCATCCTATACTCACTTAGCCACTAAATAGGAGTTGGATTCGGGGTTCTCAGCTGACATTGCTTCCGTGAGATCTAGCTATCGTCCTCCGACGTTTTTCCAGCCAGCCAGGTATGCGATAGATCAGTAGTACGCTCAAGCAGAACGCGAGGAGCAGCGGGAGGCGCACGTCAGCTTTCACCAGCCAATAGTAGTGAATGACCCCAAGGGTAGTGGCCAAGTAGATACCTCGATGGATTTTAGTCCAACGAATCCCCAGACGACGCATCCAACCCTTTGTTGAAGTGAGCGCCAATGGAATGAGTGTGACAAAAGCGGAGAACCCGACAGTGATATAAGGCCTCTCAATGATGTCTTCGACCATCCATCTCCAATTGAAGACCTGATCAAAAACAAACCAGATATTGAAATGGATGAGAGCATAGAAGAACGCAAATAAGCCAAGAGGGCGACGGAGCCTAATAGCTACATTCCACCCAGTTATCCGACGCAGGGGGGTGACCGAAAGTGTTACTAAGAGCAAGACAAGCGTGGTCATGCCCGTGATGTGAGTTAGGGTTTCGACTGGATTGGCCCCTAACCAGTTGAGAAATAGTCCAGCTACGAGCCAGGCACCTGGACTGAGGGCTGCAACCCAAATCAGCATCTTGCACACCAAAATCCTGTGCTTTTGGATCATGGTGTTCGAACCGAGGTTTGAGTGAGGGTTACTTCCAGCGGTGAAGGTCCATCCCTGCGTAAAGTTGAGAAACCTCTTCGCCATAGCCATTGAACATCAGGGTTTCGTGACTCTTAAATAGTGACGGCAGCCGTCGCTCTCGGGCCTGACTCCACCTCGGGTGAGATACCTCCGGATTCACATTTGAATAGAAGCCATACTCAAAGGAGTTGGCCATCTTCCATGTATTCGTCGGCATCTCTTCTACAAATTCAATTTTTACGATCGACTTAATTCCCTTGAAACCGTACTTCCAAGGTACGATGAGGCGGAGTGGCGCTCCGTTTTGATTGGGGAGTTCCGTGCCGTAAACCCCAGTCACCAGAGTCGTGAGTGGATGCATCGCCTCGTCTATCCGGAGTCCTTCGACATAGGGCCAAGGTAGCACCCCCGTTTTTTGGTAAGGCATTTGTTCAGGTCGGTGAACTGTTTCAAAGCGAACAAACTTTGCGTTACTGGTCGGCTCTACTCTTTTGATCAGATCAGCGAGGGGAAAGCCATACCACGGGATGACCATCGACCAAGCCTCAACACAACGAAGGCGGTAGATCCGATCCTCCATTGTAACCGGAGCCAAAATATCATCGAGCTCATAGTTACCCGGCTTGTTGACGTGCCCCTCAATTGAAACTGTCCAAGGCTGAGGTTCAAATTCACTCGAATTTCGCGAGGGATCCCTTTTGTCTGTTCCAAACTCGTAGAAATTGTTGTAGGTCGTAATGTCGCGGTAAGAATTGAGATCCTCTCCAAGCTCTGACTTGAGGTTCCGAAAACGGGGAGGAATCTCCTGTGATTGTCCGGCTACTTCATTAGTCGAAGTAGTGCCACTGAGCGCCAATGTCGCTAAGCCGAGGCCAGCATCTCGAATAAACCGTCTACGCCCTAAGTAAATTTCTGGGGGTGTTATCTCCGAGGATGAAATATCGGATGCCTTTTTCGACCGAATGATCATGAGTGGTCCCCCCGTAGCAGCTAACCCACTAAACAGTGCGTTTGATTGACAATATAAAGATGGGGCACGCTCACGCCTACGAAAAGCCAAAAATAATTGAGAGGGCCCACACCCCTCGGTTCGCAGAAGTTCAGACAGTAGAACCAAGCAGCTTGCTTTCTCACGTAATGTGTCTCCTCTACCTTTGCTGGCCCCTCGCTATACGACCTATACCCTAACCAAATTTCCCGGAGTCGGGCATGCTTTGTTCAGCGGACCATTATCCACGCTTCGTCGCGCTTTTAAGCACCTTTGTGGTTAGTAGCATGAGTGTTTCAGAAACACACGCTATGCAGAGCCTTCAGGATCTTCCGACAGGATTTTTCGAGAGCTCGGATTTCCGATATGTAGGCCCAGTAGGGAATCGGGTTAGCGCGGTCGTGGGTGAGCCTGGGAATCCAAATGTCTATTACCTTGGAGCAGCTTCGGGCGGAGTCTTCAAGAGTGAGGACGGGGGTCATTCATGGAGCCCACTTTTTGATGACCAAGAGGCCCAATCAATCGGGGCACTGGCAATCGCCCCTTCTGATCCGAATGTGGTTTGGGCCGGGACTGGTGAAGCGTTCATTAGATCAAATGTATCAATCGGGAATGGTGTATACCGCTCAACCGACGGAGGAGAACATTGGGCACATGTCGGACTGTCCGAGAGCGGACGCATCGGTCGTATTGTCGTACATCCCGAGGACCCCGACATCGCCTTTGTTGCAGCTGCTGGTCATATGTACGGACCCCAAGAGCAACGTGGGTTGTTCAAAACAATCGATGGAGGTGTGACTTGGGAGCGCACCCTCTTCTCAGGTGAAAACTCAGGCGCGATTGATGTCGTCATGAATCCGGCCAATCCGAGGATTATGTTTGCTGCCACATGGCAGATGCAGATGTGGACATGGGGACGTGAGAGTGGGGGTGAGGAGAGTGGGCTCTGGATGAGCCGAGACGGTGGCGATAACTGGGAGAGATTGGAAGGCAATGGTCTCCCAAGAGGAACTTTAGGGAAGATAGGGTTAGGGATGTCCCCTGCAGATCCGGACCGTGTTTATGCTCTCATCGAGACAAATTCGAATCGTGAATACGAGCCCTTAGTGGATCACGAAGGTACGCTCTGGCGTTCGGATGATGGAGGTGGTTCTTGGCGGATGGTAAACGGTGACCATGCACTCGCCCAACGGCCCCTGTACTACAGCCGATTACATGCTGCTCCGGACGATGCTGATGAAGTTCATTTCATGTCTACCCAGCATACGAGATCACTTGATGGCGGGATCACCTTTAGCAGTGAGGGAGGGGGGGATAACCACGACATGTGGATTGACCCCTTGGCCCCTGATCGCATGATCGTTGGAAATGACCAGGGCGTGAAGATTTCCACGAACAGGGGTCGGACTTGGTATCGGCCATTGCTGCCCATCGCGCAAATGTACCATGTCTATACGGATACTAAGGTGCCCTACAATCTCTTCGGGAATAGACAGGACGGACCCTCGACGATGGGGCCTTCTAATACCCTATCTGGAGGTTCAATTCCCATCGGTGCTTGGGGATCAATTGGGGGATGTGAATCGGGATTTGCCGTGCCGGACACAGTTACGAATGACGTAGTCTGGTCTGGTTGCTACGAAGGTATTCTCGATCGACATGAAATTTCTACTGGAATCACACGTACTGTAAGTGTATGGCCAGACAATCCAGAGGGTTGGCCTGCTAATCGGGTAAGGTATCGATTCCAGTGGACTTTCCCGGTACATATTTCTCCACACGACCACGAGATGGTTTATGCCGGTAGTCAGCACGTACATATGACTACTGATGGCGGGCAAAGCTGGAGCGTGATCAGTCCTGACCTGACTCGGAATGATACAACCAAGCAGCAGCAGACTGGTGGACTTACCACCGAAGACGTGAGCCCGGTTTACGCATCTGTGCTTTTCGCTATAGCAGAATCACCGATAGACCGGGGGCTGATTTGGACCGGATCGAACGACGGGCTCGTACACCTGACTCGCGATGGCGGTGACACATGGGAAAACGTGACCCAAAACATTCCGGACCTACCCCCTTGGGGAACCGTGAGCAACATAGAACCTTCCCGTTTTGACGCTGGAGTTGCCTACCTGACAGTCGACTTTCACCAGCTGGGTAACACTGAGCCCTTTGTCTACAAGACCGAAGATTATGGACGGTCATGGCGGGCTCTAGCAGGTGACATACCGCGAAGTGTGTTCAGCTATGCTCATGTGGTCCGAGAGGATCCGACTCGCCCCGGCCTCCTATACCTGGGAACGGAAAATTCTGTTCTTGTGTCATTCGATGATGGAATATCTTGGATCCCCCTCCAGGGCGATCTACCACATGCGCCTGCTTACTGGATGACAGTACAAACGCACTTCAATGACTTAGTTGTAGGAACATACGGAAGGGGATTCTGGATTCTAGATGACATCACCCCTATTCAGCAGCTCACGGATCAAGTGTTAGCTAGTGACTTTCATCTCTTCCAACCAAGATCTGCGTACAGGTTCCTACCGCGTGAGGGAAAGAATAGTCAGCCGGATGATCCTGCTGCTGGGGAAAATCCCACTCCTGGTGCGTCACTCAATTTTTATCTTGGCCAAGGTAGTGAAAGCCGTGCCCAGATAATCATAACCACTGAATCAGGTGAGCACGTCCGGACGCTATCTACTACAGGTACTGGCGGTCTAAACCGTGTGTTTTGGGACCTGCGCTATGAGTCGTCTAGCACACCTCGTCTGCGGACGCGTCCACTTGAGCACAGCCACCGGGAAGTTGGCCCCTCAGGTTGGAGGCCTCCTCCTGATGGTGGAGTGGTTCGCCCACTTGCTGTCCCAGGACTTTACCGCATAACGCTCGTACTTGCGGGGCACGAAGAGCAATCCGTGTGGCTTGAGGTACTCCAAGACCCTGAATCAAGTGCGAGCGCTTCAGATATGGAGGCCCAGCTCAACCTACAACTGGAATTACGAGAATTAAGTGATTCAACCGGTGCACTTATCGATCGCATCGAGTGGACAAGGAAAAGCCTAGAAGACCTAAAGGACCGGCTGGCTGGAGATCCTGGTTACAGTGACATTGTGAGCGCGGGAGAAATGCTAGACCAACTCTTAATTGAGCTAGAGATGGGATTATTTGACCTCCGTTTAACCGGCGGCTCAGCACGACAGGACGCCATCCGCTGGCCACGTCAACTGTGGGCTAAACTTTCCAGTTTGAGTGGGTACTCATCTGGTTCAGATAATCGTCCTACCGACCAGATGTTAGAGATCCGTACTATCTACAGACAGCGTGTTACGGACAGTTTGCTGCGTTGGGCTGAAATTGCCGCATCTGACTTGGCGAGGTTCAATCAGGTCCTGGCTGAACAGGGCCTGCCACCGATTATCTCATAGTCTAAAGGAGAACTACTAGTTCAACTTACCTATAGACCTACGAGGGCAGGCCTCTCCTAGCGACTTCATCGACTGCGTCGATGAACCGGTCTAACTCAGGAAGCGTCGTATAGACGCTCGGGCTAACCCGGAGTCCTTGGAATTCAGAGTGATTGATCGCAACACTTATGATCCTATGATCATTCCATAGGTAATCTCGGAGATCATTAGTTTCGACCCCCTCAACCTGCACACAAGCGATTCCGCAAGCGAAACCGGGCTTAAGACTTGTATGAAGTCGCACATTGTCATTCTGAAGAAGTTGTTCAGCCCAATAATCCCTGAGGTATATCAATCGTTCTTCTTTCCGCTTTGGTCCTAATCCCTGATGGAATGTGAGTGCTTCCCCTATAGCCAGGTAATTAGCTGCAGGGTGTGTCCCGATTTCTTCGAACTTCCGGATATCGGTATCCATCCGCTCAGGTGCTGCCATTAACGGCCATATATCTGGAATCTTCTCACGTCGTACGTAAAGCAATCCGGTCCCGTGAGGTGCAAAGAGCCATTTATGAAGGCTAGTTGAATAGTTATCCACATCTAACTCAGCCAGTGAAAAGTCAAAGTGAGCTAGTGCGTGTGCACCATCGATGATTAATGGGATACCATGCTGCCGAGCCAGTGCATTCAACTCGGTGACCGGCAAGATTTGGCCGGTAAGGTTGATCATGTGACAGGCTAGGATTGCCCTTGTGCGAGGCGTGATCGCTTCCGCAAATAGCCGGACTATCTCCTTCGGATCTTCAGCCGGTACTGGGATTTGAATCTGATTGAGCACGATCCCTTCTCGTCGGACACGCTGCCTGAAGGTCGTAATCATGCGACCGTAATCTTGCGTTGTAGTTAGGACTTCATCGCCACGTTGCAGGTCGATTCCGAATTGCACTGCCTGCAAACTCTCAGAGGAGTTTCTAGTGAACGCAACTTCCTCCGCATCGACTCCCCATTGTCGTGCCATTCGGGCACGTACGCCTTCGCGTTGAGGTTCAAGTACCTGCCACATAGTGTACGTAGGTGCCAGGTTAGAGAAATCCAAGTGCCTCTTCATTGCATCCTGCACCAAGGATGGAGCAGGACTTACACCACCGTTATTGAGATTGACCAAACTGCGGTCGACCGTGAAAGCTTTAGCAACCTCAAACCAGAAGTCCTCATCAGCTGCTAGCGCCGAAGCGGTCCCGGGATGCTTGCGTAGGTTTCCCGCTATGTCATGGGCCGTGGCACGTAGCTCTACCGGTCGAATTGATAAGCCCAGGGCCGCTGCTGCTGGGACTGAGACTGTACCCAAGAAACTCCGACGACTTTGCATAGTTCCTCCGAGAACCTGATCAAGTTACCTCACGATATTGTGAGGGGTCGACTCTGTCCAACATTCCTTCTCACAAGAATGAACTGCGTTGTCATACAGAGCTGCATCTCTGGTAGCTGTTTAGCGTCCCTGAACTAAGCCGGAACAATCAGGGCGATGTGCCATACTGATGGTTCGTGATTGGAAGTATTACTCTGAACCAGCATTCATGCGAATTTGCCATCAACTTGTCCTACTCATCTGTATCTGGCTTCCATTCGCTGGAGCAGCCCAAGATGTCGGAGACACGATCCAAGTCGATTCATCCATCGTTTCGACTGGATATAACCTGCCGGGTATAACTGTCCGAGTTGCCCGTCCTGTGCTCACAACAGGAGGGGCGAGTGCAGTGATCCTCGAACTCGACTCCTTGGGTGCCTTGCCAGCTCCTTCTATGGAAGAGGTGCTTCGGGCGATGCCTCTGATTGTGGTTAGAAAGAACAGTCGTGGCGAATCGCAACCAACACTTAGGGGTTCTGAAGAACGGCAAATTGGAGTATTCATCGATGGAGTTCCTATTACCATTGGCTGGGACCACAGGAGTGACATGTCGATTGTCCCCATGACTGGAGCTCAAAGTATTAGGGTGGTGAGGGGTTCGTCATCAGTCCTGCACGGACCTAATACGATTGGTGGAGTCATAGAGGTAGATATTGCTCGCGGTCCCTCGCGCCCTGCCCCGGAAACACCGGTATCGATCGCACTTTCACTGGAGGAGACCGGAGGAGCGAGCTTGTCAGCTGCTACGGCAAGAAGGATTGAGATAGGGAATGCACACCTTATGGTCAGGGCTGGGGCTGGGCACCGGGCCAATAAAGGGGTGCCTCTGCCATCAGCGGCTAGTGAAGATACAGAGCTTCGGAGCGAGTACTTGGTAAACCTTGACGGGCTGAGGTTGAATAGTGACTCGCGTCGTTCAGACGGTTATCTCGCTGCTCGTTATATGAACGAAGGTGGCAGATGGGCGTCCTTGACCACCTCGGTCTACGACCTCGACCGGGGAGTACCGCCAGAAGCCCACCAGGATAGTCCTAGATTCTGGAGGTATCCTGAGCAAAACCGTGTTTTGGTTGCACTCTCAGGAGGAAGTGGGGAGCAGGAGACAAGCGGTGGTTTCAGGAGTTTCGAGTTTAGCTTCGGACTCGATGCGGGTTCGAGTCAAATCGACCGATATGAAACGGAGTCTTTTAGCACGGTGAATGGAGAAGAGGAAGCCGATGATCAAACGATCACGCTTCGTGCAAAAGGAGATCACACTCTAGGTACGCGTGGGAATTTGCGTTCGGCCTTCACTTTTTCCCGAGTGGGAAGGGATGAGGTCTTGAACCGAGGCGACGTTGCAAGCTACCGCCAGCGTCTATGGGGTTTTGGAATAGAATCAGAGTGGAGAATTGGTAATCGGGATGCGACTCGATTCTCCTTAGGAGCAGCCCTTGATGGAAGCGATACTCCCAAGAGCGGTGACAAGCCCCCATTGAACGGGCTCAATGATTTCGGATTTCGTGCAGGGATCAGTTCATTAATTCAAGACGGACTTGTCTTACATGCCAATTTCAGTCGTAGATCCCGGTTCCCGTCGCTCAGAGAACTGTATTCGGAAGCATTAGGGCGATTCGTACCGAATCCAAACCTCGGAACGGAAACCTTATTTGGTTCGGAGGCAGGGCTGACCCTCGGCGCCGACAACTCGTCCATCCAAATGGTGGGATTTTATCAAAACCTAAAGGATGGCATTGTGCGGTCATCCGTCGTAGGCATCGATGGTATTTCCAGGTTCAAACGCATTAATCATGAACGAATCAAGAGTTTTGGGTTGGAATTTCTCGCAGTTCGTACGATGGGTCTAGCAACACTCTCTGGGGATGTAACAATTCAGGACGTAACTGGTATTGACCAGGATGGAGCACGCGTACAATTGGAGTATGAGCCGATCATTATCGGCAGAGTGGGATTGGAAACCCCTTTGGGAGATGTTTTTCGTGCTTCAGGTAACTTGCGTGTTATGGGTAGCCAGATGTGTGAAAATCCAGAGATAGGTGGCCTCCAGAGTTTGTCCGGCAGCGGAATGCTTGACCTGCGATTACGCGGTTTCTTTAGGCTTCATTCGGGCTCAAGCTTGGCACGTGTAGAGGCAGGGGTAGGCCTGAGGAATGCTACTGACGCTTCTGTTTATGACCAATGCGGACTCCCGCAGCCGGGTCGTACCTTCCAAATTCAGATACGTTTGTGGTGAACACTATACCTTGAGCCCTTAAAATCTGATTCAATGATCCGGATCACTTTCTTAGGAACTGCGGCGTCCAGGCCGACCGTCGGACGTAATGTGAGTTCGATAGCGGTACAGCGTGAGGGTGACCTTTTCCTCTTTGACTGTGGCGAAGGGACGCAGCGCCAAATGATGCGTTTCGGGACGGGATTTTCGGTCAAATGGATATTCATTACACATCTCCATGCGGATCATTTTCTGGGAATAACCGGGCTCTTACGAACCATGGCCCTTCAAGGTAGGACAGAACCGATTTCCCTCTTCGGTCCAGTGGGTTCAGAGCGGATTTTGCAAGATGCAGTCCGGCTCGGAGTCGAGCGTGAGAAGTTCCCCGTGGAAATCAAGGGCGTACGGCCCGGAGACGGATTAAAATGTGAGGGCTATCAGGTTCTAGCATTCCCAGTGAATCATGGAAATAATGCTGTGGGTTGGTGTTTAGTTGAGGATCAACGCCTTGGGCGTTTTGATGTGGAGAAAGCAAGAACTTTTGGAATCCCAGAGGGCCCACTTTTCGGGAAAGTGCATCGCGGAGAGGATGTTGAGGTCAACGGGCGCGTAATACACGCTGAAGATCTGGTGGGAGAATCTAGGCCTGGCCGCAGAGTTGTATATACGGGGGATACTCGGCCATGTGAGGCGACAGTGGAGTGTGCGAGAGGGGCCGACATCTTAATACATGAGGCTACATTCGGTGATGAAGAGCAGGACAGGGCTCGAGAGACATTCCATAGTACTGCGGCCGAAGCAGCACGTGTCGCTAAGGAATGTGATGTACGCTCGCTAATACTCACTCACTTATCGGCAAGATATTCGGAGGATCCTGGGATATTAAAGAATGAGGCGAACGCAGTTTTTCGTGGAGCTAAGATTGCCCATGACGGCCTCAGTTTAGAGGTGGATTACGATAACAGCTCTCTAAGTGAGGCAGGTTCGTGACCAAACATTCAGAACTAAGCCGCTTTGGCAACCTGGGCGTGTGCTAGCAGGTAAAGGAACAACTTCACGGTGATAATAAGACGCAAAAAGATTCTGATTCCGTGAAGACCTATGTCCCAGGCGATAAATCAATCAGCCAAAGAGTGCTGATACTTGCTGCGCTTGCCTCGGGTGAGAGTCGTTTGAGAGGACTCTTACATGGTGGTGACGTCGAAGCGACTGCTCAAGCTCTCCGTCTGCTGGGCGTGGCACTTCCGAAAATCCCCTCAGACGGGAGCGAGTTATGCATTACCGGAGTGGGGTTGGATGGTCTGAGACCCCCCGTGCAGGATCTGGATTTAGGAAATAGCGGAACGGGAACCCGTCTTCTTCTCGGCGTCCTCGCTGGTAGTCAGATTGAAGCCACCTTGGTGGGTGATGTTTCCCTACAGTCTCGCCCAATGCGTAGAATCTGCAGCCCTCTCCGTGCGATGGGAGCACGCTTAGAACACTTATGCGAAGAAGGATGTATACCTATCCGAGTTGATCGTTCTGGTCCACTTCGCTCAATCGACTGGATGAGCCCAGTACCTAGTGCGCAGGTAAAGAGTTCAATCCTCTTAGCTGGTCTCGTAGGGCGCACCAAAGTAGTGGTTACAGAACCGCGGCAGTCGCGAGATCACACTGAGCGTCTATTCGCTGAGATAGGGGTTACAACTTCAATTCGAAACATACCAAGTGGTCATCGAGTGGAACTCACTAACCCCCCTGACATTATTACTCCCCTCGATTTTTCAGTTCCAGGGGATGTATCCTCTGCCGCATTCGTCCTCGCATTCGCTGCCCTCGGGGGGGCTGGTGTCTCAGTCACCATAGATAACATTAGCCTTAATCGCACTCGTACTGGATTCCTTGATGTATTTTCCCGAATGGGAATTGATTTGACGATCGAGGAGACTGGCTCAGAAAATACTTGTGAGCCGAGAGGTTTAATAACAGCTAACTCCTCAGAGTTGCATGGTACTGTGGTGGACGCAGAAGAGATCCCGGCTGTTATAGATGAGCTTCCGATCATCGCCGTGATGGGTGCCTGTTCAGAGGGAAGGACAAGCATTCGTGGTGCCGGTGAACTTAGACTCAAAGAGTCAGATCGGATTCACTCGTTGGTGCATAACCTTCAGACACTGGGGGTGGAAGTCATCGAACATGAGGACGGACTTGAAATAGAGGGTACGACACGTCCGTTGAGGGGACGAATCCGAGCATTCGGTGATCATCGGATCGCTATGGCATTCGGTGTACTCGCAAAGCTAAAGGGAACTCATATTGAGATTGATGATCCAACACTCTCAGATATCAGCTTTCCAGGATTCTGGGGACTTCTTGATAAACTCACCCAAACCGCTTGAGTATGAGAACTGATTCCAGACGCGAGGGACCCATTATTACGTTGGATGGTCCCGCCGGGTCTGGAAAATCGAGTACGGCGAAGGCTGTAGCTAAAAGACTGGGCTTTCGTCATCTAGATTCGGGAGCTCTTTACCGGGCATTAACCTTCGGGCTTCTTAGATCTAGTGTGGAAGAGTCAGATTGGGAAAACCTCAGCGAGCAAGGGTTCACCAACCTAGATATCAACCTGGAAACATCTGAAAATGGATTCCAGGTCCTCATAAGGGGTAAGGCGGTAGACAGCGAACTTCGCACTCCTGAGGTTACGGATGGTGTTTCCTTTGTGGCCAGCTTACCGGCCTCCCGACAAAGTATCTTGGGATTACAAAGGAAAGCTGGGGAAGACGGAGGGTTGGTCGCGGACGGCCGAGATATGGGGACCGTGGTTTTCCCTCATGCTGAACTCAAGATCTACTTGATTGCTGACTTGGAGGAACGGGCGATGCGACGTTTAAGAGAAATGGGGGAGAATTCTCCTGATGATCTTGGGCTTGCCCAACAAGCAAGGGCCCTTGATACAAGGGATCAATCCGATAGCCAGCGCACAATTTCACCACTCAAGAAAGCAGAAGATGCTATCGAACTTGATACGACGGAATTGGCGTTTGAGGAACAGGTGCAGGCTATTGCAGATCTCGCACATCGGTTGACCCTGTTGTAGACAGAATCTAGCTTTTCGCCTCCCGATAACCCTTCTACCCGGGCTTGTCCTCCAAGCACCGGTTCGGTTGCCCTTGCATTCGTTCGGGTAACAATTGGAGTTGTGATGAGTGATATCCTAGAGCCTGAAAACGACTCGGATCCGCAGGACCTGGAAACAGGAGCCCGAGATTCGGCTGACGACGACCTGGATTCCGATGAAGAAACAGTGGTCGACGCTATGACAGGCGAAGTGACAACGTTATCCGCCCAAGAAGCACAGGCGATAAATTCTGTTCACGAGCCTGTTGATGGGATTTCACCAGAACTCTTCAATGATCCATACGGAGAAGAAGAGCTCTCTACTTCAAAAGAAGAGTTTGAGGTTCTCCTCGCTCACTTCAGTGCAGATTTCCAAGAATTCAAAGAAGGAGCGATCGTCAAGGCCGTCGTCCTCAAAGTGACCGATGCAGTAGTGATCTTAGAGTTTGGCTTTAAGAGTGAAGGGGCGGTTCCTCTTGACGAATTCAAAGACCTTCCAGTTGAAGGGGAAGATGTTGAGGTCTTACTCGAAAGCCTTGAAGATGACGATGGTGCTGTCGTGTTGTCGAAGAAGAAGGCCGATTTCTTACGGGTCTGGGAGAAGATCCGTGAAGCGCATGACGAAGACCGTCCGGTAAAGGGAACTTTAGTACGAAAGATCAAGGGTGGTGTCACTGTGGATCTCATGGGAGTGGATGCATTCCTTCCGGGATCACAGATTGCCTTGCGGAGGGTTCCGAATATCGAGGACCTCATAGGAGAGGTCTATAAATTCAAGATCATCAAACTGAATAAACGTCGTCGAAACATCGTAGTTTCACGAAGAGTGATACTTGAGGGTGAGCGCGAGAAGAAACGAGATACACTGGTCAAGGAACTCCTCATTGGTCAGGTCCGAGAGGGACAGGTCAAGAACATTACTGATTTTGGTGCATTCATTGATCTTGGCGGACTCGACGGGCTTCTCCATATCACTGACATGTCGTGGGGCCGTGTTGGGCATCCCTCCGAGGTCGTCGATATCGGGAAAGCTATCGATGTGAAAGTCCTAGATATCGATTGGGACCGAGAGCGAATTTCACTCGGACTTAAGCAATTGCTTCCTTACCCATGGACGGACATTGGGAAGAAGTACCCCGTCGGTGCTCGTGTCCATGGAAAAGTGGTGTCTATAACGAATTACGGAGCCTTCATTGAGCTTGAGCGAGGGGTAGAAGGCCTGGTGCATATCTCGGAGATGTCATGGACTCGAAATATACGACACCCTTCGAAGGTAGTTGAAATTAATGAATCTATCGAAGCAGTAGTCCTTCGGGTTGATCAAGAAGATGAGAAGATCTCCCTAGGAATGAAGCAGATCGAAGAAGATCCCTGGTTGGCGTTGCCTTCAAAATATCCTACCGGAACGAGTCTGGGTGGGACAGTAAGGAACCTCACTTCGTTCGGGGCCTTCATTGAAATCGAAAATGGGATCGATGGACTTGTCCATGTATCAGATATGAGCTGGACCAAAAGGGTTCAGCATCCTTCGGAGATCGTAGAAAAGGGCGCGAAAGTCGATGTGATGGTTCTTGATGTGGATCCCGAAAACAAACGGATTTCTTTGGGGTTAAAACAACTCACAGATGATCCTTGGCCAACCCTTGTTGAACGTTTTGCACCTAACGCTGAATCATCCGGAGTAGTGGTTCGGCTAGAAGAAGACGGTCTGACGATTGATCTTGGAGATGATGTTGAAGGGTCCATCTCACTAAGCGATGCTGGCATAGATGAAAGTGAAACCCTTGATGAATACTACGTGCCAGGTGACTCGGTGAGCATCCGGGTAACGCACTCAAATGCGGCTGATAGGAAGATCGAACTTGAAATTACTGACACTCCGAACAAGAAGGATCCAGAAGAAATCGAGGAAGCTCGAGTCGTGGCTGCCGCTTTGGCGGTAGAAAAGGCGGAGGCCGAAAGTGGACCTGAAGATGAACCAGTCGGTTATAGAGAACTAAAGAAAAAGCACCGGAAGGAGACCTCTTCCGATTCAGAAGGTCGCACATCAACGGAAGAGTCGTCAGAAGAAGACGAAGCTGCTGAGCCTGAAACGG
>CEVM01122501.1_pt1 | contig 16119 bp, 10 predicted proteins | sample 531481 | NCBI WGS metagenome assembly CEVM01 (sample SAMEA2623649, study PRJEB7988) | marine metagenome | biome: marine biome (ENVO:00000447); feature: mesopelagic zone (ENVO:00000213) & marine oxygen minimum zone (ENVO:01000065); material: "saline water (ENVO:00002010), including plankton...
CATTATTAAAGGACAAGAAATTGAAGTGGTTGGCGTAAAGTCAAAAACAGAGATGGATGTTGCGTCATCGGTAGATATGCTAGATATTGCAGAAATAGAAATTCAAGGAGCTAGAGACATTGGCAGCGCATTGCGGCGGGTAAGCAGCGTAAAAATGGATTATTCAACCAGCGGTAAACAAACAATAAGTATTAGAGGAAGTAATGCCACAGATGTTGCAGTTTTTTTGGATGGAGTCCGATTGAATGATGCAAATACAGGGGTAGCTGATCTTTCAACTATTGATCTTAATTCATTAGAGCAAATTCAAGTTATCAAAGGAGGAAACTCTTCATTATTTGGTAGTGGAGCAATTGGCGGAGTGGTCAATATGGAGAGCAAAACCGCAGAAAAAAATTCTATTTATGTTAATACAGGATTAGGGAAAACGTATGATGATGACATGGATCTTTCTATTGGAGCAACCACAGTCTTTGGTCCTGCAGGATTAGGTGGAAGATATACGGCCAAAGCCAGGGCTTTTGGGGGAAGAACTATAACGACATCTTTATTTGCAAACGCCTTTGGTGGAATAGACTTTTCTTCCGGGAGGCTAGACATACGAGGGTTTCAATTAAATAAAAATTTACAATTTCCATCAGGGAGTGTAGACAGTGGAGATAGTCTATCAATTGTGAGCATGAACTATCGTGGAAGTATTTTTGGAACAAGTGGCTGGAAACTATTAGCCGGGCTAAAAAATTGGAGTTTAAATCAAAACTTCTTTTCTAGTTTAAATGAACACCTAAGTGATCAATCTCAAAATGTTCATATATCAAAACTAATGAACTGGCGTGATTTTGAAGGTACGGTACAATATGAAGCAGAGTATCAAACTTTTAATGGGGATAAATCTTATTTCAATATTAATGGAGATCCAACTGTCAATCATATTGCAGATATGATACGTAATACAGATGCGTTAGCCTTTGTTACACGCTGGTCTGCAGATGCAGATCATTCAAAAATTGATTTTATTAATTGGGAATTTTCTTACCGAATGGATCAGGTAGAAACATTGCAAAATGAACATTATGAGTTCCCAATTTTAGAAACGGAAAATCAAAACATTATTTATGATATTCCTGAATCACGTGAATTAACACATATTTCTAGTAAACGCTTAGGCATACATGTTGAAGGAAGGGGCCAAAAATCTTGGTATTCCATTTTTGCAAATCAAGGGAACAATCAACGCCTCCCCACACTTGCTGATTTGTTTCGTTTTACGAACACAGAAACAGACAGTTTAATTGATAGTCTTTTAACTAGAGAATATTTGAATACTACAGAGCTAAACATGCAATTACGAGTATCAAACCCTGAGACAGAACTACCAATTGACGAAGTATCATTTGGTATAGACATGTTTATGAATGGCTATACAAGTAAGATTGCATATAGAGCCTTTGAAGGAGCTCCCTCCATTCCATTTAATGAACCAACAGCAGAAATTAGAGGGCTGGAGGCAAGTGCAGGGGTGCGCATGCTTGAGGATAAATTCTTGATTTCTACTAGCGCAACCTTTTTAGATATAAGCTCACCTATTGCTTTCCCAAATAAGCCAGAATACCGTATTGTTTTTACAAGCGAGGTTAATTTAAACTGGCTAGTAATAAGCCTAGATCATGTTGATGAAGGGGAACAATATTATATTATTCCAGGCATAGGTGAGGGCATAAGAAAGCCCCGAGAAAATGCAAACCTTAATATAACAATGCGTAAACAGCTCCTTGGGCTAGATTGGTCATTATCATATACATGGCGAAATTTACTTTCTAAAGATGAATTAGATTGGACCTTAGAAGAAAGTTTACGTAAAGGATTTAATTATTTTGAGAAATATAGAGAAATTATCAATCTCAGGGTTGAACTATGATGGATCGATTTCATTTACCAATGATAGTATTAATTGTGTTTATATCATGCGAAACACCCTTTTCAACAAAGCCATCTAATGATGAAGATTTATTTGTCGTTTCTCATAATTATGATCAAAGTCCTATTTTTCATAAAACCGCAGTGCAGGTTTCGTGGTCAAATATAACAATTGAAGATTTTAAAGAATTCCGAATTGAAAAAGCAAAGATTGTGGGAGATGATTATTTATGGTCTGATTTGGCACGAGTGCCAGATTCATTGGCAACTTCTTTTATAGACACTCTTGATGATGATGGGACTTTTCAATATAGAGTTAGAGTAGTAGATCAACGCGATCAATATAGATATGAACTCTCTGAACAATTTTCTGTGCCAAATGTATCATCATTGTATATACCCGATCATTATTTTGATTTAGAAACTAGCTACTACACCAAGTTTATTGATAATGGTGATAGTATTGTATTTCGTCCAGGGGTATATCCAGGGAATCATAATTTGTTAAATAAAAATGTTGTAATTACATCTACCCATGGGTCAATTATTACAATTTTAAGCGGTGTTAATAATCGCCAGTCAGTTATTAGAATTAATAAAGGGAGGTTAGAAAACCTAGGTATTCAAAACGGAAGAGGGCTTGTGGGTGGAGGAGTATGGGCAGGTGGCACAGCATTAATAAAAAATTGTTTTATAAAAAACAATTTTGCGCTGGAAGATACCGATGCAAATATGCAAATATACCCATCAGGTCACGGTGGAGGGGTGTTTATAACGGACACGGCTGAAGTCGTTGATTGTAAAATAGTACGCAATCGAGCGAGAAGAGGAGGCGGTGGTGTAGCAATAGATGAATTTGGAGTTCTTAGAAATTCTATTATTTATGCTAATTCTAATCTTTCAGCGCCACTATCAGAACCCCCATATTCAGGTGGTGGAGTGTTTATTTCTGATCACTCGTTTAATGCTATTGTCCGCAACTGCAGATTAACTAGAAATCAATCATTAGGAATTGGCGGAGGAATTTGTGTAGATGGCCCAGCAAGGGTTGAGAATTGCATATTTAATTATAATTATGCACGGGTTGGCGGCGGCGGATATGGACTTAGCGAAGGGAATACTGAAAATTTAATTAATTGTACATTTTATCGTAATTCTGCATCTCATAATCCAAATTATTCGATAATTAGCTATGGAGATCTTGATATTATTAATTGTATTGTTTCACGCGGTGCGCTTGTTGGAAGTGTAAATAATAAGTTTTATTCAATGAATAGCGTGTATTCATTGATTCAAGAAGCTACAAATTGTGCTGGCCCAGGGAATAAAGTAGGAGACCCACTGTTTATCGATCCTGAAAACTCTAATTTTACGCTTGAACCTAGTTCTCCAGCTATAAATTCAGGTCACCCCGCCAATCAATATAAAGACTCTAATGGTTCTAGGAATGATATGGGTGCATATGGTGGCCCATATGGGAATTCCTGGGATTAATTTATTCTATTAACCCTCTAATAGATATTATTTTCCACTGTTTCATCCCAGCATTATCTGCTGTGAGCGTAACTGGATAAATGCTAACAGCATCTCGGTGAAAAAAAACATTTCCATTAAAATGCGCACTATCTCCTGCAGCGATACTTACGTTATGTCGAAAAAATAACCCTTTTTCTATCTGATCATTTATCATCGTAATTACTGTATGAACTTCCCATCCTGATATATTGTAGTCTGAAGTATTGGCGATTTCCCAATCAGCAACTATATACCCATCATAACCCTGGAACTCTAGCCCCCACAATTGTGCTTCAATAGAAACATAGCTTGAAGAAGAAGAAGAAACTTCATCTTCACAGCTAAAGAATATTAGCGAAGTAAATAAAAATATTATATATCGAACCTTTATTAGCATTATTCTAGAATAATTTATGATGCTTTTTCCGTATATTAACTAAGAATTTCTTATGAAGAAGAGGTTTCTATTTTATAAAACAATAACAGCGCCAAGTCTTTTTTATTTTGTAAAAGAACTATTTTTTGTGCTACTTATATCAAACGCAAACATTGCAGCCCAAGCATATTCATTAAAAGGGCAAATGTGGGGAAGCCTTTTGCGTGGCAATGATCCGCCCATAGGAATATCTAATTATGAAGAAAGCTGGGGATATATTCCAACCCTATCTTTCGAGAGAAATTTAATTAATAATAGTGTTATAGATTTAGAATGGGCCTACAAAATTGGCAAAGTATATTCTGGAGATTATTCTATTGGCACACTGGATGCTCCATATCGAATATGGTTTCGTTATTCAAGCGATCGAATTGAAGCGCGCTTAGGTCTTCAAAAAATTTCATTTGGCCCAGCGATGATTTTACGATCTTTGTCTTGGTTTGATACAATCGATATTAAAGACCCAACAGGACAAACAGACGCTGTAGAAGCATTTCGATTGCGAATATTTCCAAACAATTCTATTGGTTTGTGGCTATGGTCAATTAATAATGATCAAGATACATTATCTTTTGGAGGGCGCACAGAACTTAGTATCAATGCCGGTGAACTAGGATTTACCTATCACACAGATCAAAGTACGCTGCCACAGAGCATCGGCCAACCCCCTGTATATATATCTAATGCCCATCAACGGATTGCGTTTGATTATCGATATGATGGGTATATAGGGTTTTGGTTTGAAGTTGCAGGCGTATTATCAAATAGCAAAAGCAATATACGACCAAACCGATTTACATTATTTACTGTAGGGGCCGATTATACAATCCCAATTGGCCCTGGGCTTTTAGTTATGGTAGAAAATATGAATATAAGAGAATTTTCAACCGTTACAGATAGTATCTACACACATAATTATACAGCATTTATGGCAAGTCTCCCAGTAAACATGCTTATTCAGTTGATGTTTATCACCCAAGTTGATTGGGATAACAAGAATGTATATAACTTTCTAAGGAGCAGTATAACATATGATCATTTCAGCTTAAATTTGATTTTATCATCTAGTCCAAAACGAAGTGATTATGATATAACCGAAGAATATCTCCCCAGAACTGTTTCAGGTTTTGGGGTCGGGATTCAGCTCATGCTTATATATAATCATTAAAGGTAAAGAAAAAAATGGAAAAAACTGTAGTATCTATAACAAACCTATTAAAGCAATTTCCTGTTGGCGGTGATTTTTTTATAGCATTAAAAGATGTTAATCTTAAATTGAATGAAGGGGGATTTCTAGGACTGGTTGGTCCCTCTGGTTCTGGAAAAACAACATTATTAAATATTATTGGCGGTCTAGACTCTCCAACTCAAGGGGATGTCCATGTATTAGGACACTCCATGGATAATACCTCTCACAATGAAAGGGCGCGCCTAAGACGCAAACATATGGGATTCATTTTCCAAAGCTATAACCTACTTCCCGTTTATACGGTTTTTGAGAATGTAGAATTACCATTGATTTTAAATAATATTGATCCAAATGAACGAGAAAAGCTAGTAAGTGAAGCCATAGAAGCAGTTGGCCTAAGCCACAGGCGAAATGCAAGACCAACAACGTTAAGCGGTGGAGAATCTCAGCGGACAGCAATAGCCAGGGCAATTGTACACAAACCAGCATTGATACTCGCTGACGAACCAACTGCAAATTTAGATGCAGAAAATTCTCACCACATTATGAAGATACTTGTAGCACTGAATAAGGAACTAACCTCTTCTTTTGTATTTGCTACGCACGACGAGAAAATTATGGGCTATTTGAAAAGAATAGTATATTTAGAGGATGGGAAGATTATAAAAGATGAAACGATCAAATAAGCTGAAAGCGCTTAATTAATATGTTATTTAACATTGCACTAAAAAATTTGCTAGGCGCAAGGTTGCGGACTATACTGAATGTTTTTGTTACAGCATTTTCGTTTTTTATCATTTTATTAATGATGGGTATGTATGATGGAATGTTACAGCATGCAAAGAACGTTACAATTGACACTGAAATTGCAGGAGGAGCATACTGGCACCCTGAATATGATCCATTAGACCCAATGTCCTATGAAGATGCACATTCTAATTTGCCACAGGATGTACAATTACTTGTTGATAAGAAAAAAGCATTTCCTGTATTAGTAAGTCAAGTTTCGATTTATCCTGGGGGTCGCATTATGCCTGCCATATTAAAAGGAATTCCTCCAGATCAGAATATTGTTAATATGCCAACACAAGCATTAGAGGGCATTAATAATGGGACAATACCTGTTTTAATTGGGAAAGGAATGGCAAAAAATTCCAAACTAGAGGTGGGAGATTCTTTTACCATCCGTTGGATGGATGCAGATCAGACGTATGATGCGGATGAAGGTACGGTAGTATATATAATGGACACAGAAAACTTCAAATTAGACATGGGACATATATGGGTCCCTCTTAATGTTGTTCAGTCTATGCTAGAAATGAAAGAAGAAGCAACATATGTAACCTATGCAAAAGGATTATCAGAAGATGTTAATAGCGGCGAGTGGATATCTCGAGATGTTAATTACCTAGTTCAAGATATGGAGGCGATAATTGAAGCAGACAAGCCAGGAGCACAGATTATGTTCATGATTTTGTTAGCATTGGCAGCAATGGGGATCTTTAATGCACAAGTTCTGTCCATATTTAGACGAGGGAAAGAAATTGGTACGCTGATGGCGTTAGGCATGACCCGATCTCGAGTGGTAGGTTTGTTTACACTAGAAGGAGGCCTTAATGCTGTACTAGCAACCATTATGATGGTGATATTATTTGGGCCCATACTGTGGTATTTTGGCTCAGAGGGAATTCCTCTTCCCCTTGATTATTCTGAAATGGGATTGATTATGGCCAAGCGCCTGATCCCTGTATATTCAATCGGCCTTATTGTATCAACTATGTCATTAGTATCTATCATTGTATTAATTGTTAGCTATATCCCATCTAGAAAAATTACTCATATGAAACCAACTGACGCCCTTCGAGGAAAAGCAATTGCATGATTAAGTTTTTGACGAAAGGATTGCTTCGAGATCGCACTAGAAGCTTTTTCCCTGTATTGGTTATTACGATATCGGTTGCAATTGTAGTATTTGCAAGCGGGTTTATGAGAGGCATGATGAATAGTTTATTGCTGGATACTGCCGTGATCTTATCAGGTCACGAGAAAATAGTCACACGCGCTTACAATGACGAAAGTATGCTTATGCCTAACGATTTGGCTTTGTTAGATACCGGTGCATTGATCGATAAATTAGAAAAGGAATACCCGAATTTCTTTTGGACTCCTCGCATTACTTTTGCAGGACTTCTGGATGTTCCTGATGAAAAAGGAGAGACCAAGTCGCAGGGGCCTGTGATTGGTATGGGAATTGATTTTTTTTCCGAAGGATCCCGTCAAATTGAAATTTGGGAACTTGAAAGAAACCTTATTAGCGGCACTCTTCCTGTTAAGAAAAACGATGCCCTTATCAGTTCAAAGTTAGCTGATAAGCTAAATATTTTAGTTGGTGAGCAAGCCACCTTCATTGGATCCACAATGGACAATGCCTTCACTACCTATAATTATAATATTGTAGGGACCTTTAATTTGAGAAAAGGGCAGTCGGATAGACAAATGATGTTGGTGGATATTTCTGGTGCTCGTGAGGCTCTAGACATGGATAATGCAGCATCTGCAATTTTCGGTTTTATGCATGATTTATATTATGATGATGCCGCTGTTGTTGCGCTGCGAACCAACTATAATAATATAGAAAGTGATAGTTTGGATATTTTTAGTCCATTAATGCTTGCGTTGCGAGACGGCAATCAAATGGGCACAATGGTGGATATGAGCAATGCAATGCTGGCAATTATGGGATCAGTATTTTTAGTCATCGTTATGGTTGTTCTTTGGAATATGGGATTAATGAATGGATTGCGCCGTTATGGTGAAGTTGGCCTTCGTTTGGCAATAGGGGAGCCTAAAGGGCATGTATACAGATCATTAATTATGGAAGCAGTAATTATTGGTTTATTTGGAACAGTAATTGGCACTGGACTTGGCCTTTCTTTAACCTACTACGTGCAAGAAAACGGTATAGACTATACCAAAGGAATGGAAGCACTATCAAATTCTTCTATGGTAATGCCCAATATTTTCTATGCACAAGTAACACCCGACCTTTTATATATAGGGTTTTTCCCAGGCGTATTAGCAACTGTATTTGGGACCATGTTGGCGGGGCTGGCTATATATAAACGAGAAATGTCTCAATTATTTAAAGAGTTGGAAACATGATAATTAAAATTATTATTCTTATATCGTTTAGTTTTATACTAGGACAGCCTAACGAATTAACAGTCCAAGAAATTATTTCTGCAATGGATGATAATCTAAATGCAAAAAGTCGCGTACTTACGAGTAAAATGATTGTACATGGTCGAAGATCCAGCCGGACAATCGAATCAAAAAATTGGGTGGTTGGAATCAATCAGGCTTTTACGGAATATTTATCACCCCCACGTGAAGCAGGAACAAAAATGTTAAAATTAGATGATAAACTCTGGACGTATTCTCCCCAGACAGATCGCGTGATCCAGATTTCTGGTCATATGCTAAGGCAATCCGTTATGGGGTCTGATATGTCATACAACGATATGATGGAAGATCGCCCTTTATCAGAATTATATGATGCCATATTAGAAGGATCTATTATCATCGATGGGCGTGATCACTGGATTATGTTATTAAAAGCAAAGGCAAAGGGATTATCATACCCACAACGAAGGGCGTGGATAGATAAAGAATATTTGCTTCCAATAAAAGAAGAGCTTTATGCAAAAAGCGGCAAACTACTTAAAACTGCAACCATGGATGGCATTAAGAAGACGCGCGGCAGATGGTTCCCTTCGCGATTTTTATTTAAAGATGAATTAAAGCGAAACAGTAAAGGCACCGAATGGCATATTGATGATATTCAGTTTGATGTAGATATCCCGGACAGACGTTTTTCTAAATCGAATCTCCGCAAGTAGGTTGTTAAAGGATAATAGATATTATCCTTTCTTAAAATGAATAGCCGAATTTATACGGCAGTAATCGCATTAATTTTTGTTGCCCTTTTTTTGTATTACGTCTTAGTGAATCGTGAAAATCTCGAATATTATAACTTATCATCACACGTATCTTATGTAGGAAATGAGGAGTGTTCTTATTGCCATAAAGATATATATAATTCTTACTTAAGAACAGGAATGGGGCGATCTTTTTATAAACCAAATGATCAACCAGAGATAGAAAACTTTACGACAGGAAACCATGTATTTGATAATAAAAACAATCTACATTATGAAATGAGTAAAGATGGAGACAGTTATTTTCAATTAGAATACCGTGAAAACGATAGAGGAGAACGCATTCATGAGCTAAAGCGTAAAGTGGATTTTATTGTAGGATCAGGGAATAACAACCGGACATACTTAACCAATGTAAACGGTTATATTAACGAAATGCCCGTAACATGGTATAGCGAAAAGTCTATATGGGATTTAAGCCCAGGATATGAAAATATAAATATGCGCTTTAACCGACCAATCGTTGAGGAATGTATGCATTGTCACAATGGTTATAATTCTTTTGAAAAGTTTTCTGTTAATCGATTTACAGATAAAATTGCTGAAGGAATTAGTTGTGAGCGATGTCATGGGCCAGGCCAGCTACATGTAGAGAAACACAGGAGCCCCAATAGCGCATCAAATGGGAACCATATAGATAGAACAATTGTAAATCCAGCACATTTATCTGCGGATTTACAGATGGATGTTTGTCGACAGTGTCATTTACAAGGAGAAATCAGCGTATTTAAATCAGGAAAGAGCAGTACAGATTTTCGCCCCGGCATGCAATTAAGTTCAGTGAAAACAGTGTTTATTGAAGACCAGCTTCCTAAAGGGGATTTTCGCATAGCAAGTCATGGTGGTCGACTTAGTTTGAGCGCATGTTTTGTGGAAAGCCAAGGAGCAATGACATGCACCACTTGTCATAACCCCCACGAACCTGTACAAGATAGGTCGCGAGATTATTTTAATAATCAGTGTTTGAACTGTCATCATCCACAAAGATTAAGCAAGCTTGATAGTCATAGCACAAAAGGAGACTGCGTTCGTTGTCACATGAAACAAGGAGCCACAGAAGATATCTTACATGTAAATTTTACAGATCATTGGATACGAAAAAATATTGATGTGTTGACTAATAATGAAAACAGGATGTTGCGCAAACGAGAAAAGATAGTAAAACTAGTTGATTTTTTTAATGACAAAGATGATGCAAGCGATATTCGCAAGGGGATTGCTTATGTGCATTTTTATGAAAATAGACATAGCGATCCATCTTATCTTATTAAAGCCGGTGTATTGCTGAATAAAGGTTTAGAGCGCTTGCCGAATCATATAGAAGGCAATTATAATATAGGAAGAGCATACCAGCTACAAGGAAACAAGATGAAGTCAATTGTTTTATATAAAAAAGTAATACAATTAGACCCCAACCATATGTGGTCTTTGTATCAGCTAGGGAAGCTTTATCTTTATGATGACACACAACAATCACTATCATACTTTTTAAGAGCAATTAATTTAAATATGGACAATGCAAAGGTTTGGAAAGAATACGGAGATGCATTATTATTAACCGAAAATATTAAAGAAGCAAAAAGGGCATATAGAAGAGCCATAAAGATAGATCCATATTTTGTGACTGCTTACAACAAAATAGGGGAGCTTGAATTATATAAAAATAGTGATTTGAAATCTGCTACAATGAATTTTTTGAAAGCAATACAATACAACCCGGATCATGTATTTGCTATGCACAATATGGCAAATATTGCTATAATTGAAAAAGATTTTGATATGGCAGAAAATTATAGCAAGAGAGTTATTGCTTATGACCCTAGTTTTAGCGCTTCGTATGGTACGTTGGCAACTATTAGCCTGGAACGAGGAAAGAATGAAGAGGCGAAAGCGTTTCTGCACAAGCTAATTTCATTAGAGCCGAATAACCAGCAGGCAGCGTCTATGCTTAAAGGATTAAACTATTAATACCACCACACAATTACAGATTAATGAAATGCATTGTTCTGCATGTGTGAACAAGATTGAACAGGCTCTTTCAGCTGTAGATGGCGTGCTTATGGTTGCCGTAGATCTTTCATCAAAAAGCGCTACTATTACAGGAGGAGCACAGCCAAATGCATTAATCAAAGCGGTGAAAGATGCGGGATATAAATCCCACATCACTGAAGGTCAAATAGAAACAGCAGGAAAACAAAAAAAAGATTCAATTTCTCAAATACAGCAGTTATTTCCATTATTCCTGATATTTTTTTATATCACGTTGTTTTCTTTGATTATTAATAGATCGAATTTCCAATTAGATGATTTCATGTATGATTTCATGGGCCTTTTTTATATAGTATTTAGTTTCTTCAAATTTTTGGATTATAAGAATTTTCCAGCTTCTTTTTCTATGTATGATCCTATTGCAAAGAAATTGCCATTGTATGGATGGATATATCCAATTATTGAAACATTATTGGGACTATCCTTTCTTCTAAGATATCAATTGTTGATATCTCTGGTTGCCACAATAATTTTTCTTGGTGTTACCACAATTGGGGTAACACGATCATTAATGGATAAATCAGAGATTCAATGCGCATGTTTAGGAACGGCATTGAAACTACCCATGACAAAAGCCACTTTTATAGAAAATTTAATTATGATTTTAATGGCCGCGTGGATGCTTTTACACAGTAATTTTTACACCGTTCTTTAATAATTAAGCGGTTTTAATTAATTTTATAATATTGATAATTACTTGACAGATTGTTTAAAACCTGCTAATATCACCATTACTGTGTAAATAGTTGACAGTAAAAGTCTAACTTTTTAGAGGATTTACTAAAAATTTAATTAATATTGGAGACATAATTATGTATAAACGTTTCTTAAAAATATTTGGAATCATGGCAATTTTTTCTATGGTTTTAACCGCAGGTCAAACTGGGAAAATGACAGGAAAGGTTCTAGATAAGGAGACAGGCAATCCACTTCCAGGAGTAAATGTTCTTTTAGAAGGAACATCAATGGGGGCGGCAACAGACGCCAACGGAGAATTCTATGTAATGGAAGTTCCTCCAGGTCTTTATAGTGTCCAGTTCTCTTTCATAGGTTTTACTTCTTTAAACATATCTAACGTTCGTTCAACCGTTGATTTGACAACCAATATGGGGACTATTAATTTGGAACCTGAGGTAATTAAGGGAGAAGCGATATCAGTAACTGCTGAAAAACCCCTTATTGAAGTTAATGCAACGAATGAAGTGCGCGTTGTTCGCTCAGAAGATATCAAAAACTTACCGCTTCGTGGTGTTACAAATGTAGTAGCTCTTCAAACTAGCGTAGTTGATGATGAAGGGTCTCTTCATATCCGCGGTGGGCGTTCTGAGGAAGTTGCTTACTATACAGATGGTGTTACCACTACAGATCCATACTCATTAACAAAAAGGGGATCAATCCCAAATATTAGTATTGAAGAAGTATCAGTTCAGGCTGGTGGATTTGGCGCAGAATATGGCAGCGCTGGATCAGGCATTGTAAATACAACTACTAAAACAGGTGGAAATAAACTTTCAGTTACTAGTGAATTAATTTCAGATATAGGTGATACCGCACCTAGTGAAGATAGGCATAAACTATATTCTTATGGTTATAAGTTAGCCTCATTTGGTCTTGGTGGACCGATCCCTGTAATGGATTTCATTAAGTTTTATGGTGCAGTAGAAACTATTAATGAAGATGACAGCCCAGCGGGCGGTTCTTTTCCTATAATAGATAGAAGCAAGCTTAATTCTGCAAATGGGCTTCCAAATAATGGCGAAGCGTTTGTTGATGATAATGGAAACACTATATGGGATGCTGGTGAATCCTATACAGATTCTGATGGGAGCGGATCTTATACAGCGCCAAACTATCTTCTCCTTGGTGATGAAGACATAAAATTTGTATATGGCCCTAGAGCCGATAATTGGTATGAACGTTTAAATGCAAACTGGAATGTATTAATTGACCTAGAGGCGCTAATCCCGTTTGCGTGGCGGATAAAGGTTGGTGGTGCATTGTTTAATAACCATAGTTCAAATTATTCGCACTCTAGATCTTTATTCACTTATTATAATGATGCAAGCACAATGGATGGGGCAGGCACAACTGGAAGCTTAAAGCATAGATATAGCCAATCAGAGAGCGATATGTCCACTTTTTACACTAGACTTTCTGGTAATGTACCGGGGTTTGATAAAATGTTTTTTAATGTACAGTATAGTCGCGGTTCCATTAAAGATAATTCATATGACCCAGTTACAAAAGATGGGTACGGTAAATATGTATATGAAGATGGCTCTTTGTCTACAGGAGAAGTTCCATACATCCAGGGTGGAAAATATTATGACCTTAGCGGAACACCTGAATGGGTGTATATAGATGGCTCAGGCAATGAAGTAACGACAGATTACTGGGATTATAGTGGTGAAAGCGGAACTTTTGATAGAATTAATTATGATACAACATGGGTTAACCCTCTATACAGAGGTGTTAACCTTTCGCCGGTTACTAAGGTAGAGCTTGCAAATTATTCAGTTGCAGGTGTGAATAGCGGTTATAGCGGAGTTTATAAAGCGGAAAAGCTTCGTGATGAAGTTAAAGCTAATCTTCTATGGCAGTTTGGCAAGCATGAGCTTAAAACGGGTATAGCATCCGAAAAAGGGACTATAAGAAGTTATTCGGTTTCCGGTGGTAGTGTCGCCAGGTATTTTCATCACAATAGACCGTATTCTGAATCAAGCGATCGCTGGGAATGGGATCCTGATTACTTAAATGATTCAACAGGTGCGCTAGTTGCGGGAGGAGATGGTGTTCCTGATTTTAAACAAGATCCTTCTGATACCTATAATGGGACTGATTATGCTGGATACTGGGATGATTACCTTTTCCAAGCATATAAAGCTGCATATGCAAATAATGTAGGGTACGATGTAACAGGTGGTCCGGAGTCTTCATCCTTGATGCAAGATATTAATAAAGCTCGCACGCCGATTATCATGGCTGGTTATTTTCAAGATAAGTATGAGACAGATGATCTTATTTTAAATGTTGGGCTTCGTTATGATTATATTGATCCTGCAAACAAAGTGTTTAATCCCTTGACAGGCGGGAATAGCAATATTGTGATTAATAGCGAAGGATACTTGGCAGAGACCGTTTATTATAATGATATAAATGGTGATAACGCTGCAGATCCATCAGAATATACTTCTGCAATCCCAACAGATGATGATCAAACGGGGCTTGTTCACCAGGTTGCTGTTAAACCATCAAAACAAATTAGCCCTAGAATAGGTATTGGGTTTCCAATCACTGATCGTACAGCATTCCATGCAACATATGGGAAGTATTTGCAGCCAGCGCGTTGGGATAATCTGTATATTAGTTGGAACCGTTTTTTATCTAATATTCAACAAGGAAATTATACTCGCTCCAACAACCCAGAGCTCCAACCAACCAAAACAACTGAATATGAAATTGGTTTCAAACAATTAGTAACAAATGATATTAGTATTGATATGACCTTGTTTTATACTGAGAAAAAGGACTTCATTCAAATACGGAACATAGCTGCCTCCCCAACAGGGTATGCATTATATAGCAATGGAGACTTTTCAACTAATAAAGGGATGGCATTTTCTTTAAGGACTCGCCGCTTAGGAAACACTAAGATTGACGCAAATTATACCTTAAGCTATGCTGGGGGAACAGGTTCTAACGCAGATACTGGATATCGCATTGCTTGGTTGGGCGGTAATGATCCAACGTTTACTTCTCCGTTGACTTTTGATCAACGCCACACAGCAAGCTTCGTGGTTGATTATAGAACAGGTAATAAAGGGCTTATTAAGCTCTTTGGTGCAAACATGTTATTCCGCTACGGAAGCGGAATGAAGTACACACCTTCAAAGCCAAGAACAGCAATCTTTGGTGGACAGTTATCAGATCAGCCTGTTGCAGCTCTTAATTCTGGAATTATGCCAGCTACGTTTAATGCTGATTTACGATTAGATAAAACATTTATGTTAAATAATGTTGCAGTAGGGGTGTTCTGTGTCGTGAATAATGTATTTAATACTCAGATGGTAACGGATGTATATAATTATTCTGGATTACCTGATAATGATGGATATCTTACCACACAGGCCGGGCAAAATTGGGTTAATGATTATGCTATAGGAAGCGAGACGTTTGGTGAACAGCTTTATAATTCTCGCATTGCCTATCCAACCAATTATGCAAGTGCTCGCCATGTTCAAATAGGCGTACGGGTTGATTTCTAAAGATAAATTAGGATAGATAATTCCAAATAAAGGAGAAATTTTAATAATGAAATACTATCAACAATTACTTATCGCAATAATAGCAGTAGCTGTTTTATGGTCTGCGGAGCCTGCGGGGAGAGAAATTCATACTTCTTCCAGCGATCATCAGGCAAGATCAATGGCTGCTTCAGCAGTTGAGCATGTGATTTGGGACGGAAACCAAATAAGCACTGTCCATGGAAATCATGGAGATGTAGTTAGTTATCATATAAGTGGAAATTCTGGATTAGAATGGCCGAAAGGGAGTGGAAAACTTGCTGTTTTTCAATCTGGTATATGGCTTGCTAGCGGACGGAGTAAGGCGCCTGGCGCAGATTGGGTTGATGAGATCCGTACAGCAGCTGCAGAGTACACTGTTGAGTTTGTTCCTGGGTCAATTGGATCAGCAGATGCTAATTCTGGTCATATATATCAGATTCATAAGAAAGAGGTAGCGGCGTTTTTAGATAATGATTGGGCTACGTTTCAGGCAATGTCTTTGGAGTTGCCAATAACTGCTGTTGAAGGTTCAAGTGCGTTTACCGAGCTTATTTCTAAATCATTACCAACTGATGATTTTTTGAACTGGCCTGTTCATGATGGTGCGCCATGGAAAGATGTAGATGGAGACGGAGATTACAGTCCTGCTGCTGGGGATTACCCAGATATTTTAGGCGATGTATTTCATTGGTATGTTATGAATGATGGAAATGCTGCTACGCATACTCC
>CEVM01261754.1_pt1 | contig 15983 bp, 16 predicted proteins | sample 531481 | NCBI WGS metagenome assembly CEVM01 (sample SAMEA2623649, study PRJEB7988) | marine metagenome | biome: marine biome (ENVO:00000447); feature: mesopelagic zone (ENVO:00000213) & marine oxygen minimum zone (ENVO:01000065); material: "saline water (ENVO:00002010), including plankton...
GTCGTATATGCAGGTTATTTAGAGAATGAAGAATATTTAAAAAGATCAGAAGAAGGAATCCCTTATCATAAAGAAGTTGTTGAATGGTTTGAGAATCATTGCAATGAAATGGGAATAGTTTGCAATCTTAGATGACTAGTTAAACCTTCATTTTTCTTTTTGAGTAAGTTCTTCCAATTTCAGCTGCCTGAGGATTATTACCAGCTATGACTCTCGCTCCAGAATCAATCACTTCTTTTATATTTTGTTCTGACCCATTTTCTAAAAATCTAACTCCATTTTTATCACAAGCTGCTTTAACTCTTTTTGAAGCCTCAATTAATCGTGGATCTATAGGTTCTCCGGGAGTTCTTTTGATTTTCATAGACATAGACATATCTCCAGGACCCATTTCGGCATACCCAATCCCCGGAGTACTTAGAATTTGTTCACAATTATTTAAGCCTTCTAGTGTCTCTATCTTAAGTCCTAATAGTAATTCTCCATCTGGATTTAGTGGCCATGGATCCGCCTTTGCTCTATAATCATCATCGTTATCTAGTCCCCATTTTAATCTAGCTTGGAACTCAGATCCTACCCCCCTTGTACCATCTTTAAGGCCATAACCAACTCCAATATCATTGATTTTATATCTACATGATTCTACAAAAGCTTTTACTGATTCTGGAGTTGTAGCTTCACATAATAATATTCCATGAACTCCTCTAGCTAAAATTTGTCTAATTTGCCAAGAATTATATCTTATTATTTCTTCATTCTCTCCTTGAACGGGTAATTCTACAATTACAGTGGGTGTAGTATGGCCTGAATTGGTAGGGCCTCCATCGATTAGTCCTTCCATATAAGATTCTAATCCTGCCATATCAAATGACCCGTGCTCCATTCCTATATTTATATAGTCAGCCCATGTTTTTGCATCTTTTTTTCCTTGTTCATATGTAAGAAAAGATCTAGAGAAAGTATGTAAGCCTACATAATAGATAGGTTGATCTTGTTCTAATAATTCAATTGCTCTATTTATACGATTTACCAAAATAGCCTCTTTGTTTTTTTTGTATATGTGTAAGAATATTACTATAATTTCTTTTTTTATAATATGTTTAAAAAAATAATAGTTTTCTTTACGTTAATTGTTATATTACAGTGTAGCATTCCTCCATCAAGAGAATCACAAAATTTGAACTATAAAATATTTGATGATCTTCACAATTCTTCCGATAGGATTATAGAAATAAAATATCTAGGAGATAATTTAGAATATAAAATTGATGAAGAAGATTTTGTGAGTTTTAAATTTATCGTTTTGAGAAGTTTTAAAGGAACATCAGACGAAGGTGATGAAATTTTTATAACTATGAAAAAAAATAATTATTTGAGTTTAATTAACTTTGCAACCAATTCAGAATTTATGTTTAACAAAGATGATACGTTCATTGTGTTTCTTATGGGTAGAGCTAAAGAAAATAGATATCCAAAAGAATTAAAAGGAACTTTATGGATAAATAATGGAGATCCGTCAATATTCAAAATAAATAAACATATTTTGGATGTAATTGTTAATAGAAACAGAATCTCAATTTTAAGTGACGATTTTAGAAGATTACTAAATTTGGAAGTCAATATTTTTATTGATGAATTAGAAAGAATGCAGAATTAAATGTATTTTTTACATGGAGCAATGGGAAATTGGGACGAAATAATTATTATAGTTGTATTTACTGCAACTATAATAATTCTCTTTTTTTTATCTTGGTTGAGAGGAAGAAAGATCCGAAAGAAAAAAAATAATTAACTAATAATTTTATTTTTTATAAATTGATTTATTTCTTCTTTCGAGTATCCATGTTCCAATAAAATTTTTTCTGAGTGTTCTCCTAAAAGAGGTGATGGTGTACGCAATGAACTAGGTTTTTCAGAAAACTTAGGAATCACTCCAATATTATCTGTTTCTCCAACTTTTTCATGCTTCAATTTAACTCTCATATTTCTGAATTTAACTTGGGGATCATTCCATACTTCTTTCATATCGTAAATAGGCCCACTTGGAACTCCACTTTTATCTAAAATATCAATCCATTCGGATCTTGTTTTTTTTGATAAAGTTTTTTCCAGTTCTTTTTCAAGTTCATGTCTATTTAATAATCTGCAAGGATTATTAATATATTTTTTATTATCTAGTAAATCTTGCCTATCTATAGCATTACAAAGCCTTTCCCAATTACTTTGATTTGGAGCAGCAACATTTAGAAATCCATCAGAGGTTTTTAGAGCTTGATATGGGGCAGATATTCTATGGGAAGATCCTAATGGAAGAGGAGTTTCACCAGTTTCAAAGAAACCTGTTGATTCCCAAACAGTATATGCTATTGCAGATTCCAATAAAGATACTTCTATATGCTGACCTTCATTATTTTTCAAACGATTTATATAAGCAGCAAGAATAGATGACAATGCATACATACCAGTGTTTAAATCAGCTATTGGTACTCCCACCTTAGAAGGAGCTGTATCTGGATGTCCTGTTATACTCATCAATCCACTCATACCTTGAGCTACTAAGTCAAAACCAGCTCTTTTTGCATATGGACCAGTTCTTCCAAATCCAGAAATAGAACAATATATTAGGGTTTTATTAACTTTTTTTAAATCTTCATATCCTAATCCTAATCTTTCCATTGTACCTGTTCTATAATTTTCAATTAACACATCAGCTTGATTTACTAATTTTTTCATTATTTTAATACCTTCAGGGTCCTTAAAGTTAATCACAATAGATTCTTTGTTTCTATTTAAATTCATAAAACCTATAGATTGATTATTTTTAAAGGGAGGTCCCCAACTTCTAGTATCATCTCCACCATTAGGCTTTTCTACCTTAATAACGTTTGCTCCCATATCAGCAAGATTCATTGAACAAAAAGGGCCAGCTAAGATTTGACTACAATCTACAACTTTTAAACCTTCTAATATCCCTTTATTTTTTTTTGACATATTTTTTAGTGTTTTTTATGTTTGATTTTTTTTATTATATAAATAACAAATTGAATAAGGAGCATAAATTTGAAGGAATTTCTTTTAGATAAAAAAATAGCACTAATAACTGGTGGTAATGGAGGTATAGGTTTTGGGATTTCAGAAGGATTATCAAAAAATGGAGCAACTGTTGTAATCGCAGGAAGAAATCAGGGCAAAAATGATACGGCTTTAGAAGAACTAAGAAAAATCAATAAAAAAAATGATTCTGTCAAATTAGATGTTAATAATCAAAGTTCTATTAACAAATGTGTTAATTATGTTTTAAAAAAATTTGGAAGAATAGATATTTTGGTTAATAATGCAGGAATTAACAGACGAAGTGAAGAACCACATTTACTTTCTAAAACAGATTGGAAAGAAGTTATGGATACTAATTTAAACTCCATACATGATATCACCTCTAAAGTTTTTCCTATAATGAAAAAAAACAAATCAGGGAAAATTATAAACATTGGTTCTATGATGTCAATTTTTGGAACTGCATATGCTGCTGCTTACGCTGCAAGCAAAGGAGGTGTTGTACAGTACACTAAAAGTTGTGCAGTGGCTTGGGCTAAATATAACGTTCAGGTTAATTCTATTTTACCAGGATGGATTGTTACCGAAATGACAAATGATTTTAAAGATAAATTTCCAGAAAGATATGCAATGATAGTTGAGAGGACACCAGCAGATAGGTGGGGTATACCAAAAGATCTTGCGGGGACAGCAATATTTTTATCAAGTAATCTATCTGATTTCGTAACTGGAGTTTCGATTCCTGTTGATGGTGGTTATAGTGTATGGTAAGCCTGTAAATTATTTATCTTTCTTAACTTTCTTAAGTTATAATGTTAAAACAGAATATTAAATTAAAATTTTATAAAACAGAATAGAAAATTAAATAAAGTAACCGGAGGTCATTATGAGTATGATCTTAATGGTTATCATCAGTATAGTAATTTCAGGATTCATTTTTGGAATTCTTGGATTTCTAGCCAGAATGTTTATTGTTGGAGGAGAACTTAGAAGAGCAGAAGATGCAGCTGAAGGCCAATTAAGAAGAGCTGAAGCTCGAAATAGAGAAATTTTGGTCGAAGCTAAAGAAAACGCTTTAAAGATTAAAAGTCAAGCTCAATCCGAAATAAATAACGATCGGAGAGGAATTCAAAAACTAGAAAGCAGCTTAGAGGCTCGTGAGGAAAATTTAAAGAAACAAAATAATGAACTTCATAAAAAAACAAATGAAGTAAATAAAAAAGACCAAGATCTTGAATCAGAAAGAAAAGCAGTTCAAGCTCTAGAGTCAAACCAAGTTTCTATTTTAGAAGAGTTGTCTCAATTTTCTGCCGCTGAGGCTAAAGAATTACTGATAGATAAGACCAATAAGAACATTGAATTTGAACTAGCGAAAGTATATAAAAACGCTGAAAGTCAAATGTATTCTGAAGCAGATGATAAAGCTAAAGAGATTTTAGCTTCTTCGATGCAACGATATGCTTCAGAAGTAGTTAGAGATTCTTCTGTATCTTCTATAAACTTACCTAATGAAGAAATGAAAGGAAGAATTATAGGAAGAGAAGGAAGAAATATTAGAGCAATTGAGAATTCTACAGGAGTAGATCTGATTGTTGATGAAGAACCAGAATCAATTTCTGTATCATGTTTTGATCCAATACGAAAACAAACAGCCATTGTAGCAATCAATTCTCTTATTAAGGATGGGAGGATTCATCCAGCAAGAATAGAAGAACTTGTTGAAAAAGCAAAAAATGAAGTGATGATTGAAATTAATAAAGCAGGACAAAAAGCTATATTTGACATTAATATTAAAGGATTAAGCAAAGAAATAGTGGACTTGATGGGACGATTGAAATTCAGATACTCTTACGGAGAAAATGTTTTACAGCATTCAATAGAGGTCGGTAGATTTGCGGGAATACTAGGAGGACAAATAGGATTGGATGTAGAAATTTGTAAGACTGCAGGCTTTTTACATGATTTGGGTAAGGCATTATCACATGAGATAGAAGGTTCACATGCAGAAATAGGTGCTGATATAGCTAGAAGAAATAGTTTGGATAACAAAATTGTTACAGCTATTAAGGAACACCATGATCGAGATATGACTTCCCCTGAAAGTTATGTAGTAGCAGCAGCAGATGCGATTAGTGCAGCTAGGCCAGGAGCAAGAAATGATTCATTGGAGAGATATATAGAAAGATTAACTTCATTGGAAGAGATTGCTTTAAGGTTTGAAGGAGTAGAAAAATGTTTTGCGATCCAAGCAGGTAGAGAAGTTAGAGTAATGGTAAATCCTGAAGAAATAGATGATGTCAAAGCATCCACTTTAGCAAGAGATATATCTAATGAAATTAAACAAGAACTAAACTTTCCTGGTCAAATAAAAGTCATTGTTATACGTGAAACTAGATCCATCCAAATGACAGGAGATTTTAATTAGGTGATAATTTGAAAGTTCTGATGATAGGAGATATAGTTGGTAAAGGTGGAAGGAATACTCTAAATATCTTATTACCCAAAATAATTTCAGAACACGAAATAGATTATGTTATAGCTCAAGGTGAGAATTCAGCTGGTGGATTTGGGATAACAAAAAAAACATCAAGACAAATATTTAACTCTGGAGTTAATGTCATAACATCAGGTAATCATATTTGGGATAAATCTGATATTTTTGAGGATCTAGAAAAATTTAATTCGAAAATATTAAGACCCATGAATTATCCGAAAGAAAAACCTGGAACAGGTCTTTATGTTGATGAAAACATTGCAGTCATTAATTTAATTGGATCAGTTTGGATGGGTAAAATTGATTCTCCATTTAATCAAATTGAATCAATTCTTTCACAAATTCCTTCAATGCCTATTTTTTTGGATTTTCATGCAGAAGCTACCTCAGAAAAAGCTGCTTTGGCTTGGCATTTAGATGGTCGAATAACAGCTTTGGTAGGAACACATACTCATGTGGCTACTTCAGATAATAAGATTTTACCTAATGGGACAGCATTTGTTTCAGATCTAGGTATGGTTGGAGCTAAGGATAGTATTTTAGGCATGGATAAAGATGCTTCAATTGCAAGATTTTTTAATGGTGATAAAAGAAGGATGAAGCCAGTGGAAGAAGGAAAAATGATATTTAATTCTGTTGCAATTGAATATGATAAAACTGCTACAAATGCTTCAAAAATATATAGAATTGATCAAGAAATACATATCTGATGTATGCAGATTTACATATTCACTCATGTTTTTCAGATGGAATTTTATCACCTAAAGAAATTTTGGATGAAGTCATAAGTACTTCCCTAGAAAGTATAGCTATAACCGATCATGACAATATTCAAGGATCGATAGAAGCACAAAAAATCAATCGAAGAAATGGCTATGATTTAGAAATAATTCCAGGTATAGAATTTTCTTGTTTGGAAAACAGACAAGATTTTCATATAATTGGCTTATTTATTGATTATGATTCTCCTTATTTAAATGAAACGATTGATGTGATGCAAAAAAAAAGAATTGACTCGATAAAAAAAATTGTAAAATTTCTAAATCAAAAAAACATAAACATTTCATTTGAAGATATTTTAAGTTTAGCCAAAGGTTCAGTTGGAAGGCCTCATGTTGCATTAGATTTAATAAATAAACGGTATGCTAATAATGTAAACGAAGCTTTTGATAAATATTTATCTAATAAAATATTATTTAATATAAGAGAGCCTCGGATGAATGTTTCAAAGGCTATAACAACAATAAAAAAAAGTGGTGGGATACCCATTTGGGCTCACCCTAATATTAAAGATATAAATTTTGAAAAAAATCTCCAAGAATTTATTGTGATGGGATTAGCGGGGATTGAAGTTGCTTCACCAAGATACGGATTGAACAGACAAGAAATAATAATTAATGTATGTTCCAAATATAATTTATTATTATCAGGAGGTAGTGATTTCCATGGTTTTCATAAGGGAATTGATATAAGTAGTGATTATGGAATTAAACATAAAGAATTTATTGATATAAAAAAATATCTAAATATAAAAAAATAAAATGCTAAATGAAATATTGATTGCTATTATATACTCATTATTTTTTTATATATTAGGTTGTATTCCAACTTCATATTTGCTCGGTAAAAATCTTTTTAAAATCGATATTTTAGATAAAGATTCACGTCATTCTGGCCTATCTAATATTTATAATTTATTACCAAAAAAATATATATTTTTAATTCTTTTTATTGACGTTATTATGAAAGGCTTTCTGCCGACTTTATTCATTCAACTTTTTGATTCAAAATTATTGTTTATTGTAATATTTTTGTTGATTGGACACAATTGGTCTATTTTTATAAATTTAAGAGGTGGGAAAGGAATAACAGTAGCTATTGGAATTATTTTAGGTGTTTCTTATATGTTATTTGTATATCTTTTATCATTATTTATTTTGATATGGCTTATTAATAGATTTAGAGATAGTGCCTTCCCATGGATTATAAGTTTCTTTAGTTTGACCTTTATCGTAAATATGAATTTCTTAGGGGGTGATTACAATACTTATGGTTTGATACTATTATTATTATGTTTTTTAATACTTATAAGACGTAGTTTAGGAACAACAAACTATAATAAAGTTAATTACAAAATAATAATCAACAGAATATTATTTGATAGAGAAAATAGCTAATGGAAAAGAATTGTTTTTATCATAAAGAAATTCCTACAGGCCTCTCTTGTTCAAGGTGTAATAAGCCTGTTTGTAATAAATGCACAATAGATTCACTTGTAGGTATAAAATGTAAAGAATGTGGTTTAATAGGTACACCACATATATTAGTCGTAAATATCTTTGATTATTTTAAAATATTGTGTGTTAGCCTACCTTTTTCCTTATTTCTAGCTTTTTTATATACTATTGGTTTAATTATGGCCTTGAATAATGAATATTTAGGTAAATATCAGGATATAAGTCAAACATTTTTTAAAATTTTAACATTAATTTTTTTAGTTGCTTCTGGAGCTTCTGTGGGAGAAGTAGTAAAAAGAGTAAGTTATAAAAAAATAAATAAATTTTTTCCAGTTATCTCCGCGTTATCGACACTATTTTTGTGGATTTGCATATACATGATTTTTAAAGTGATTTATCCTCAATATTTATTATGGTGGCAGCAATTTTTTTATGCTCCTGTACCAATATTGGGACTTGGAATAGCAATTTATTTATCATATAAAAGATTAAAATGAGGAGTTTTAAATGAAAAAAACAAAAATTGAAAAGATTGAAAAATTTTTATGGAATAGATGGTTATTAATTAAAATTTATTGTGAAGATGGAACAATTGGTATTGGAGAAGGTGGAGTGCATGGTTGGCAAAGACCAACAAAAACAATGATTGAAACAATGGAACCATATCTTATTGGTAAGGATCCTTCTCTTATTGAACATCATTATCAATGGTTATATAGATCTAGTCATTTTATGGGTTCTGTCGTTCAAGGTGCTCTTTCTGCTATTGATATTGCACTTTGGGACATAAAAGGTAAAAGATTTGAAGTTCCTATATATGAACTTCTATCCGGTAAAACCAGAGATAAAGTAAGGTGCTATATGCATGTTGGGATGTATAATCCCAATTCAAAATCAAAACATGGAACAACTGACGCTTTAGTTGAAGATGCTTTATCAGCTGCAAAAAAAGGATTTACTGCTGTTAGATTTTCTCCTTATAGTGATGAATTTTTTATGCATAAATCCTTTACAGAATGGGCTTCAGAATCAGTTAAAAATGTAGGATCAGTCAGAGAAGCTCTAGGAGATTCAGTAGATGTTTGTGTAGAAATTCATAGACAAATGAGTCCTGCCGAAGGTATTAGTTTAGGCAAACAATTAGAACAGTTTTCTCCTTTTTTTTACGAAGACCCAATGCTTCCAGATTCTCCAAATTTGATGGCTGATATTCAAAAAAATTGTAATATACCAATTGCTACAGGGGAGAGATTTACAAGCATATATGAATTTCAACAATTATTAGAAGCAAAAGCTACAAGTTATATTAGACCAGACTTATGCTTGGCTGGAGGAATTAGTGGATGCAAGAAAATTTCTGCTATGGCAGAATCTCATCATGTTAAAGTAATTCCTCATAATCCTCTTTCTCCTGTGTCTACAGCTGCTTGTGTACAGCTTGATGCGTCTATTCCAAATTTTGCTTTGCAGGAATATACAGGAGAGGATAAACCTCCAAAAAGTGATCTTATTGAAAATCCAATAACACTTGATAATGGATACTTGATTGTTCCCGAAGGCCCTGGTTTGGGAATTACACTTAATGAAAAAACTTTAACTCAAGGAGAGACCCCAAAAGTATTGGATACTCCAATTGGATTTGATGGATCAGTTCAGGATAGATGATTTAATTTTTTAAAAATGAATTTTGTTAAGTCCTAATCATTGTTTCTAAATCTGTAATTTCCTTAGGTATCTTTTTAGTCATGTTTTTTGGTCCTGATTCAGTTACTAATATATCGTCTTCAATTCGGATCCCAATATTTTTATACTTTTCAGTTATATTTTGAGCCATATCTCCAAAGTACAAACCTGGTTCAATTGTTAGTACCATACCTTCTTCAAATTGAGTGAAATTATCATCTCTATCCTTATATTTTCCAGCATCATGTACATCTAATCCTAACCAATGGGAAGTAGAATGCATATAAAAAGGGACATATAATTTTTTTTCGATTATTTCTTCTACAGATTCTGAAAGAATATTTAGATGTCTAAGTCCTTCAATCATAGTATTTAATGCCTTTTTGTGAGGATCATTTATTGAATTACCAATTTTACATTCTTCAATGGCATTTATATTTGCTTCAAGAACTATTTGATAAATATCCTTTTCTTCACTTGAGAATTTTCCATTTACTGGCCAAGTTCTTGTTACATCTGCAGAATAATAATCCCACTCTGATCCAGCATCAATTAATAATAATGAATCTTTTTTTAATTTTTCATTGTTACTAATGTAGTGAAGAATACATGAGTTTTTTCCAGATGCTACTATTGAGGGATAACCATTTCGTTTTGCCCCAGATAATCTAAACTCTTTTTCTAACATTTCTTGAATTTCAAACTCATATTTTCCATAAGCTGTATACTTTATGGCTTCAGTAAATCCATTTGAGGTTATATCTATAGCTGTTTTAATCATACTGATTTCATTTTTACTTTTTATCAACCTCATGGAATCTATTAAAATAGTAGGATCCATAATTAATGGATTCGGTATTCCAGTCCTTGATTTAGTTTTTCTTAAATTTTCTATTCCTTCAAAAATCATTTCATCAATTTTCTTTGAAGAACCGAGATTGTAGTAAATTTTTTCGCAAGATAAAATTAATTCAGAAAGTTTATCAAGCTGATTGTTTTCAAAAGATTCATCTGCTAAAAAATATTTTTTTGCATTTTCAGTACCTATTTTGTAACCATTCCAAACTTCTTCTTCAATTTTTTTCTGTTGTAAAAATAATATATATTTTGTAGAGTCTTTTTTTAGCATAATCATTATGGCATCTGGCTCTTCTAAACCAGTTAAATACCAAAAATTAGAATCTTGTCGAAATTCATAATGTACATCATTATTTCGTACTTTTTCAGTTGCTCCACTTACAATAAGCAAGGAATTTTCATCCATATGTTTAAATAGCTTTTGCCTTCTTAATTTATATTCCTTTTGATCTATTTTGTTCATAATTTAAAATAGTTTTCTTTATACCACCTTAGCTCTTCAATGCTTTCCTTTATATCATCCAAAGCTAAATGGGTATTTTGTTTTTGAGGCTCATTTTTTATGGGTTTAAACCATCTTTTAATAACCTCTTTGAAAGACGATACATCTATCATTCTATAATGGAGATAATCATCTAGAATAGGCATTTCTTTCCTTATGTATTTCCTATCAATATGAATGGAATTACCACACAATAATCCTTCCTTTTTTTCTACCCATTTTGAAATAAAGTCTATATTTATTTTTTCGGCTTCAGAAATTTTTATTTTAGATTTTTTGACCTTTTCTAATAAACCGGATTCAGTGTGAACTTTTAATGGCCAAGCTTCTATTCTATCTAATTCTTCTTGAGATCTATGAATTATTAAATTAGGACCTTCTTCCAAAATCTCAAGATTTTTATCAGTAATTATACATGCAGTTTCAATTATTACTTGATCATCTGATAGACCTGTAAACTCTAAATCCATCCAGACCAAATTATCTTTTTTATTCATTATAGAAGATTTATTTTATTAAGAAAAATATATATTATTTTATTTATAATTTTATCAATAAATGGAAAAAAATTACATAATACCAATTGCTGAAGAAAAAATTAATGGTTTGTATAACCTATGGTTTAATAACGGATTTGACAATGAAGATAATGTAGATGTAGATAAAACACTACTCAGCGGATCTGAAAAAAACATAAATCAAATCAATCTTTATTCTATTGAAAGAGATTCTGAATTTTTGTCATCAGTTATTTTGATTTTTCCAAAAGATAATCCCACAATTTCAGGATTAGGTGAAGTCTGTACAAGAATAGATTCTCGAGGAAGAAACTATGCATCAAGTCTATGTAAATTAGCTAGAGATGATTTTTTTTCTAAATCAAATGCAGAAGGTAATTTTTTGGGGACCGTTAATCCTGTAGCTGCTAAAATTTATGAAAAATTAGGATGGAAAAAAATCACTAATTCTTTAGTTATGTTTAATTCTGTCAATAATATAAGTTTTGATAATTTTGTGGAACAAAATTATATATCATCAGAAAAACTAAATATTTCTGAAGGAAGTCCTTATTTTAGATTACCCCTTATTCCCTTTGTTTTATCAAACAAAAAGTTTATATACAGTGACATAAATGTTGGAATTTTAGGTGAATTAGAAAGTTCATATTGTCTAAGTCTTTATGACAAGTTTGATTCATTATTAAAGAGAAATGGTAACTGGTATTGTATGCATAATCTCAATAATCAAATTTATGGCATCAGTACTTATCAAGAGGAAAAACCAAAAATATATAGAATAGATGGCTTTAATAATCATATTTATAAAAATGACTTTCATAATTTACTTGATAAAACCATTAAATCTATATTAGAAAAAGATCCTTTGAAAATTTATGTTGATGTGTTAATGGATGATAAATATAAATACGAAACTTTTTCTGAATTAAATTTTTTTCAAGATTCAAAAGTTACTCATAAAATTGACAACAATTGTGAAAAAGGATTTTACAGGATGATTTTGGACTTTAAATAAACGTTTATTTTATTTCGAATCCTAAATTTATTTCACTAATGATTTCTTTTTCACCTGCAAACACACTCGAAGAAGGAAATGGTGCAGCTGCCATCCTCATCACCCCCCCCTTATTGTTATCTTCTAAATAGTTTGAACTATATACCTCTTCAAAAAAAACTAATTTCCCTAGTTCGATTCCTAAACTTTTTTCAAAAAGTTCGCTTTTGTCTAGTGCATCTTTTACAGCTTTATTTCTCGCGAGATTTAAAGAATCTTCTAAATTTTTTACCTTAAATTCAACACTGAATAATCTGAAAAAATCTTCAGTTTCTATAGCAGATTTATCTATTAAATCAGGGATAATAGTTTCTTTGCTTTCTCCCTCTATAGTAATCCTAATTTGGTTTGAAACTTCGTAGGCAATGATTTCAGGACTATTGTAAGTTCCACCATATTCATCTTTCTTTTCTATCCATCTTTCTACAGGTCTTATAGAAAATTTATCAGTGATAATATTATTTTGTTCAACACCTAAACTATCTGCTATTTCAATTATTTTTATTACGTTTAAATTTACGTTTTCTAAAGCAGATTTGATATTTTTTTCTCTACTTTCAACTCCTAAATGTACTATAGCAAAATCTGCACTTTGTTTCACAGATCCTGTTCCACTAATCGTAAAAATATTTGACTTGGAAATATTACTACTCGATAAGTTCTTTTCTGATAAGACTTCGTATGTTAGTTGGTTTGTTGTATCAGAGTCTGCTTTATTGTCATTTGTTTCGCTAGTACAAGAAAACAGCAATGTGGCTATTATAGGAATGATCAAATATTTTTTTTTCAATGGAATCTTCTCTTAGTATGGGTATCATTTAAGAATACTATGGTTTGATCCTATTATTCAATGATCTAAATATTATCCAAACGAAAAAAACAAGTATTAGACCAGTGATTGAAAAAACTTTCATTGAATCTATTATTCCTATTTTGTTCCCAATAAATCCTAGAGTTAAACTACCAATTGGGAACATACTTATTCCTAATTGTTGAAATCCCTGAATTCTCCCTCTTAGTTCATTTGGAGTTTGTGACATAAGAATCATTGTATGCATGTTCATAAATAATGGCATTATTATCCCTAAAGCAAACAGAACAAAACATGCCAGTAAAAAAATATCTACTGTTGAGAATATTATAGATCCTAATAATAGCGTTATAGTTGCCAAAATAAAAACTATTCCTTGGTAATTCATTCTGCCTACTAAAGGTAGAAATATCAAAGATCCCAACAATGCACCTAATCCTTGTAAAGACAACATAAAATAAAATTGTTTAGGAGATGTATTGAAAATAAATTTTGCAAAATAAGGTGTCATGGATTCGAAAGAAAATGCCGTAAAATTTCCAATTCCTAAAATTAATAATGTACCTAAAATAATCTTATTTTTGTAAACTAATTTAACTCCTTCAGTAATTCCAGATAAATGTACGGTTTTTTTCAAGTCTAATTTAGGAATTTTTAATAATAGAACTAAATTAAATAAATTTATTATTGCTAATAACATATAAATATTAGCGTATGAAAGATATTCAAATAAAATTGAAGCAATATTTGGTCCTAGAAACCAAGATAAATTTGTTGCAAAAACATCTAAGGCTAGAACGTTTCTCAGATATTTTTTATTGACTAAATTAGACAAATAAGAAGTCCTAGAAGCCCTATCTATAGAAATTATAACCCCAGATACAAATACCAAAAGTAAAATTATATTTTCTGTTGGTGAAAAATATGACAAATATAAGTACCAAAGTAAGAGATAAATTGATGTTAGAATAATTGAGATTTTTATTATTCTTGATCTTAAATATTTATCTGCTAACCATCCTGTAAACAGTCCAACAAAAAGCATAGGAATAAATTTGAAAAAAATCAATAATCCCACACTTGCAGGATTTTCAATAACATTCGTTAATAACCAAGCAATTATTGCAAAATCCAAGAATCTGATTGTATATATAAAAAAACTTGAAGCCCAAAAACTCACGTAATTCTTATCATTGTAAGGTATAAAAGAATTTATAATATTTAGCATATAGTTATTACGGAGTTTTAACTTTCATTTATCGAATTGTACTTTTATTTCTGTAAAATTTTAATCAATAAAATATACTAGAGAAGGTTAGATTGGGAAGATTTGAAAAATATTTATCAATTTGGGTATTGTTGTCAATTATTATAGGAACAATAGGTGGAAACATATTCCCAAATATTTTTATAGAAATTTCTAAATTTCAATACTCTAGTGTTAATTTCTTAATAGCTTTTTTTATTTGGGTTATGATTTTTCCAATGATGGTCAATGTAGATTTTTCTTCACTAAAACAAATAACCAGACAACCAAAAGGACTAGTATTGACACTTATTGTCAATTGGTTAATAAAGCCTTTTTCAATGGCTGGATTAGGGATCATTTTTTTTGAAATTATTTTTTCAAATTTTGTTACAGATATTGAAGCCTCTCAATATATTGCAGGTATGATACTACTTGGTGTTGCCCCATGCACAGCAATGGTTTTTATATGGAGCAATCTAACAGATGGAGATCCTAATTATACCTTATTACAAGTGTCTATTAATGATTTAATTATGATTTTCGCATTTGCCCCTTTGGCAGCTTTATTATTGGGAATCACTAATATATACGTTCCTTGGGGAACATTAATATTGTCTATTTTTTTATACGTAATTATTCCTTTGCTAATGGGTTATATAACTAGACAATTAATTTTCAAAAATAGATTGGAAAAAATAAATATATTTAATGCTCGCATGAAGCCTTTAACCATTATAGGGTTACTATTTACTGTGATTATTCTATTTGGATTTCAAGGAGAAATAATTATTTCAAAACCTTTGATAATTGTTCTAATATCTATCCCACTACTAATACAAACATATGGAATATTTTTTATCACTTATTTTGCTTCTTATATTTTAAAATTACCAAATAAGATAGCTGCTCCTGTATGTTTAATAGGGACCTCTAATTTTTTTGAATTAGCTGTCGCAGTAGCTATTGGAATATTTGGTATCAATTCTGGAGCAGCTTTAGCAACAGTAGTAGGTGTTTTGGTGGAAGTTCCAGTTATGTTGTCGTTAGTTTATTTTATAAATCGCAATAAAAAAACATTTAATTTCTAGATAAAAAATCTTATTCTCACTTGTTATGATGTATAATTTTTTATCACACTAACGAATTTATCATGAAAACAAATTACGATGTGATAATTATTGGTGGAGGAGTGGTTGGTTCAGCTTCAGCCTTTTATTTATCAAACTCAGGAGCATCTGTAGCGATAATAGAAAAAGATTCTATAGCTAGTCATGCTTCAGGATTCGCTTATGGTGGAATAACTCCCACAATCGGACTTGATCCAAATTCTTCTTATCACAAAATAAGTAGATATTCATATAAACTTCATACTTTGTTGGCTGATGTTCTTCCACATGTTTCCGGTATTGATTATGGCTTTAGAATATATCCAAATATTGATTTAGCTATAAATGATATGGAGAAAGATAGGCTGTCTGAGATATATAATAATTTTTCTAAAGAATATGAATGGTGTGATAGAA
>CEVM01080665.1_pt1 | contig 15976 bp, 10 predicted proteins | sample 531481 | NCBI WGS metagenome assembly CEVM01 (sample SAMEA2623649, study PRJEB7988) | marine metagenome | biome: marine biome (ENVO:00000447); feature: mesopelagic zone (ENVO:00000213) & marine oxygen minimum zone (ENVO:01000065); material: "saline water (ENVO:00002010), including plankton...
GGTTTAATTGATGCATTAAGTTATAACCCTGCAACAACCGCTACCTTGACTGGGTCTAATTTTGTTATTCATCATTCAAATTATTTTGTGGGCATGAGTTTTGATTATATGTCTTTTACTTATAATGTTCCTTCCTTTGGAACTGTATCAATGGGATTATTGGGTTTGCTTTCAGGGGATATTGAAGAAACCACGGAATTACAACCTCTTGGCACTGGTAGAACGTTTACTGCAAATGATTTTGCTGGATTTGTATCCTTTGCACGTAGCATAACTGATAAATTTAGTGGTGGGGGTACCATTAAATATGTGATACAGAACATAGACAAGTTAACTGCAAGTGGTATAGCTTTCGATATGGGTGCAATATATAAAGTTGGTTTATTCTATGATATGACTATTGGTTTTTCAATAAAGAATTTTGGCGGCGACATGAAATATGCAGGAGAGAATCTTCAACAAACAATTAAACTCAGTGATAATATTTTTGAAGAAGAGGATGTAAGAATTGAAGTTTCTTCAGAAAATTATTCATTGCCAATTAGTTTTGACTTGGGATCATCTTTAACAATTCCTATGAGAGCAAGTGATCAATTAATCCCTAGTTTAGCTATTCACAATATTGCAGATCAGGCTGAATTTTTATCATTTGGGTTAGAATATAATTTTGGAGAATTGATGTATTTTGTTATTGGACATGGTAATTTGAATAGCATGTTCGATAATAAAGCATCAGAAATAGAATTAAATGGCAATATGCGTGGATTTACTGGTGGATTTGGTCTTAATCTTCGCCCTGTATTTAATACGAAAAGTTGGGTTTCTTATTCATTTGAAGACCATAAATATTTTGCGCCAATTCATTCATTTGAAGTGACGATAGAGTTTTAACTTATAAAATAAAAAAGTAAGAGAGATTGACTATGTATAATAAAATAGTAAAATTAGTTTTTGCGGTAATACTAATTACTCAGCCAATTTTAATTGCTAAGGAAGGTAGCACATCCAGCAATCAAAGATTGACTAAAAACAGGGCTGAAATCAAGTCATGTGGATGTGGAATGAATCACCGCTTAGGTGTTCATATTAATCGTGATGGTGAACGAACAATTACAGATACAATATCATATTATACAGCTCCAAGTTATGTAGAAGATTATAGTGACTTTATGTCGGGTTATCAAACAGCTGGTGATGATTCTGTAGTAACAAGAATTCATTTATTAACTGCTGGTGTTATTAACCAATTTCATGTGATGACAAGAGCGATAGATCCAGATGGAAATGTGGTCGATGATTATGCCCCTGTAGATGTGTGGATATATGGTCCTGCCTATCAACAAGATGATGAAGGATTATGGCATAGTCAATATCCAAGTATGGCAAATACGTATGATGGAGCGCTTCCGAGTTCAATTCAACTCTTAATGCCTTATACAATTCCAACAATATTCTCTAATAGTGCTCCGGATAATCATTTTAATGCAGAAGGTCTATGGGATCCATGGGCTGCTACTTCAGGAGGTTGGAATGTTTTTGACTTTCCAACATGGACTCTAGACGGCTTAGGAATTAATGTAATTTCGGATTCCCTTGGTGTTCCTGATGATATGCTGTATGTATATGCAGGATATAATATGGCTTCTACTCCTGGAGTTGATAACATTGCAACGATTTGGCAAGATGGGACACCAGACCCCAATGATAATTGGTCCTGTCGTTCCACTTTACATTCTATCGCTCCTGAAGGTGGGGCATGGTATGGTATCTGGAATGGTGAATATCCTTATCATCATTTGACTCAAGCGGTTGTGCAATATGAGGCAGTGCCTCCATTCGTTGAACAATTACCGGACTTTAGCGATACATGGGCTGAGGAAAAACAAGTCTGGGCAGATGTCGTGGATCTTGATGGTGATGCTTTTGCTTGTACTTTAAATGTAACTATTTCACCAGTAGGTGCGAATCCTTACGAACAGCAACATGCAATGAGTGAAGATGTTGAAGTAGAAGGAAGATTTTTAGCAAACGTATCCATGGATGTAGGTGATACAGTAAATTTTTATGTTCGTGCAACAGATGTAACAGGAAGATCAAGCTCAAGCAGTCTTCGTTCCTTTGTTCGCGTAGCTGCACCAAGTCCATCTCAAACAGTACTTGTATTACAGGATGGGACAAGAGATAGTCTTGGTGGATCATGGGGGTCAATTTATACATCGGCAACCGGACTAAATCCTTTATTTGGATCCACGGGTTACTATGTATGGAATGTGAATGATCATAGTGGAGTTGATTATGATGTCATAAACCACTCTAATTTTGAATTGATTGTAAAACATGGATGGGCAGGAGGTGCGATGCCATCTACAAGTGATGATGTTCATGGTTTTGGTGATTTTCTTGATCGTGGAGGTCGTTTATTATATTCTGATATGGATTATTTTTGGAAAACTGGTTTAGGATCGGAAGGAACTTTTTCTGAAGGAGATTTTGCATATGAATATCTTGGACTATCCTACTATTGGAATGACCCAGATAATGATGGAGATGGTACCAATGGTGGTAGTGGAGATTTAAACCATTATGGTGAAAATAATGATCCAGTTACTGGCACTTGGGAAGACAATGCTTATGGTCCACTAGATTACGAATTAATAGGTTGGACAAATTGGGGGGATTTTATGAGCGTTGAAGATGCAGAACATGTTTTTACGGGTGATCAGTCTTTTAATAAAACTGGATCTCGATATAATAGTCTTGGCGCAGATGCACCATTTAAAACTGTTTACTTTTCGTTCCCTATTGAAGCTGCACAGGATTTTACTACTTTGTTATCTAATTCAGTAGATTGGCTTATGGGATTAGGAGGACCAGAAGGATCCATATCGCAAGCGACACCTCAGGATGGTGAGACCGTTGATTTAAGTTCTACGGATCAATTAACATTCTTGTTTGGAGGAAGTGTTTCGGATCCAGATGGCGATTTAATTGGATACAAAGTTGTGCTTGATGGTGATTTAGCTATGCTTGATGTTCCAGCAACGGATGGAATATCTGTGAGTCTTTCCGCTAATGAAGTAACGGAGATGATAGGTGAGAATCAGTCCCTGTCTGGAACATGGAAAGTTGTAGCCTCTGATGGATTGGAATCAATTGAATCTGATACTCGTACTCTTACAGTTGTAACAGGAATATTATCTACTATGGAAGAAGTGCTTCCGAAAGACTTTACTTTAATGGGTAATTATCCGAATCCGTTTAATCCTGATACGCAAATTCGTATTGAAATACCTGTACGTGCAGATCTTACTATTGTGATCAGCGATATTCTTGGTAGAGAAATTAATCGTTTAGGAAATCAAGTATATTCAGCAGGTATGCATAGTTTTTCATGGGATGGAAAACATTCTTCTGGTAATCAAGCTCCATCAGGTATTTACTTTTATGAAGTAATTGCAAATGATTTGACTTCTGGAAAGAACTTATATCGTGCATCGGATAAAATGGTATTAATGAAATAATTTCAGATTTGTTTTATTAATAATCACTAATGAGTAATTATTAATAAAGGAACGTATAAATTTATAGAGGAATTATTTTATAAAACTTCTTATATGAAGAAATTACTAACAATACTGATTATTCTATTTTTTAGTCTAAATATGCTGAAAGCTATTAATAATCCTTTATTACTTATCAATAAAGATCTACATGATGGATTATTAAGTGATGCTGAAGCAGTTGAATTAAAGACTCGTACATTATTAATTCCTGAATCTTTACCAGGTCGCTATCAATTTGAAGAACCTGATTATATCCCTTGTGGTCTAGGTATTATTGATGAGGCACAAGAATACTATGATCAACTTCCTAGTGACTTGCAAATCAAATTAGATAATATCAATAATGATCTTGACCAAAGATCAAATGATAGGGTATCATACTTCACACCGGAAGGAAATGTTCAGCTTAATTATCAATTAAGTGGTGAAGACGGTTTAACAGGAAGCAATGCTCAGGATAACGATAATAGTGGGCATCCTGATTTTGTTGAAAATATGGGTCAATATATAGAAGATGCTCTGGCTATATATATTGATTTAGGATGGATTAACCCGTTAACATGTACTAGTAATACCATGTTTTTAGTAACTATAGAATATCAGTCAGGTACCTATGGATATGTTCCTGGAAGTAGTTATCATAGGATTTATATGAGTAAGAATTTAAATGATAGCCAAAATAAGCTCACAACCTCCCATGAACTTCATCACTTGGTTCAGCATGCGTATACTAGTTGTGATGGTGATCCAGGCCCAAGTGGTTCTTGGTATAGAGAATGTTCTTCTCAATGGGCTGAAGAAATAGTGTGGGACGAGTTAAATGGGTATGAAGGATACGATCAAGCATTTCAGAATGAACCGTATCGAAGCTTAGATTATTTTGAATCTGGAGGTTTATACCAGTATGGATCTACAATTTGGAATCTTTTTATCCATGAAAATTTTGGTGATAGTGCTGTTAAGAATATATGGGAGACACCAATTAGTGGTACGATTTCTGCTATGAGCAATTACTTTACAAATAATGGATCTAACTTTGTTGACGAGTTCACTAAGTTTTCTGCTTGGCGTCATTTTACTGGATCAAGATCTCATGGAAATTATTATGAAGGTGAATTTGAGGAAGCAAGCAATATATCACCTGTAGCGATAACACGCACTGCAACTGGTGCTCTAGTAAACTATACTCCTCCATCGAATAAATTACCAGATGACTTAGGTGTTAATTATGTGAAAATTAATAGAGGATCTGGTTCACAGGATAATTTATTAATACAGTTTGATGGTGATGCAAATTTCAACTGGAGATTGAAAGTTTTTACGCATCAAGGTACATTAGATGATGGTTTTGAAATTCCTGTTGATATCAATGCTGATGGGTTTGCTGTGTTAAATAATTGGACCTCGTATAATGCTGCAACCGTTAATCCCATTGTGACTAGTACAGGCGGAGCTAATGCTAATTATATACTAACGCTCATGTCAATTGAAAATTTACTTTTACTGGATGATATTGAATTTGCTGTTACAGGAGATAACGCATATCCTGACCCAGGTGAAACAATTTCAGTTATAGTCACTGTTGCTAACTATGGGAATAACCTTTCTTCTGTTTCGGGAGAGATTTCTACAGATCATTCTGGTATTACTATATCTGATTCGACTACTCAGTTTGGAACAGTTGCCACCAATGAACTATCAGATAATACGAATGATCCTTTTATTATTCAGATCAGTGAAAATGTTGAACTTGGTATGGCAATATTTGATATTACTCTTACGTTTGATGGAAATGAAACAGTAACAGAGGAGTGGCAAATTAATATTGGTATACCACCAATTTTACTCGTTGATGATGATAATGGAGATAATTCAGAGGAAGGATTTGTAGCTGGTTTAGATTCTCTAAATATTAGTTATGAGATTATTGACAGAACTTCCACCACATTAGATAACATATTATTAGATATACGTGATGTTGTGATTTGGAATACGGGATCTGCAGATGGAAATGGTTTATCTGAAGTTGAAAAGACAGCTATTATGGAATACTTATATTCTGGAAAGAACCTTTTTCTTTCTGGTAATCATTTAGGTGAAGAACTGGCAGATAGTGAATTATTGAGTAATTATTTAGAAATGCGCTATGCAGGTTTTCGTACTGGTGGGATATTACGAGGTGTTGAAGGAGATCCCATTGGTGTAAATTCAGATAATATATTATTTTTGTCACTTGGTAGTGTTGGTATTGATTCATTATCAACTTTTGGTGATCCAAGGGCTAGTCTTTCTTTTTACTATAATGGAGACGAATCTCATGGAGCAGTATTACGTTATTCATCTCCCGATTATCGAGTAATTTTTTCTGCCTTTAATATGGATGCAGTTTCCCCGCCAAATTCAACATTTCTAAGTGATAAAGATTATGTTTACAGTGTGTTGAATTATTTGTTATCTGATGTGGAATACCCTGATGCACCAACACTGTTATTACCTGTTTTAGGATATATAGATACTCTAATGTCATCCGATGATCATATAGACTTTTCTTGGAACAGTTCAGATCTTGAAGGGGAAAACACCTTTTTCATACTGGATGATCCTGAATTTATTCGCCCGATATTTACACATAACACACTGAATGAATTCTCTGCACAATTATCCTATGATACCTTATTATCTATATTTGGTTTTGTTGATAACAAGGAATTATTTTGGGGAGCTTATACTAAAGTGGACGGTGAAGTATCTATAAGTGATTTGAATTCATTTGAGATTACTCTAATGAACGAGCTATCGGTTGATGAAAATGTTCATATTCCTGATAAATACCATTTATCTAATGCATATCCTAATCCGTTTAACCCTCGAACAAGCTTTGTATTATCAATCCCATTAATGAGCTATGTAAATGTAAAAGTGTATGATTTAATGGGTAGAGAAGTTGCCATTATTGCTCAAAATAATTATGAACCAGGAACATATACAATTTCTTGGGACGGCACATTTAAGGATAATTCTCTTGCTACTAGTGGAGTGTATCTTTTAATTGCGGAAATGGGAGAAAAATTGTTCAGCAAAAAACTAATTTTAATGAAATAAAGAATTGTTGGATTTTGATTAAATCATGAATAGCTTAGATTCTAGCAGTATTAAAATAGTAAAAAATATGAAAAGATATATTTTATCAATAATTACACTTCTAACTGCAAATATATATGCGTTGGATTGCCCGGCTGATTCAGCTTATCATACAGATCTCAGAACTTTATTACCTAATGGATCACCAAATCCTACGTTTAATCAAGTTATTGCTACTGGATTATGTGGATGTGTTGGTTTTACTTCTGAGTTGTCAGGGATTGAAGAGGACTCTACACTTACATTAACTTTATTATTAAATGATAATGAGCCTATTCGAGGTACACAAATTGATATATATCATGATGCTGGCTCAGCTTTAAGTTATGATCAGGGCGGAAATGTAGTAAAAGGAGAAAAACTTGAAGATTTAGATGATCCAACTACTTCGACAGTAATTGAATCCATGACTTTATTAGCTAATGAGATGGATGGATTTGTAAGAGTGATGGCCTACAGTACATCACGAGCTAATACTGTTGGGGATGGAATGGAAGGGATTTTATTCCATCTTACTTTTAAAGCTGTTAATGGACTTGCTTCTTTACCTGCTACAATATCTTTTGGTCTTGGTTCTTTAGATCTACCTGGTACATCCATGGATCCAGAAATCTTAAATGTTGCATGTAGCTTTCCAGATACTTCTAATATGGTCTCTTTTAGCACAACAAATCTTAGTGTAATAGTAGAAAATGGAATTCCTTTAAAATATAATTTATCACAGAATTACCCGAATCCGTTTAATCCTTCTACAAAGATTTCATTTGATTTAATTAACGGCGGGCAATCAACATTAATAGTTTATAATCTTCTTGGTAAGAAAATAAATACTCTTATTAATGTTTCACTAAATGCAGGTCATCATAGCATTGAATGGAATGGGTTCGATTATAATGGCCAATCAGTTGCATCAGGTGTCTATTTTTATGAATTACGATCTGGTGGTTTTATAGCAAAGAAGAAAATGCTTTTGCTTCGATAATTACTCTATATAATATTTTTCCGTATCCCTATATTTAATATGTAGGGAATCTTTTTATCCTTATTTCTTTTTAATCCAATCTTCATTGAAAATAGCATGTTGAATTGTTTTACCTTTTTTCTCTTTCAAGGAATATGTTAGATGGATTAATCCATCTGATGATTGAATTAATGATGGATACGCTAATGTGATACCACTGTTATGCTCATGTTTACCAATATATTTTTTTACTTCCCATGATTTTCCCTCATTAAATGATAATAAAATAGCCATTTGATTTCGACCAGATTCCGTATCATTACAGGCCATTATCCAATTACCATTATTTAGTTGTATAACTTCAATACTTGAACTAGGGTTTGGTATTTTTGTATCTGTAGCAAATGACCAAGTTTCACCATTATCTTTGGAAATACTTTTTAAAATCCTTTTTGGATCTAAACCAGAGTCTCTCATGTATGCTATAATATGACCATTCTTCTTTTGCACCAAACTTGGTTGTATAGGACCAAGTCCAACTACTGGATTACTTGCTTTCCAATTTATTCCATTATCATCGCTTATTGCCATAATGGATACATTGTAACCATCAGAATAAAGTGGTAATAATATTCTGCCAGATTCTAATGATAAAGGGTGTATACGAGTCATCCATCCTTTCTGTCTTTTTTCAGGATCCTTTGCAGCATCAATGATTAATCTCGAATATGGTAAAGCATATTCAGCCCACATTGGTTCATCAATGTGTTCTTCAAAAGCTAGTTGAATGGTTTCAGAAAACTTTTCTCCTGGTTTGAGAATGATATTATCTTGCCAATTCCAATCCGGAGCTCCTTTATTGAAATAATTGATAGATGTTCTAAATCGAAGCATTGAATTTTCCCATCGATTAGCACGTACAGCTATCCAGAATAACCATAATTTTTCGTTATTATCAATCCAGAGAACAGGATTACAGTCTGGTAAATTTGGAGTATCTGCCATATCAAAAACATCATCCCATTTATTACTACCTTTTTTAAGGCGACTTCCTTTTATGAGTACATCGTTAGCAGTTCTTTCACCTGAGCCATGAAACCAACAGGATAACAGATCTCCATTTGGTGCTTCAATAATACTACTTCCGTGTACATGTTTATCTTGTAAAGGGAAGATAGAATTTTGTTGAAAAAATGGCTCGCCACTTATAATACTATAGTACAGTGAGAACAATAAAAACTTCTTCATGTTTATTTCAATTTTAAAATCTTATCTATCAATGAAGAGGTGCTTTTATCTGGAATCAAATCAATAATTTCTACACTACCACCATGTGATATAACTGTGTCTGCACCAACAACATTATCTATTGAATAATCGCCACCTTTGATCAGAATATTTGGAAGCAATTCTTTAATTATTTTATCTGGCGTATCATCATCAAATCCGACCACCATATCCACAGAGTTAATTGCATCTAAAATAATTGCTCTATCATCAAAATTTTGAATTGGACGATCATTGCCTTTTAAATTTTTAACAGATCGATCACTATTTAGACCAACAATTAATTTATCGCCTTTGCTTTTTGAATTAGAGAGCAGATCAATATGGCCACTATGAATTAAATCATAACAACCATTAGTAAAAACAATCTTATTTCCAGAACTTTTCCACTTATTACTTTGAGTAATAGCTATTTTCCAGCTAAGTGCAATCATGGAATAGAAATATCCATTATTATTTAAATAAATTAATTATACTAAAGTACGATTAACTGGATCCCATTCTATCCTACGTCCTTGAAGATATGATTCTGTTGCCATATGGCATGTCACACCTTCATGTAAGGCTTCTTCAATATTACAAGTAGGTAATGTTTTACTTCGGATAGAGTCGAGCCAATCTTGTACATGTAGATGCGTTGAATCTACTCGTTTTCCATCACGATATGTATACAATAGGCCTTTGTTTGCAAAATATTGAGATGTTGCTGAGGTGATTCCGTCAATTTGTTTTGAACCTGGTGCATATGAATAAATAGGATATTTTGAATTAATCACACCTTTTTCAATACGGTCTTTATATCTTGTAGAATATGGATCAGCTTTCACAATAAAACCTCCAAGTGGACCAGTATTTGATTCTCCACCAATTTGCATAGTAGCATCATGGCCCATTATTCTATTCCCGCGATTATTTAAACTTGATAAAGTTGCACTATATAATACAGTCAAATCTTTATCAGGATATTCTAATGTTGCATTCCAAACATCTGGAACATCTCTCCCATCTTTATAATAATATATACCCCCAGATGATGAAGCATACTTAGGAATACCTAGCCCCATTATTTGGTTAATCTGATCAAAGTCATGAGAGAACAGGTCTCCAGAAAGTCCTGTTCCATAATCATACCAGCATCTCCATCTAAAAAATCTTTTTAATGCTTCTTCTCCGAACGGTATTTTATTAGGGGATGGTTCTTGAAAAGTTTCCCAATCAATTGTTTTTGCATTTCCTTTCGGATCAATCCCCCACACCCAAGCTCCACCGGGAGAATTTCTATTTGTCGTTAATTGTATAAGATTAATAGGTCCAAGTAATCCCTGGTTAATAATTATCTTTGCTTGTTCATAGGCTTCTACTTGTCTATTTTGATGTCCAAGTTGGAACGTAATCCCAGTTTCTTTTACCGTATCATATAATTCAATTGTCTCATCAAATGTTCTTGTTAAACCTTTTTCACAATACACGTGCTTACCCGCTTTTGCAGCAGCAATTGCAACTCGTGAATGCCAATGATCAGGTGTCGCAATGATAACAGCATCAATATCTTTATTTGATATTAAGTCAGTATAATGTTTATAACGAACAGCCGACTCTTTAGGTCTTCCACCAGCACGGATCTCATTCTTGGAAGCTGCTATTCCTAATTCAGCCCTTGCATCGAATAAATCACAAACACCAACTAGGGAACAATTAAGATCTGTTTGAGACATAAATGTTTCAAATCCTTTATCAAGTTTGTTCTTTTTAGCTCTTTCAGCTGCGTTAGATGTCCATCCTGGCGTTGCAAAACCAAGACCCCTTGTAAGATGACCGCCACGACCACCATACCCGACTATACCAACTCGCAAATGGTCATTATTACCAATATTTTTCACTATTGAAGGAGCTTTACTATCTTTAATAAGATCTTGTAAAAGGTTTGATTTCTTTAGTTTATCTAACCGTAATTTTTGCCACAGCTTAATAAAGAAAAATCCCAGTACAGGAATGGTGGATAATCCCTTTAAAACTTCCCTGCGATTCAATAAGTCAGCATTTGATTTTTTATTTTCTTGACTCATTATTTATCTCCTAATGAATTTGATTGTGATGAATTGATTAATCGGTCCAGACCTATAAATTGACTACTTGGGAAAAGATATAAAACATATAATGCGAAAGCTTCAATAAGGTTTTTGTTTACTAATATATAACTACCTTCACCAGGTCTTCCATATTCTAAGCCTATAAACGGAGGTGCGAATAAATAGTATAGTAATACAAATCCCATTCCTACAAGAGTACCATACTTGCTAAATAATCCTAATACTAATGATAAGCCAACTAATGTTAGTCCCCACATATTTATAAAATCAGTTAAACTTAACATAGATGCGTTCGCAACAATTAATTTAGCTAATGAAGAAAAAATCCATTTAGAATCAAGTAAATATGCAGCTGAACTCCAATAGGGGTTAATTATTTTAGATATACCTTCATAAAGGAAATGCCATCCTATTAGTAAACGTAATATAACTAGACCAGTAAGTTGCGATTCCGAATAGGCATCATTTTTCATAAGATTAATTTTCATTTTACCCCTTCCTAATTTAAAAACTATTAAAATCTACAAATACAAACTGATAATTAATAGAATGCTTTATTATTTATCCATTTGATTAATATAATATTTATCAAATGCAGCTAATAAGCTTTCTTGTCCAGAATAAGGAGAAGGGGAATATTTTTTAGAATTTATTCCTAATTGAGAATATTCGCATATCTCCCAATCTTGTTTATTAGTTTTATCCCAAAAGTCTATGGCTTCATATATAGAATTTTTATGGTTATTAGCGTTTTCTTCTAAAAACAACCAAGAACAGTTTACTATACATTTGTCAGCACCATTTGGCCAAACTGTATGATACATAACATATTCAGGATGAAGACTTAATAACATATTTGGAAATAATGAGTAATAATATACTCGATGTAAATCCCGTCCTTTTACACCTTTTATGGGCGGGCAACAATATTTTCCACTGGTAGTTATACTTTCTTTATCAGAGTTGAAATTCATGTACCCACCAAGAAAGGGACCTGCATATAAATTGTTTTCCCCTCCTAAATAATTATGAATTTCTGCAAGTTGTGGATGTATCAGTGGACAATGATAGCACTCACAATAATTTTGGATAATTAATTTCCAATTACAATTAATGGTATATCTTTTTTTATCTATAACACTAAGATTTTTTAGTTCCCAAGAATGTAGAAGATTATTTATTGGTTTAAATGTTTCATTAAGGTTGCTAGGATTTTCGTTAAGATTAATAAAAAGAAATCCTTTCCATTGTTTTATTTTTATAGGGAATAATGGATAATCACTCTTATTAAAATCATTGGTCTCCTCCATATGTGGTGACCCAACTAATTTTCCATTTAGATCATAAGTCCAGCCATGGTAAGGACACTGAATTGTCTTAGAAAACTTTCCTTTGTTGTTATTACAAATTCGCGTTCCCCTATGACGACATACATTAAAAAATGCTTTTATCTTATCCTTGTTAGATTTCAATACAATAATACTTTCACTCCCAAGCTGAATAGTAATATACTGACCCTTAGTTGTTAAATCAGAATCTCTCCCTATGCAAACCCAGTTATTATGAAAAATCTTTTTGAACTCTTGATTAAGAATATCCAGTTGAGTATAAAATTTTCTTGGAAGGGTTTTTGAACCTTTTATTAGTGTATCAGCTGTCTTATGAAATGTCAATTCTTTAATACCTCCATAGCTGCATTATATCCATTCGTACCGTGTAGTCCACCACCGGGATGAGTTCCAGAGCCACATAAAAATAAATTATTTATTGGCGCTTTATATTGGCATGAACTTATTGTTGGTCGCATAAACATAAATTGATCCAGTGTCATTTCACCATGATTTAAATTTCCCTCTGTCAGTCCAAATTCATTTTCTAGATCTAATGGGGATATAATTCTAGTGTGTTTAATTATTGATTTAATATTTGGGATCACTTTTTGTAATGTATCCACAACGTTATTTTTTAATTGATCTTTTACGCTATCGGACCATTCAGTATTTCGCAAATGATATGGAGCATATTGTATAGTCGCTGAAAGGACATGTTCTCCTTTCGGTGCAAAATCAGAGTCTAATACTGATGGTATAACAAACTCTACGTACGGTTTATCAGTAAGTTTACCATATTTCACAGCATCAGAAGCACGCTCCAAATATTCTATAGAGGGACTGATTGAAAAGATTGTTTTCATTTGTTTTTTACTAATACCTTTAACTTCAGGAAGACTGCTTAAAGCAAAATGTATTCGCGCTGTACTTCCTCGATATCTAATATTATTAATTTGTGTTCCAAAGTTTGGGGTCAAATTTGATGGACCGACTAGGTTCAAAAAGGTATTATTAGGATCTAAACTCGAAACAATTTGTTTTGCCATAATTTGTTCACCACTTTCAAGAGAAACGCCATTGCATACATTTTGATCCGTATTAATAGATATAACTTTTGTAGAAGTTTGAATCTCTACATTAAAGTTTTCAGCACAGTTTTTCAAAACTATAGCAAATCGTTCTGTGCCACCTTTGGCAAATTGAATATTATGAAATAATCCATTGCCATGAACATGTTGATGTAAAAGATTATATCCTGTTCCCGCAGCATAGGGCCCAAATGAAAGATGGTGTATGCCTGCAGTAGATATGGAGCTTCGGAGTAATTCATTTTCAAACCATTCATCAACTAATTCAGGCATCATCATTGGTGCAACACGTAATAGATCCACAACTCCTCGAGTTCCATGTTTCCTGATAGGCGATAGCATAGATCGCATTCCTATAATTTCTTTTATTCCAATATTTGGTAAAATTGGAGGTGTTAATTCATAAACTTTTTCTAAAAACTGAGATAGTTTTTCAATATAAGAGGTAAAATCTCTCCATCGTTCAGAATCTTTTTTAGAATATTTTGCAATTGAATCTATTGTTTTAGTTACATCTTTGTGGAAAGCAATATACTCACTATTCTCTCCAAGAGTAATTCTGAGTATTTCAGGTTGCACTAATTCTAGACCATTATTATCCAAGTCTAATAGCTTGGCTAAGCGAGTGTCTACCCATTTAATAGTATCATTGATTACATTGCATTTAAATCCCGGGGCAAATTCCATTGAAGAGGCCATTCCACCAACTTTATCTCTGGATTCTAAAAGAAGAACTCGCTTTCCTTTCTTACCCAAAATAGATGCAGTAGCCAAGCCATTGATTCCAGCACCAATTACAATAACATCATAAGTTTTCATTGCCAAGTTCCTAATATCTTTTTTGCTGCCATTTCACCTGGAGAACCTGTAATTCCTCCTCCAGGATGAGTTCCAGATCCACATTGGAAATAATTTTTGATCGGTGTTGTGTAGTCAGCCCATTTCACTGCAGGTCGTAAAGAGAATAGCTGTTGAAGGGTTAGTTCCCCATGAAAAATATTCCCTTCAGTTAAACCAAATGTTGATTCTAGATCTGCAGGTGTTAGTACTTGACGATGCAAAATAATATCTTTGATATTTGGTGCATATCTTGAAATCGTATTGATTACCGCATCGCCAAATGAATCTCTTTTGTGATCATTCCAACCCCCATTTAAATCGTATGGCGCATATTGAACAAAACATGACATAACATGTTTACCTGGTGGGGCCATATCAGGATCTAAAACAGACGGTAGAATGATATCCATAAATGGAGCCTCTGAAAAATTACCATATTTTGCATCATCAAATGCTTTTTCTAAATGATCATATGATGGACTAATGGAAATTGCGCCACGCAAATGGTGCCCATCACCGGGCAGACATGTAAAATTAGGTAGGGCATCTAAAGCTAAATTTACTTTCCCAGAAGAACCTCGAATTCTAAAATTTTTGATTGCAGAAACAAAATCCGATGGAAGATCTGATTTATCTATCATTTTTAGAAAAGTAAGTTTTGGATCTAGCCCAGATATAACAATATTTGAATTGTATTCATCTCCATTATCTAAAGCCACACCTGTTGCACGACCATTTTTAACAACAACTTGTTGAACAGATGATTCTGTCATTATTTCTACACCAAAATGTTCTGCAGATCTTGCGATTGCCATACTTACGCCACCAGTTCCACCTCGCTGAAAACCCCAAGCCCTAAAAGCACCATCAATATCTCCCATATAATGATGAAGCATCACATAAGCAGATCCTGGAGAGCGAGGACCCATAAATGTACCGATTATTCCACTTGCAGACATTGTTGCTTTTAATGGTTCATACTCAAACCATTCATCTAAAAAATCTGCTGAACTCATGGTCATGAGTTTTATTAAATATTCAAATTGTTTCGATGATAGTGATTTAACATGATCTAATAATTTTTTTGTTGCAAAAAGATCTGAAAATGATGGTCGAATTGGGTTTGGGGCAATTGTTTCAAGTATGGGTCTGACAGCCATACCAATTTGTCCCATTGCAGGTCCAAATCTCATATAATTTTCAGCATCTTTTTTTGAATGGCGAGCTATTTCACGGTATGTTTGATCAGAATCAGCTGTGCGAATTAGATAATCATTCTCTAGTGGAGTCATTGTGCTTTCCAAAGGAAGAAGCTCCAATCCAAACTTTGGTAACATCAATTCACGCATGACATTAGATTTCATTAAGCTGACTACATAGGAGCAAACTGAAAATTTAAATCCTGGAAAAACTTCTTCTGTTACTGCAGCTCCACCTAGTACGTGTCTTCTTTCAAGTACAAGCACCTTTTTCCCTGCTCGCCCAAGGTAAGCAGCAGCAGTAAGTCCATTATGACCACCACCAATTACGATAGCATCATATTTATTTATTTTGGACATGATCGTTTCCTTTCGGGATCGAAAAAGGGAGTTTTTACTACAGTTGCTTTTGTTAGTTTTCGAAAGTGTTCAACTTTTAATTCGAACATTAATTCTGATCCTTCTTGAGCATATTT
>CEVM01040364.1_pt1 | contig 15935 bp, 12 predicted proteins | sample 531481 | NCBI WGS metagenome assembly CEVM01 (sample SAMEA2623649, study PRJEB7988) | marine metagenome | biome: marine biome (ENVO:00000447); feature: mesopelagic zone (ENVO:00000213) & marine oxygen minimum zone (ENVO:01000065); material: "saline water (ENVO:00002010), including plankton...
GATATTGAGTTTTCAACCGGATTTGGATTTGATGACAATGATTATGGAATTATTTTAGGAGCTGGATATGCATTGAATGAAAAAATTGGTATAAATTTCGGTGTTTATAGAGGGCTTAAAGATCATAATCCCGGTAAATTTAATAATGTATTCTTAGATATCGGTTATAGCTTTTAAAAAAGGTTTTTAAAATTTAACACCAATATTTGATTTATTTGAAATTCAAGTAAATTGTAGTATAATTAGCTCAATATTTATGCATATTGACGATATAAAAAAGACGATTACTATAGTTCAAGATTATCCTATCCAAGGGATAATATTTAAAGACATCACAACTCTATTAGAAGATTCTATAGCATTTAAAGCTACGGTTGACTTGATGATAGAGAAGATTGCTCATCTAGAATTTGATAAGGTAGTTGGGGTGGAATCTAGAGGTTTCTTCTGGTCAGCACCAATTGCTTACGCACTATCTAAATCATTTGTTCTAGCAAGAAAGCCGGGTAAGCTTCCTAGAGAGGCTGCAGAGAAGCATTTCACGTTAGAATATGGAACAAATAGTGTTCACATTCATAAAGATGCGATTAATCCTGGAGATAAAATTCTAATAGTGGATGATTTAATTGCTACCGGCGGTACTGCAACCGCTACAGCTGATTTATGCAAAGAATTAGGTGCAACCGATATCCATACGTTATGCTTGATTGATTTACCACATTTGGGTGGGTCTAAAAAACTTGCAGAGAAGTATGGTGAAGTAATTACGTTAATTGATTACTAGTTAATCTTTTTCAAACATAGTAGAAAACTGGATAAATTTTAAATAATTTCCAGATACACTCAATTTTCCAGAAGTTATTGCGCTTTTAGCATCTGTAATTCCCATAATAAGACCTTTCCATGTTGATGTTTCAACAGTAACAATGATTTCAGCATTTTCTGGTATATAATCAACAATTTCAGCGATATTGTTGCGAATTATGATACCAAATTTTTCACCAGTATCGCTCATATTAAATCCAACGGTTATAAATTTATTATTAGCTTTAACGGGATTTAATCTTGGTGGCATTGCTTCAAAAATAGTCTCTATAGGAATTTGACGGATTTGATCTTCTGTTAGATTGAAAGTTAAGTCAGGTATAATTTGTTCATTAATTTCATAAGCTTCTGATAGATAATAATTTCTTGCAATAGGATTAGTTTCTTCCTTGGAAAGCTCTTCAAGAGATAACGAATAAAGGTTTTTAATTTCATTGTCGTTTGGAAAATTAATTGCTCCAATTTGACATAATTCTGCAGCCCATTGAAATTCTTTATTTTCCAATGCTTCATTAATTAATGTTAATAAATTATCTTTACTTCCAATGATTTTAAAAATATTTTTGCTACGTACTTTTGTAGACAGAGGTTCTAAATTTACTGCTTTGCCGTCGAAGAATCCTAAATATCCGTTATATACATTTCGAATACTCCAAGAAACTTTACCATACTGCTCACGTAAATCAAAATTCTCCTTAAAGAATTTTGGATATTCAAATTCTTCTACAAGTTCATCTGGTGTTTTGCCTTTATTTGCTCCTCGTATAGCATAATCATGAACATATTGAATTGCATCACGATAAATAGTTAAGCGATCCTGTACTTCCTTTTTATTGGAAAGAAAAGGTCCATGCGAACTGACAAGATATGTTGGATTGTATGCACGCATTTCATCAACAGATTTATACCACTTATAAGTATCGCGATATGATGTTCCTCTTATTGTATAAAGATTTGGAAAGCGCATGTAATAATTATCACCTGAGAAGACAATTTCTTTGTCTTTGTAATAGATAATAATTTGATCATCAGTTTCACCTGGAGAGTGAACTACTTCTAGCGTAACTCCAGCAATGGTAAGTATATTTTTTTTGCCTTCCAATAAAACCGTAGGGTATACTACGGGAGGTTGTTCGAAGTCAAAATCAAGAGTAAAGCCTAAGCCATGTCCTCGTTGTAGTTCTTTAGGTAGGAAGAAGCCAAATTGTTTCATTCCTCTTTCTGTTAAGATAGGTTTTAATAAATTGTTTTGATCATAAAAGCCTTTTTTGAAGGTTTCATGAGCATATACCTCTGTATTTTCATCAACAAAAGGAAAAGCTCCTCTCCAATGATCTACATGGGAATGGGTATAAAAAATAGCTTCAATTGGTTGATCAGAAATTTCTTCGAATCGTTCTCGAATTTCTGCTGCCAATACATCACTTTCAGTAACATCAATAACAATATTACTACCATCCCCAACAATTAAAATAGAATTTGCTAAACCATACCCAATAGCCACATAAACATTGTCAACTATTTGATAGATATCTTTTTCAAAATAATAATCATCATCTACGCTAATCTGATCGTCAACTTTTGAAAACCATTCCTCAAAAGAGGTGTTTGTTGCTTTTAAGCTATCAACCAAAAATTCTTGAGATAATTGTATTGTTTTGTCTTCTGTCTTGGAACAATTAAGTATAATAAAGCATAATAGAAGTATCTGGATTATTTTATAATGCATTTTTAAATATACATCATTATAAATAATATTTTTAGATAAATTAACTGACCATTATGAAACACATTTCTTACGCAAGAGACAAATTTATATCTACTGACGAAGTAAATCTAAGTGTTTTAGGTAACTTTTTAAGTGTTGTTCGAGGGTATCAAGTATTTACTTTTCTAAAGACAATAAATAAGGGAAAACCGGTATTTTTAGACCATCATCTTGATAGAGTGCTCAATAATGCCAAGTCAATGAATATGGTTGTAAAGCAATCTAGGCAGGAGATTGAGCAATTAGTACAGGACACCTTACATCAGAATAGTTTTGATGCAATGGAATGTAATATTATGATTTTGCTAGCAGGAACAATACCAATAGATAGTTCAGCACTGATTACTGATATGCCTATTGATCTTTTTGTTATTATAACACCTATTAAAGTCTATTCCTCTGAATCTTATCAAAAAGGAATTTCATTAGGTCTATTTGAATATGAAAGACCTTACGCGGAACTTAAGACCCCATTTACTTATTTTGGCGGACTAAAAGCGCAGCATGCCGTGGTTAGGAATACTCATTATGATGAAGCGCTTTATACTAACAATAATATGATCTTAGAAGGGACTACATTTTCTTTCTTTGGTATAATGGATGATGGGACTGTTATTACGTCGCCTGCTGATGGTAAAATATTAAAAAGTGTAACGCGGTTAGTGGTGCTAGATATACTAAAAGAAGAAGAGCTAAAGGTGATAGAATCATCTCTTTCTATCGAAAAAGCTTTAGCATGCAAGGAAGCTTTCATTGCTTCTTCAACTCGAGATATTATACCCGTTACATCTATTGAGGGACATTCTATTGGTGATGGGCTAGCTGGTGAGCATACCAAGTCGATTATGAGTCTTTACCAAGACCGTATTCATTCTATTTAGTAGTAATATTTATAATTAGTTGTTATTGTAGTTGTATCCTTTTTTAATTATTTTTATTGAAACATATTCATATAGTAAAACGTATATAATTATTATAAGCAACAACTATAAAGGTAAATAATATGAAACATTTTCAAATATTAGTGTTATCAAGTTTTTTTGTTTTTTCATGTGCAATGAATGCACCAACCGCATCCGCTGAATCTAATGATTTTACATTAGGTAAAGTTCAATCTCAGCTTTCAGAGGGGATGAGTTCATCTCAAGTAGTAGATCTGTTAGGGTCTCCAAATTTAGTAACTAGCACACAAGGTGGTGGCGAAGCTTGGACTTATGATAAAGTATCTCAAGAATCCGAAGCTTCAAATATGTCAGGAGCAGGAGCAGGTTCAAGCGGAAACTTTTTTGGTATTTTTGGTGGTGGACGTAGCAAGAGCTCTACTACAAGTAAAAATTTAACATTAATTGTTAAATTCAATGCAGACGGCCTTGTTTCTAGTTATAAATATCAAAGTATTAAATATTAAATGAGAAGTATCTTTCTCCCTCTTTTTTTAGCGACTGGCTTGCTATTAGTCGGATGTGGTTCAGGAATATCTGAACGTACTACTGCTGTAAAGCGAGCAATTGAAACCAGAGAATATAATGTTGACACGAAGACATTAATGAGTGCTTCGGTAGGTGCGTTTCAAGACTTAGGATATACTATTGATGTTCTTAATAGTGACTATGGATTGATTACTGGGAGTAGAACACAAGGAACGCAGACATCGCAGGTAGATGACGATGGTAGTCTTTTAGGAGCCATAGTAGCAGGTCTTTTTGGATTTGAAGGTCGTTCAGACGATATTGTGGTTACCCCATTAAAATTATCAGCAACTATTACTATTAAAGAAGTGTCTTCGGATCCTCTTATTTCATCATTGAGAGTAAACTTTGAAAGCGGAGGAAACGAGTACTCAGACCTATTCTTTAGATCTTTTTTTGCTGCTATAGATCAATCTATATTTCTTGATACATCAATAGGAGATTAATAATGTCAAAAAGGCAAGTATTTTCACTATTTATTGCTTTTAATTTTCTCTTAGTTAGTTGTAGTTCTTCGAGTTCATCAAAGAAAAAATCAGTAGCAGCACAACGCGCTATTGAAACAAGAGAATATGCTGTGGATACAAAGACATTAATGACATCATCTATAGGCGCTTTTCAAGATCTTGGATTTACCATTGATACGATTAGCGATGAGTTTCTTTTGATAACTGCAAGCAAGGTTGAAGCACCAGAAAAAAAAGAAAAAGAAGATAAGAAAATCGGTCCAGGAGCTATTCTTGTTGGGATTCTTGCAATAGTCGCTATAATTGCTATTGATAAAAATACTAAAGATAGAGACAATGATCGTGATAGTTCCAGTGGTGGTTCAAAAACGGTTGTAAAAGATTATAAACTTACTGCTACTTTAACGGTGAAGCCAATTTCAGATACAGAGCCTGTTTTATCATCTTTGCGAATTAATTTTGGAGGAAGCAAAAGAGATCGTTCTATGCAATTTTTCAAAGAATTTTTTGCCGGTATCGACAAGTCATTATTCTTAGATGAAAATTTAGATCAAGCACAAGACGTCGATTTAGAAGAATAGAATTAAACACCTTCTTATTTTTCAGATTTTTTCTTATACTTTATATCAATAGTCATGATAAGAAACATCTCAAATTATATATTTATTACATTGATTTTTGTAGCTAGTATTTTTGCATCAACTGGTAGTAAGGATCATTCTGCTGAAATATTAAGCAGGGGGCGATATATTCCTATTGCGATATCAGATGATTTTCTAGTAACAGCTAAAACTTTCTCATCGCTTACATCTAGAACAGTAGATATTTATGAATTGTATAGTGGTATCAGTTCCATGGAAAAAACTGCAGAGCTGACATCCCCAAATCCATTATCTGGAGATGATTTTGGTTTTAGTATGGCGTTACATAATAATTATTTGCTTATAGGAGCTCCAGGATCTGACGATGGTAATGGAGTGGTATATTTATATCGTAAAGATTATACAGGAGAGTGGGTAGTTGTAAAAACATTTGAAAACCCTAATGCAACGACAGATCCAAGTCAATCTCAAAAGTTTGGATATAATGTAGCTCTAAATGATAAGTATGTTGCTATTGCATCGCCTTTCTTTAATGATGGAACAGTATTTATATACGATTTTAATCCTGAGTCTGAAGATTTCAATAATGCACGAACAACACCATTTGAAGTGATTGACGTGCGCAAATTAGGAGATGTAGAGGGTTGTTATGCTGCCGGTCCAGATAAGTTCGGATTTGGAGTATCTATGTCGTTTAACAATAATAAGTTACTTATTGGCTCATTAAAAGAATTTGTACATCTTGTTGAATTTAACAACGGGATTGTATCTGGCATTAATATTTTATCTCCCGAACAAGAAGATCATGAGAGTGATCGTAACAGACGTTTTGGTCAATCTGTCCATGTCGGAGATTCTAGTATTTATATTTCAGCTCTCGAAGATAGTAACGGTCAAGGTAAGGTGTTTGTTTATCCTTATATAGATACCAACAATAGAACCGATGAAAGTCCTTGGACAAATTTTTATACCATCCAACCTTCTGACTTAGTAGAAAATAGTTATTTTGGATATCGATTTAGCGAATTAGACAATCAATTAATTATTAGCACGTTTAATCAATCTGATTTATATGTCTATAATAAAAATAAACTAAACAATCAATTCACACTCAAAGAAGTAATCAAGAACAATAACTATGATAGTTCTGATTATTTTGGTAGAAATGTTGTTTTAATTGACGATGCGCTTATTACAGATGCTTATTATGCAGATGAGTTAGTGCTATATAACAATCTATCAACTACTCGACAATCTTTCCAAAATTTATCAACAAAAGGACCAGTTTTATCTATTAGCGGTAAAGTAGAATGTACTGGAGGTACTGCAGGATCTTATGATTGTAATAATATTGACTTGATGGCATTTATGGATAAGACGGAAATTGGTGGAGGAAACAATACCAATTTGAATGATATTTGGGGATGGACAGACCCTGTGACTGCTAAAGAATATGCACTTGTTGGTATGAGCAATGGAACATCTTTTGTTGACATTACTACACCAGATAGCCCTGTATATGTGGGAAGATTGGCAACACATAGCAGTAATTCTTCATGGCGCGATATTAAAGTATATAATAACTATGCTTTCATTGTATCAGAGGCAAGCGGTCATGGTATGCAAGTATTTGACTTAACAGTATTAAGAACTTTCAGTGGTACTCCTATTACGTTCTCTGAGACAGCTCATTATGGTGGATTTGGTAATGCACATAATATTTTTATTAATGAAGATACAGGCTTTGCATATGCTATAGGTACTAGCACTTGTGGTCCAGGAGGATTGCATATTGTAGATATTAGCAATCCTACTTTACCAGCAAAATCAGCTTGCGTATCTGATCCTTCTACAGGAAGAAGTAATACGGGATACGTTCATGACGTACAATGTGTCGTATACAATGGACCGGATTCTGCATATGTCGGGAAAGAGATTTGTTTTGGTTCTAACGAGACCAATGTTTGGATTGCTGATTTGAGTACCAAATCAGATGATTCTAGTGGGGCTAAAACTATTGGGCTGGGTAATTATGATAACTATTATACTCACCAGGGATGGTTAACGGAAGATCATCGATACTTTATCGTAAATGATGAGTTAGATGAATATAATGGAGCAGTTAGTAATACAAGAACATTAATCTGGAATGTCGAGGATTTAAGCAATCCAACCATAGAAACAACTTATACTGGACCAACACCATCTATCGATCATAATAATTATATTATTGGAGACTATGTGTATATGTCTCATTACACAAGCGGATTACGTATTCTTGATATTTCTGATATAAATAATCCAAGTGAAGCAGCATATTTTGATGTATATCCATCAAATAATAATGCATCCTTTGATGGCACTTGGAGTAATTATCCTTACTATGGTAGCGGAACAGTTGTAGTAACAGGCATTGATGAAGGGTTGTATATTTTAGATCCTACACACGATGATACTGCACCTGACGCGCCTGCTAATATTTCTTATTCAATTCCAGTTGATGGAACAATTACTTTTTCTTGGGATCTTAGCGCCGATACTAATTCTAAGGTTAGAGTTTATAGGTCAGAAGAAGCTTTATTTACTCCTTCTTCTAGTAATTTAATCGCAGAAATAAGTTATCCAAATTCAGTATTTTCAGATACAGGTTTAGATACAGGTAAAACATATTATTATAAATTATCTACTATTAATCAACAAGGACAAGAGAGTCAATATTCTTCTGAATATCAAATTAAACCAGTGACATTTATTAATGCTCCTCCAAATATTGATACAATATCAGATGTGCAAATCAATGAAGATACTAATCTTGGTATACAGATTACTGGAGTTAATTACGGGGCAGACGTTAATGCTCAAAATGTCACTGTAACAGCCTATGCCGAGGATACAGCCATGTTCCCTGCATTAGTAGTGAATAATCCCAGCTTGGGCCAATTTATACTTGATTTATCACCAAGTGAAAATAGTAATGGATCTTCTGTAGTATATGTTACTGTTCGAGATGATGGTGGTACAGCAGATGGCGGGATTGATTCGACAAGAGTATCATTTACTGCAACAGTATTGCCGATAAATGATTCACCGGGATCTTTTACTACAACAGGAGAATATGTATTTAATGCTATAGATGGTTCTGGTGCATATTTATCAAATGAATATTTATTTATTACGCCAGAAAATCAAAACGACTCATTAAGGTTTGTTTGGGGAGAATCTGCTGATGTAGATGGTGATAATATTGAGTATCGTATGATCGGTTACAATGATTTAGACTTCTTAAGTATGGATACATGGACTCCAAATAATTCAATAGCATGGGCATTAAAAGATTTAATAGCACAAACTGACACTGTTACTGTTGCTGAAGGTTCATGGTCTGTTATATCTACAGATGGACAATCCTTTCAAACTGCAGTGTCTGGTTCTATCGGCAATTTAAAAATTGACGGAAGAGCATTGATACCGGACGTATTAGAGCTAAAGCAAAATTATCCAAATCCATTTACATCATTTACAACATTAGAGTATGATGTTCCATCGGCTCAGTATGTTGTTGTAAGGGTATTTAATATTAAAGGTCAGCTTGTTACTACTTTAGTAGATGAAGAGCAGGGAGCTGGCTATAAATCAGTAATATGGGATGGAACCAATAACAATGGGGACTTAGTAAGTTCAGGAGTCTATTTCTGTCAAATGTATACACCGGCTAATCCGAATGGCGGCCAGTTTATTAAAGCAATAAAGATGTTAAGACTAAGATAAACGTTGAATCCATTAAAAAATCTATATCAATGGGTTTTATCATGGGCGGAGAGCGCTTATGGAGTATTCATTCTATTTTGTGTTTCTTTTGCTGAATCATCTTTTTTTCCTGTTCCAGCTGATCCTTTGTTAATCGCATTAGCAATCGGAAATACTAAAAAATCATTTTACTATGCCTTTATGTGTACTTTAGGATCTGTTGTTGGTGGAATATTTGGGTATATGATTGGATACTTCCTTTGGTGGACATCTCCGGGCGAATATTCTTCAGTTGCAGAATTCTTCTTCAGTATAGTTCCTGGGTTTACCACAGAAGTATTTGATAATATCAAAATTCGATATGAAACCTATAATTTTATTGTAATCTTTACCGCCGCATTTACGCCAATTCCATATAAAGTATTCTCTATTAGTGCAGGTGCATTTTATATTAATTTGCCGATATTCATTATTGCATCTATTCTGGGACGAGGTTTGCGTTTCTACATGATTAGTACGCTAGTATGGTTTTTTGGAGACACTATTAAGGCAATGCTTGATAAGTATTTTAACCTATTTATTATCATCCTAACTATTATATTTTGCTTAAGCTATTTTTTGATTGGATATCTATTTTAATTTGTTATAATTTTCGGCCATGAAATATACATTATATCTATCTATTCTATTTTTAGCATCCTGTGCTACCAATATGCCTAATGCTAGTATTCCTGAGATTAAAACCACACAAAACGATATTACTATTGATGATTTTAAATCACATATTACTTATTTATCATCAGATGGATTGCGAGGAAGAAGTTCTGGTACGCCAGGAGATAGGATGGCTAAGGATTATATCGTCAATCACTTTACTAACGCTGGACTACCAACAGAAAGAATGATTGAAGTCCAAGAGCATTATGTTGCAAAAAGCAGACTTAAGCCTAAAAATAAAGTTAAAACATATAATATTATCGCAACTCTTCCTGGTAAAGATAAGATATTAAAAGAGGAATATGTGGTGATTGGTGGACATTATGACAGTGTTCATAATACTCTTGGCGCTATTCATAATGGTGCAGATGATAATGCATCAGGAACGTCTATGGTTTTAGAATTATTTGAAAAATTTGCAGCTTCCAATTCAAACAAGAGAACTTTAGTCTTTATGGCTTTTGGCGGTGAAGAATTAGGTTTGTTAGGTTCTAAGTATTTTGTCAATAATCCCACTATCGATTTATCGAAGGTACAATTAATGGTGAACTTAGATATGGTAGGTAGGCTTGATAAAGAAGGAAAAGATTTACAGCTTGGTGGTGTATCTACTGCTGTGAATTTTTCTACAATACTTCATCCATTTTTAATGCAAAAAGATCTTAATATTATTGATTTAGGTAAAGGAATATTTAGTCGTTCAGATCATTATAGTTTTTATAAGAAAGATATCCCTGTTTTATTCTTTTTTACTGGTATTCATCCAGATTATCATAGTTCTTCTGATGATGCTGATAAAATTAATTATAAAGGAATGGAAACAATTTCAAGCATGGTTAATCTCATTATTGAAGAGTTTGCAGGCACCTCAGAAAGATTGGTGTTTCAGCCAGCGGATGAAGAAGAACAAAATATGCCACAACCCGCTAAAATGAAAGTCACGTTAGGTGTAATGCCTGACTATGCTTATGATGGAGACGGATTGAAAATTGATTCTGTTATTAAAAAACGAGCAGCGCAAAAAGCCGGATTAGTTGATGGTGATATTGTAATTAATATTGGTGATATACGCATAAAAGATATTTATGACTATATGGAGATATTATCCAAAATAGAGCCTGGAACTAAGATTGATGTTAAGGTGTTGCGCGATGGTGAAATTAAAATATTTAATGTTACCTTCTAAAAAATGAGACAATTGTATATTCTTGTTTTATTGTTATTTTCTTGCTCTGATTCTTCAAGTTCTTCAAGTTTTTCAATTGAAAATATTCAACAATTGACTTTTACGGGTGATAATGGGGAAGGGTATCTCAATGAAGAGGAAACACAAATTATCTTTCAATCTAAGCGTGACAGCAATGAATGTGATAAGCTTTATTTGGTAGATATAGATGGTAAAAATCTTAGAGAATTTCCAATAAAAGACGGCGCTTTTACTTGCGCACATTATGCCCTTGAGAATGAGTTTATTTTCTTTTCTTCTACAATGAAAGATGGACCGGAATGTCCAGAAATTTATAAACATCCCAATCCTCGTAAATATATTTGGCCTTTAAGAAATTATGAGATTTATAAATGGGACGGCAATACTGCAACGCAACTAACTAATGCTCCAGGATATAATGCTGAAACCACTATTCATCCAACAGAAAGAAAAGTTATTTTTACATCAATGCGTGAAGGGGATATAGATCTATACGAAATGGACTACGATGGTAATAATATCAAACGCATCACGAAAGAGTTTGGTTATGATGGAGGGGCATTTTACTCCCCTGATGGAAATAGTATTATATGGCGCGCATGGTATCCTAGTAATGACGAAGAAAAAGAAAAATGGTCTACCAATTTAAGTAATCGCTATATAGACGCTGTACCATTAGATATTTATATGGCAAAACGAGATGGATCTAACAAGAAAAGATTAACGAATAATGGAGCTACTAACTGGTCTCCATCCTGGCATCCAGATGGTAAGCATATTGTTTTTTCATCTAATATGGATGATTGGAGAGAAGACTATAATGCTTTTGGAAGTAACTTTGAACTTTACATGATTCATGTAGACACTTTAAAGCTTCAGCGCTTAACCAATAATGATACTTTTGATTCATTTCCAGTAATATCACAAAATGGAAAAATTATTTTTTCTTCAAATCGAAATGCAGAAAATCCCCGTCAAACAAACATTTTTATCGGATCTATCGTTAATAAATAACTTCTATTGAGATTTAATCTCAATTATACTTGCATTTAAATTCTTTCTACTATAATATTGCGACACAATCTCAATAACATATAGAGAGGAATGATAAAAAACATAATAATACTATTAGGATTCTTTAGTTTAATTTTTGCTCAAACTAATGTGTCTGGCGTAGTAATGGACGGAAATAATAATCCTGTCGCTGATGCTAATATTATTCTTTCAAACGGTAAAGGTGTAACAAGTGGTAGCGATGGTAGTTTCACATTTACTGCAATAGTTCCTACAACAGCAACATTTTCAGCAATTGGTTACGCAGATAAAAGCGTATCAGTTAACGGTGAAAGGGTATCTGTAGAACTATCAAGCAAACCTGTAGCATTAGATGCTGTGGATGTATTAGCAGATGCTGCTAGTATTACATCAGGTATGTTCTTAAGATCTGTCAGACCAAGCTCTGTTGTTTCAGAATCAGAATTAAAACAATTTAATCACACCGACATTCATCGTGTCGTATCACGTGTTCCTGGAGTGTATGTACAGGAAGAAGATGGCTTAGGTTTAAGACCTAATATCGGAGTTCGTGGTACAGGTCTATTACGTATGGAAAAATTAAATGTAATGGAAGATGGCATTATTATTGCACCCGCTCCATATGCATCACCAGCTGCGTATTACTCTCCAACAATAGGGCGTATGCAGTCTTTAGAAATACGTAAAGGGTCTACTCAAATTAAACACGGGCCTTTCACTACAGGTGGATCACTAAATTATATATCTACTTCAATTCCTTCATCAGTATTAAATAATGTTGCTTTTACCGCTGGAAGCTTTGGTAAGACAGTATTACATGTTAAGTCAGGAAATACAGTAGGGCAATGGGGTTATTTATTTGAGATTTACAACGATATGACTGACGGTTTCAAAGAATTATATGGCGGCGGAGATACTGGCTATGCTAAAACTGATGTATTAGCTAAAGTTCGTTATTCTATGAGCACTAATCATGCTTTAGAAATGAAAGTTTCTATGACAGATGAAATCTCAGATGAAACATATCTTGGATTATCAGATGACGATTATGCTGCTAACCCATTAAGAAGATATCGTGCATCTCAACTAGATGAGATGGATGCAAATCATACTCAAGTAGTATTATCATATGCTGGTAAATTATCAGATAATTTATCTCTAGCCATGAGTGCTTATAATAATGAGTTTGCTAGAAATTGGTACAAATTAAATAAAGTAAATGGTGAAAAACTGAGCGTTGTTGCAAACCCAAGTAGCAATCAAGATACTTTTTTATTAATGAGTGCAATGGATAGTGATGCAGATGTATACAGAATTAAAGCTAATAATCGTGAATATTTATCAACCGGTGTTCAAGCAGTGTTAAACTGGAACGCCGGTAATCACGATGTGCAAGCTGGAATGCGCATACATTCAGACGAAATGGATCGTTTCCAATGGGAAGATAGATATCAAATGGTTGCAGGTAAGTTAAATATAACTACAGCAGCAACTCCTGGTTCTGATTCTAATAGAATCGATTCTGCAGAAGCTACTGCAGTGTACGTTGAAGACAGAATGACTTCTGGCGATTGGACTGTTACAAGCGGTGTAAGATATGAAGAAATCACTGTTAAAAGAAAAGATTGGGGTAAATCAGATCAGTTTCGTGCTGTAAATCCATCAGTTAAAGAACAAACATTTGATGTGATTGTTCCTGGTGTCGCAGTTGAGTATGCATTACAAGATGGAACTACGCTTGCATACGGTGTTCATAAAGGATTCGCTCCTCATGGACCAGGTGGTGTTAAAGTAGTTGATGGTGTTACTCAAGAAGTAGAGCCAGAAACAAGCTGGAATCATGAATGGACAGTAAGATCTTATGAAGGTTTGAACGGATTAGAACTAACATTATTCATGAACAATTATGATAACTTGTTAGGAGTAGACACTGCTGCTTCAGGTGGCGGAACAGATGAGCTATATAATGGTGGCGCTGTTGACGTGTCTGGATTAGAATTATATCTTAGACGTATGTTAACGGATAATGGTACTGTACAATTACCGATTGAAATTTCATACACAAAAACGAATACTGAGTTTAAAGAATCATTTACTACCGCTTATGAAGGATGGCCAGATGTTTCATCTGGAGATGAACTTCCTTATATACCTGAGACAATGGTAGCTGTAAACTTAGGTGCAAACTGGGATAAAACTTCAGTAAACGTTGGCTTAAAACATACTTCAGCAATGAGAACAACAGCAGGATCAGGTCGATTAGATGACGCAAGCTCTACTGATGCACTTACTGTAGTTGATTTAAGTGTAAAACATGCACTTCAAAGTAATGTAACTCTGTCTGTGGGTGTTAAAAACCTATTAAATAAAGAGGCTGTTGTAGCAAGAAGACCTTATGGTGCTCGCCCTACAATGCCAAGATCTATTAATTTTGGAGTAAATTATACTTTTTAAGGCTGTTTTCTACTTAGTTTTTTTATCGAACAAATAAGTATTAAATATTCATATAAGATTTCAATATTTATTATTATTAAATTGTTCTAATTAATAAATAAAAAAGGAATACATAAAATGAAAAAAATATTACTAATGATGATTTTCTCAAGTATTGTTTTTGGACAATACCATATGCAATCTTCTCTAAGTATTAAAGATGGAGTTAGGGCTGCAGATTTTGAAAAAGCAATGATACATCACAATAAAGCACATCAAAATGAATTAGGAGCAGTAAATACATTTCTTGTTCTTAATGGACCTAATGTAGGTCAATACGTTAGAATGCATCAAGGATTGTTCCCAATTCCTGCTGCTCAATTAGATGCCATTTATAATGCACATAATAATCATGATCCAGTACCTTATGATAAATGGAACGATAGTATGTTAGTGCAAGAAACTGGATCACAGTTTTATACCGTAAGAGATGACTTAAGCTATAACATGCAATATAAACCTGACTATAAATATCTTACTATGTCAGTATTTCAAGTTGCTCAAGGTGGAAATGCTTATGCTGAGAATGTTTTTGCAATGATGAATGAGATTAGAGCAGAAATGGGATCTACAGAGCATTTTGTATGCATGCAGATGAATACAGGCGGAAAGTTTAATGAATATGTTTTTGCAACTGGTCACGATACAATGTCTGAAACTTTAGATCAGTCAGCGTTCTATGCAGCGCTTGCTAAACTTGCTGAGAAGAATCCTGATTGGGATAAAGAATGGGGTCAAAATGTTTCGGGTGGTTATAGCCAAACAATGGAGTTTAAGCCTGAGTTAAGTACTCAATTAGATTAATTATCAATCTAAAAATAAAAAGCCTATCAATTATCTAGTTGGTAGGCTTTTTTTATACCTAAATTAAAATATAATGAAACGACGTAATTTTATTAAAGCGGGAGCAGTTGGACTGGCAAGTCCTATTCTCTTAGCAGGAAAAAAGAAAATGAAAGTAAATAAAAACAATCCTATTATAGTCTCGACATGGTTACATGGTATCCCAGCTAATGAAGCCTCTATTAAAGTATTAAAGAAGAATGGATCGGCACTAGATGCTGTAGAAGCAGGCGTACGTGTTACGGAAGCAGATGCAGAAAATCAATCTGTTGGATTGGGTGGTAGACCAGATAGTGAAGGAAATGTCACTTTAGATGCATGTATTATGGATTCTGATGGAAATGCAGGATCTGTTGCATTTCTACAAAATATTAAGCATCCAATTTCTGTTGCAAGAAAAGTCATGGAAAAAACAGATCATGTTATGCTTGCAGGAAAGGGTGCATTAAAATTTGCCTTAGAAAATGGATTTAAAAAAGAGAACCTTCTAACCGAACAATCAAGAAAAGAATGGTTGGAGTGGAAAAAGGACAACACTATTAAGGATTCTTGGGGTCCAAACGATGATCATGATACGATTACTTCATTAGCGCAAGATAATGATGGAAATTTATCAGGAGCATGTACCACAAGCGGATTAGCCTACAAATTGCATGGACGCGTGGGTGATAGTCCGATTATTGGCGCAGGAATGTATGTCGATAATGAAGTAGGTGCTGCGGGTGCAACCGGTATGGGAGAATTGGTAATGAAAACATGCGG
>CEVM01127934.1_pt1 | contig 15886 bp, 7 predicted proteins | sample 531481 | NCBI WGS metagenome assembly CEVM01 (sample SAMEA2623649, study PRJEB7988) | marine metagenome | biome: marine biome (ENVO:00000447); feature: mesopelagic zone (ENVO:00000213) & marine oxygen minimum zone (ENVO:01000065); material: "saline water (ENVO:00002010), including plankton...
TCACCTTCCCATTCACTACTGTCTGGGTAAGTATATGTGCCTTGGCCATTTCTTTTTCCATTTGCAAATCTTCCAAGATATTTTGAGCTATCTGGATAAAGGAATAAACCATCACCATCAAAAAGCCCATTGCTAAATTGACCTATATATTCACTCTCATCAGAGTATATATATGTTCCCTGGCCATGATAGGTCCCATCTTTCCATTCACCAACATATTTTTTTCCATCAGGATAGGTCAAAGTTCCCTGTCCATTGCGTTCATCATCAAAATATTGTCCAACATATACCTTCTGATCAGGATAAGTGTATGTACCTTGTCCATTCCTTTTGCCATCCTTGTATTCACCTTTCCACATCTCTCCATTATCATACTTAATAATTCCTTCACCATTAATATTTTTTCCATCCTGCCATTCACCCGTCCATTCATCACCATCTGCATATGTAAATGCTCCTCTTCCATTATAGGCACTATCTCTAAATGCACCTACATACTTGGAACCATCTTCATAAATAATCGTACCTTTTCCATTAATTTTTAAACCTTCTTTCCATTCACCTTCCCACTCTTCTGCACTATCATAACGGATAATTCCTTTACCAGTAAAACGTTCATCATCTTTCCAATCCCCATTCCATTTCTTTCCGTTAGGGTATGTATATGTTCCTTGACCTTGATATTGTCCTTTTATGATCTCTCCTTCATATCGCGAACTATCTGACCATATAAATGTTCCTTTTCCTGTATATGGCTCTCCATTCTTGAATTGACCCTCCCAGACCTCTCCATTAAGAAAAGTTATTACACCCTGACCATGATAATCCCCATTCGCGTTTTTTGCTCCTTCATATGATATTTTTGCCCCACAGTTAGCAAGAAGGAAAAGGAAAGAAATTATAAATATTTTATTAAGTAAATTTTTCACTTCGGTGGAAATTTAATATATAATTTATAATAAATACAAAAATTGATATTCTACGCATTATTATAATGAGAAGTACTATTCCCATTCAATTGTACCAGGGGGCTTAGAAGTAACATCATAAGTAACTCGATTTATACCTTTAACTGAATTAACAATATTATTTGATATTTTTGATAAAACTTCTGGGGGCATTCTATACCAATCAGCAGTCATGCCATCAGTACTTGTTACAGCACGTAGACCCAGTAAATTCTCGTATGTTCTTTGATCGCCCATTACACCAACTGTTTGGACTGGTATTAGAATTGCAAATGCCTGCCAAATTTCATCATATAAATCTTCTTTTTCTAACGTATCTAAATAAATTTTATCTGCCTCCTGTAAAATGGATACTCTTTCTGGTGTAATTTTCCCAATAATCCTAACTCCAAGACCTGGCCCAGGGAAAGGATGTCGATTAATTAATTTTTCTGGCAATCCTAATTCTTTTCCTACATTTCTAACTTCATCCTTAAATAACTCTCGCAATGGCTCAATGAGCTTAAATTTCATATTCTCAGGTAAGCCACCTACATTATGATGACTCTTAATCAGGTGTGCAGCTTTTCCATGACTTATACCGCTTTCAATTACATCAGGATATAATGTACCTTGCGCTAAATATTCCATATTGTCAAATCTCGAAGCTACAGATTCAAAAGAATGGATAAACTGATTTCCAATAATCTTACGTTTTTGTTCTGGATCAGTAATGCCAGATAGTTTTTCAAAAAAAATATCTGATTCATCTTCGAGATAAATATTTACACCTAATCCATCTTTTAAAGCATGAATACAATCTGAAGCTTCATTTTTTCGCATCAATCCATGATCAATAAGTACTGCTCTTGCTTTATCTCCTATTGCTTTATTTATTATAGCTGCAACAACTGAAGAATCTACCCCTCCACTAACTCCAATAAGGACATTACTATTTCCAACCTCTTCTCGGATCAAATTTACTTGTTGATTAATAAAATTATCTGGAGTCCAATTAGCATTACACGAGGCAATCTTGAACAAGAAGTTTTCTAACATATCTGTGCCATATTCTGTGTGAGAAACTTCTGGATGAAACTGCGTTGCTAACCGACTCAAATCACTATTTGCCATGGCAGCTATAACTCCATTTGAAGATTCTGCAATAACAGACCATGAATCTGGTACTTTTGTCACTTGATCCATATGAGACATCCAGACTTGTGATCCATTTAAATCTGATTGTAAAAAGTCTGTTTCTTTAGTAATAGAAATTTTAGCAAATCCATACTCTCCTTGACCTGTGGATTTTACGGAACCCCCACTATGATGAGCTAGAATATGTAGCCCATAACATATACCGAGTATGGGTATATCTACTTTTAGTATTTCATTATCATAATCAGGAGTGTTTTGTTCATATACGCTGGATGGTCCTCCAGATAATATGATTGCATTTGGCTTATACATCATAATATCATCCAATGTTGAATCATGCGATAAGATACAAGAGAAGACGTTTAGCTCTCGAATTTTCCTAGCGATAAGTTGTGTGTATTGTGATCCAAAATCGAGGATAATGACTCCTCCATTTTTATAATCACTCATTTATAATTTCCAACTTTTTAATTTATCTAAAAATTTATGATCAGTTAGTTTATACTGGATTGGTGTTACGCTTATCCAATTATTAGCAATTGCATATCCATCCTGTTCATCAGATGTATCATTATTTACTATTTCACCATTCATCCAATAATATATACGCCCTCTAGGATCTTCTCTTTTTTCAAGATCATCAAGAAAATATTCCTTACCTTGAGAAGTAACCTTATAGCCATTACATTCAGAAATTTCACAATTTGGGATATTAACGTTTAACAATGTTCCTTTTGGCAAACCATGATCTAAAACATTCTTTGTCATTTTCACCACAACTTCTTTTGATAATTCATAATTATTTGCTTTGAAAGTGTTTAAGCTAAAGGCAATGCTAGGAATGCCTAGCATTGTTCCTTCTGCTGCTGCAGAGACTGTTCCAGAATACAAAATGTTGGCTCCTACATTGGCCCCAACATTAATACCGGAAACAACAATATTTGGCTCCTTATCTAAAAAAGAACCAATTGCAATTTTAACACAGTCAGCAGGTGTCCCATTTACAGCATACCCTTTAAAATCTCCATGTCGAGCACAAGGTTCTATTCTGATTGGATCTGAAATAGTAATAGAATGCCCAACCGCACTTTTTTCTGTATTGGGCGCCAGAACAGTAACTTCACCAATTTCGTTCATCGCCTCCCACAGAGCATAAATGCCTTTGGAATAAATTCCATCATCATTTGTCAGTAATATTCTTGGCTTTTTATTATTCATGTAAAATCCTTGGCTTTTTATTATTCATGTAAAATCGATATTATATTATATAAAGTTAATTTCATTTTTTCCCTAGTAACTATATGATCAATAAAACCTTTTTCTTTTAAGAACTCTGTTCGTTGAAATCCTTCAGGCAAATCCTGGCCAATAGTTTGCTTAATAACTCTTGGGCCAGCAAAACCAATAAGAGCACCCGGTTCCGCTAAGATAAGATCTCCAAGCATACCATAACTTGCTGTTACACCCCCTGTCGTTGGGTCAGTCAGTATAGGAATATACAATCCACCCCCTTCTGAGAACTGAGCTAACTTTGCGCTTGTTTTTGCTAACTGCATTAATGATATCGCACCTTCTTGCATACGTGCACCACCAGAAGCGCATACTAAAACCATTGGTAGTTTATTTTCATGAGCATAATCAATCATTCTAGAAACTTTTTCTCCAACAACTGAACCCATACTTCCACCAATAAATGCAAAATTCATTATGCCAAGAATTACTTGTTTACTATTTATCATTCCAATATATGTATTTATAGCATCATTCTGTCCAGTCTTCTTTGTTGCTGTATCTAATTGATCCTTATATTTTTTTTCTGCTTTAAAATTCAAAAAATCTTTAGAAAAAATATTTGTAAACATCTCTTTAGAAGATCCTTTATCAAGTAATAAATCATGATATGTCTTTGGATCTATACGAAAATGATGTGAACAATGACGGCATACTGAAAGTGATTTATCTAATTCTGGTTTATAAAGGAACTCGCTACAGGTTGGACACTTTACCCATAAACCGTCAGGCACTCCCTTTTTTTCTATAGGGGCTATCTTTTGTTTTTCACGCTTAAACCACGCCATGAGTTAAAAACTCCCTTTTCATAACAATTGCATCTTCTCCATCATTATAATATTTCTCTCTGATGCCAAGTTCTGAGAAACCAAACTTTAGATAAAGATTTATAGCTGGAAAGTTACTTTTTCTTACTTCCAAAATAATACTAATATCTTCATCAAGTTGATCCATAAAATATGATAAGAATCTTTCACCATACCCTTTGTGTTGATAAGCGGTGTCAATCGCAATATTTAGTATTTGCACATCTTTATCTATTTTATGAGTAAATATATACCCAATTATATTATCTCGTAATAACATAACATAATTTGATGCTATATGCTGAGAACTTAATTCCCACTTTATTTGCTTTTTTGACCACGGAAACCGAAAAACTCTTTTTTCAATTAAACTGATAGTTAAAAGATCCTCTTCTGTTGCAGGACGAATCAGGATTTTTTAACTCCAATATTAAATGGTGAGATATAATTAGGAACTAAACCGTATGGCTTATCAACGACCCATTTATCAAAATTTTCATTTGCTAATTCAGCAATAATGGATGATGAAGTATAACCTGGTTGAATATTTTGTTCTTCACTGATTAAGTCATTGCATCCAACCTGAACCACAAAATCTAATTCTTGTAATGAAAGCTTAATTTTTTCCCATGTGTAGGCAGCGATTTCATTATCTGGATTCAAATTTTCATTCATCTTAAATCTTTGTGCATATACAATATCACGATGCGAATAAAGTAGAGCTTGCGCAGATCCATTAAATTTTCCTCCAGATTTCATAATTGCTGTTAATGTGGAGACAGGTATAATTGGAAGACCACATCCAAAAGCCAAACCTTTACTATAACTTAATCCTATTCGCAATCCTGTAAAAGACCCTGGTCCAATCGATACTGCTATTCCATCAATGTTCTTTAGCGCTAATCCAGTTTCTAAACACAACTTTTCATAAAATAGTGGTAGTGATTTCGCATGTTGTCTTGGAATATTATCCTCAATTGTATGAATAATCTCTCCATTATCTAAATATGTTACCCCACAAACATCAGTAGCTGTATCTATTGCAATTATTTTCATTCACTTAAAGCATTAATAATTAATTCTCTATCATTCTCTGTATTTAAAACTCTTTGAAAATTAATTTGTACAGTTTCTGGAGGTAATATATCAATAATTTTATCTGCCCACTCAATTAAGATGATCGCACCGGGCGTTCTAATGATATCCTCACCGCAAATATTTAGAAAATCCTCAATGCCATCAAGACGATATGTATCTACATGGATTAGTTTGCATTTTTCACCATCATACTCACTAACTAACTTAAAGGTTGGAGAAACAATCGATTCAAAAATATCAAGTCCTTCTGCAAAACCTTGGGCAAAAGTGGTCTTTCCCGATCCAAGATCGCCAATTAATGCAACTATTGTTCCAATAGGTAATTCTTTTGCAAAATTTTTTGCAAAATTTTTAGTTTCGATAGCAGATCCAGTAAGAATTTGTTCTGATGCCACTAATTTCCCTTCATCGTAACAACCGGAACCATTATTTCTTCCATGGAAATACCCCCATGTTGGAAACTTTCTTTTAACTTACCCTCGAAACGATGTCGTTGATTAGGATAAAGAAAAAATACATCATCTTTTGCGATTAAATAATTAGTTTGATGTACTAATTCTGGCAACCTGTAATCTGATGGCTTACGAATAATTAATGCATTTTTTTCTTTAGAATTTAGGTTTCGACCGTATTTATATCGAACGCCACTAGATGTTTCTCGATCAGCCCCAACAAGAACTCCTCGCTGGACACGGACTGTCCCATGATCGCTAGTAATTATTACAGTAAAATCATTTTCACTTAATTCACGCATCATCCTATATAACCAGGAATTTTTAAACCAAGTTCGAATAGCCATACGATATCCAGCTTCATCAGGAACAATTTCTTTTAATACATCAGACTCGGCCCTCTTATGCGCAAGCATATCAACAAAATTCACCACAATTGACAGCAAGCTGGTTTGTTTGTAATCCGATATGTTTCGCAATAAACGTTCTCCTTGATCTGCAACATTAATTTTTTTATAAATTATTTTTTTATTACCAAAACCAATCCTTTTTAATTGATCTTCAAGAAATATGGATTCATATTTATTCAAGCTTGAGGCATCACTTTTCATTAATTCTATCTGTTGTGGATATTTTACACATAGTTCATCAGGAAAAAGACCTGAAAAAATAGCATTCCTACTAAAAGGAGTAGCTGATGGTAACAATGACATTTGATAATCAATTTCTATATTAAAATACTGCCCTAATTCAGGCAAGATAGATAAAAACTGATCATGCCTCAAAGCATCTATAACGATAAGACATACTTTAGAATCTTTCTCTAAATTTGGTATTACAAATTTTGGGACAACATCTATAGATAGATTTGGGCGTTCAGAATTATAAAGCCAATTAGAATAATTACTCTGAAAAAACTTTACAAATTCGCGATTGCATGTATGGATTTGTTCAATAAGTATATTACCTAAACCAATATCCTTATGTTCATCAAAATCTATTTGCCATTTACTTAGACGATTATAAATATTCCACCACTCATCTGCATTTAAATCGCTACGAATTAACTCTTCTATTTCTTGAAACTCTTTTAGGTAACCACTTGTTATTTTCTCCTCACGTATTTTAAAATTTTCAAGAACTTGTTTACATGCCATAAATATCTGTGAAGGGCTGACAGGCTTGATAAGAAATTGTGATATTTTTTGTGAAATAGCTTCGTCCATCAACCATTCTTCTTCACTTTTAGTTATCATAATTACAGGTAAATTTGGACGTAATTCGCTGAATTGCTGAATGGTCTGAATACCATCTTGTCCAGGCATAAACTGATCCATAAGAATTAATTGAAAATTACTTTCTTTGATCAATGTAACTGCATCAGCACCATTTGAAGCTGTAGAGATGCTAAAACCTTTATCTTCTAGAAATAGAATATGAGGTTTTAGATGATCTATCTCATCATCTACCCATAGAATTTTTCCACGTGAATTATCCATATTTAGATACTAGAAATTAATGAAATGAGTAAAAAATCAGAATAAATGATTAGTAAATTACTTTAATAAAATCAATTTTCTTGTAGTAGTAAAATTATTTGTTTCCATAAGAAGGAAATATATACCAGCACTTACATCTTGATTAAAATTATCTTTACCATGCCAACGTATTGATCTATATCCTGCAGCCTCAAATTTATTTGACAGCAATTTTACTTCTTGTCCCAGTAAATTATAGATAGATATACGAACATTACTATCTTCTGGTAAATCATAACGAATTGTTGTAGTTGGATTGAATGGATTTGGATAATTTTGGTGCAACGCATATACTTCAGGCAATGGCGCGATTGTATTAAATTTATAAGATTGAGTGAAGATCTGAGTTACCTGACCCAAACGATTTCGCATATCAATCATCCATTCAACTTCCGTATCTGCATCCATTAATTTTTTAAACGTAAACCTAAATTGCTTATTAAGAGGTTGAATCCGTAGTTCTTCATCTAAATCTGTAACTTGGAATATAATTCTATGATTGATTGAATCATGATGGAATAATGAAGTCCAACTTTGATCTAATCTTGAAAAATGATCAATAAATTGAATAACCTCAGGATCATAAGAAAATTCTATTCCAATAGATCCAATGGATCGTATTGAATCTAAATTAAAATTCAAGAGCAGATAGTCATTCTCTTGCCCTATTTTTCTATCTGGATATACAACAGACAAATTTGCATCGTATCTATCATAGATCATACTCTTAGCAAGTCTACCATCATCATTTTCAAACCCATTTGACCAATTCCACATTTGAACAAACACCATTAAATCTTCAAAGTTCATTAAAGTATCTGGCTGCAGTTGCATATAAGGAGGATTACCTAATGCAGGACCAACTTCATGAGATAACATGGTTGTATCAGACCACCAGTTTTGTTGTAATGAAACTAAATCTTCAAAATCAACTAAGCCTGAACGATCATAATCCCCTAATATATTAATAGAAAATGAAAGAGAATCGTGATCTGCGGTACCATCAGGGTCACCATTGTTATTTCCATCAAATGGATTATTCCATATATCGCGTAATTGTTGATTAATGGAAACTTGTATTTGTTCTTCCGCATAATAATTTTCTTGCGGATAAATAGTTAAATGAGCTATTTCTCCTTCTTGAATAAACTGACCAGTATAATCAAGCTCCCCTCTTTGATTACTTCTTAGCATTATTCCATTAGAATATGAATTAAGATTCATTTGCCCAGTAAATGTAAGTATGATATGATCATACCAATACATATACTCACCAGTATCAGGAGAAATTTCTGTTAATAAAGGTAATATCTGGTTATCGAAATGAATAACAATCAGTTCTGACGTGGATGATTGCCATCCATCAGATATAGATAATCGAAGCAATAAATTTGTATCAAGGTTAAATAAGTCATCATCAGATTTCCATATAAGTGTGTCAGAATATTCTAAACTACCTATATTATATAGACTATCTTGAAGTGTGGCTAAATGCCAAGAATTTCCAGCATTAAGAGAATATCGAAGAACAACTGTATAATAATCATTGGTCGTGTCTGTTATCGAATAAGTAAGTCTTATATCTCCATAATATTCATCTTGAGCTAGACTCATTATTCCTGTCGCAGAACCAATATGGTTATCAATAGCAAATACATCAGAAATATATGTTGAAGAAGTGTCATTAGGCGTTTGTAAAGTATCAGATTGTAAATCATATGCAAAAACTTTTAACTGGACATTAGGATGAAAACTTCCATTAAGATCATTCATAGAATACCAGATTATCGACATGGTGTCCAATCCAATATCACCACTTTGCTCAATAGTAGTGGCCTCGTTCCACTGAACACCATCAGTAGTAAAACTAATTTGGTAATCTAATTCATCATCATCAAAATCATATAAATGCAATGAAAGGTTAATATTGTTATGGTATTCACCTTGTAGAGGAACAAATGTAATCTCCGGAGGATAATTAATATCTATAACTTCAAGATCTACTATCATTGTATCTGCGAGTTCCCCATCCGAAACTATAATAGTGAAAAATGTATCATCGCTCCCCCTAGATACTATTCCATAAATACTATCTCCTGCTAGAATCATCCAAGGTGGTCCATCATATAACTCCCATGTCAAAGTTGAATCTTCTGGATCAGTTGCTAATGGATAATAAACAAAATATTCATCTACAAAAGCTGTATCAATTTCATGTGAAGTAATCATTGGCAAATCATTGACTGGGTTAACATACACATTAATTTCTAATGAATCATTAAGCAGTCCATCAGAAGCAAACAGTGTAAATATTGTATCGAGATCACCTTCAAGAGGAATTCCAGAAACATCATCGCCTTCCATTGATAGCCAACTTGGCAAATGATCCACTAACCAGGAGATAGGTAGTCCTTCTGGGTCGTATCCTGCAAAATTAAAGGATACAAATTCATCTTCTGTAGCTAATAACGAATCTGAAGATGTAATTACAGGTAAATCGTTATATGGAATAACTTCTACGAATACAGAAACTGTATCCAAGTACTCACCATCGGAAACAATGATTTTAAAAGTTGTATCTTGAGCACCTTCATTTGGAGAACCAAATGTACTATCACCAGCAGTGTTCATCCATGAAGGAAGGTTGTTAAATGTCCATAGTAATGTAGAATCTTCTGGGTCTTCCGCAAAAGCACGATATACATAATATTCAGATTCATCAACAATAATAGAATCAGAAGATTTTATTACAGGAGGATCATTAACTGTCGTAACAAAAATCCCAACATCAAGTGTATCGGAAAAATAGGAATCAGAATAAATTAATAGAAAACTAGTATCTAAATCCCCTTCTAAAGGTGTTCCATAAATGGAATCATTACTCATAGTAAGCCATTCCGGTTCATTTACAATCCTCCAACGATTAGTACCAATATCAGGATCATATCCATCATATGAATAATTATATATTTGATCCTCAACAGCAAAAGATGTAGAAGATGATGTTATAACAGGAGGATCATCATCTAACATATAAATGGTTATAATCGTTAAGGCAGAATCACGGCGTTCTACATTATCAAATACATATACGATTGTATCTTTACCAAAATAATTCTCATTAGGTTGATAGATAATAGTAGAGTCACTCATTATCTCGATACTGCCATGATCGGCAGAATCAAGTATGGCGAGATTAATTAAGTGAATATTAACTATACTATCATTTGACACAGGATTAAATAATAGATCAGAATCTTCATTCATAAAGAATTGATCATTGACAAGTGTTAACCAAACATCTGGAACTGATCTAAGATTTTCATAAGCGCCCAAATCAGGTGCAGTACCCTGAGGAGCGGGTCTATTAACACCATTCAAATCCACACTAAAACTGCTGGAAATATCTCCTACTCCGATTGCCATGGAATAATCTGATAAACGATAATCATGATTGTTGATATTATTAAAAAGAGGCTCCACATCGATATTTGAACTATCCCAAGATACCAGTGATGCACTTGCACTACTAGTTTCATGAGAATAACCAATTCCATAAATACCTGCATCTATATTCGAGTGTGAAATACTTAAAAAATCATTTATATCAGATATATACATTTGATCTGGAATATTATTATAAAGAATTGAGTTCATAGCTTCTACATTTGATCCACCTGAAAGAATGAGGGCGCCTCCATGAAATTCTGCTTGATTATCAACAATTGTAGAATTTCCAATTGTTGGACTTGAGTTAGTTGAATAAATAGCACCACCATATTGTCCTGCATAGTTATTATTTATTACCATATTGTATAACCCTGGATTCGAATTACTATACATAGCAAAAGCACCACCTGTAGAATCTGCATTATTATTTGATAGAACTAAATTTGTTATTGTAGGATTAGATGAACTCATAGCTATACCTGCACCATTTTTTGCAGAATTGTTGTCAATGGTTAACTTATTTAATATCGCACTAGAGTTGTTTTGCATATAAATAGCGCCACCATATGCTGTTGCTGAATTATTAGTAATTGTAATATTAGAGAGATTTGGATTACCTCCATTTAGATAAAGGGCGCCGCCATTCGCAGTAGAATTATTATTTAAAATAATTAAGCTCTCTAGTAGAGGACTTGAATTAGTTGAATAAATAGCACCCCCATATTGAGCATATCCGTTTCGAATCGTTAACCCTACTAACTTTATTTGCAAACCATTTACATTTGATATTGTGATAACAGAACCATTTGATTGTCCATCAATTATAGTACTTGATATATGAGAAGTATCACCAGAAATAAAATATTCAGAAGCAATAATTAGTGCTTTGCCAAGCAATTCAATATTTTCATAATAAATACCACTGAACACAATTAATGTATCATCATCAAACGATTGATTAATTGCACTTTGAATAGAAATAAAATCTCCAGCACCATTTTGATTAATTTCATATTTCTGAGGCGTTGGTATCGCATACACATCCAACGATTTTTGACTTTCTAAACCAGAATAATCTAACGCAGATATGCGATAATAGTAGGTTGTGCCATTTTCAAGACTATCAATAACAACTGTAGTATCATTTGGATTTGAATTTCTTGCGATAATATTGGATGGGAACTGTTCCGTACCACCATAAATTAAATATTGATAAAGATCCTCTTCTTGATTCTTATTCCAAGATAATGTTATTTGTCTATTTCCCGCATCAGCAACAAGCGCTTCCGGCATTTCCGGTGGAACCATATCAACTGCTTCTGAATCCCACGTAGCTCCACTAATTGTTGCATGATTTCCATTACCACTTATATCATAAACTGTTCTTCCCAAGCTTTCACCAAACTTCCAATAACCTAATAATGAAGCGGAAGACTGATACTGATCTGCGTTCTCATTCAAATCAATATTTAATGGATTACCATTAATGGCCTGAATCTCAGTAAGACTTAGTGTGTCATTCCAAATAATCACCTCATCAATTTTTCCATCAAACCACTGCGGATCCCCGCTATTATGTCGTCCTATTCTAAAGTTGCTTCCATCAGGGCTTGACTGAGTAAAAGTATGATTACCTACTAATTCACCATTCATATAAAGTGATACTATGCCCGTATCAAAAACAGCTACTGCGTGGTACCATTTATCCGGACTATAAGTAAAGGGTGAATTATAGTATCCATTATGATATTGAACATCAACACTGTTATCCCCATCCACATAACCCAAAATAACAGACTGTCCATAACTTCCACCAATATCACTATCTACAATAGATTGTTCCCCAGAATTAACATCCGGCTTAAATAAAACGGAAATAGAGAGAGGGAGTACATTACTAGCAAGTGGAGTATCTATATAATCATTATCACCATCAAAGCTGAGACATTGCTCATTGACAGGATCATGAGGCATCGCAAACACAGTGCTAGTTTTTTCACTTTCATTCCCTGCTAGATCAACAGCAGAAATACGATAATACCTTATGGACCCATCTGATATACCACTATGGCTGTATTTCTGTTGCCCAACAAAGCCATTTCCAATATAGATACTAGGATTAGTTACCGTATCGGCATAAACCTTATAATAGGCCAAATCAGTTTCCGTATTTTCTATCCATGTTAAATCAACTTTTCCTAATCCAGGTGTGGCAATTAAGTTAGTTGGGGCAATAGGAACATCTCCATCTACATATATATCACTACTACCACTAATAGAAAATGTTGATCCTATTTCAGGTAGATTAAGCAATGATCTATTCCCAGAAAAGTCAGTAATTGAACCTCCGTTTAAAACCAAAGAACTATCAGTTTCATAACCTAAATCAAGAGAGCTATGCCCACTTTCAACGATGTAACGAAAAACTAATGTTGTACTTCCAGTTCCGCTTAGATAGGGAATAGATACATCATTCGAACCCGTTTCAAGAATCAGCTGCGGTGATTGTGTAACATTCACTTGTTCGCTAAAATTCATTGCAATATCAATCGTATCGCCAAAAATATAAGTTCCATTAGAATCCAAAGATGTAACAGAATTAACAAATGGCAAAATACCATCAATAATTAATGCTTTATTGAATGATAGTGAGCCAGTAGAATCAGGTTCAGGAAGTACTAAAACCATATTATTACCAGCCGCGTCATTTATTGAGCCTTGATTTAATTCTAAAGCATTTTGATTAATATAGCCAAGATCATCTGTAAAATCCCCTTCTGAAACAATATATGAAAATTTGATTGCACTAGTACCAGAACCTCTAGTATAGCTACTTACAGCATCATTATCTCCAGTTTCTAAGGTAAGAGTTGGAGCTCCAGTTACTGTAACCGGTTCTGAAAAGGTAACATTTATTATTATCGTATCACCAACAATATAAGTAGAGTTTAAAGTCGAACTAGTCACAGAATCAACAACAGGCGCACCACCATCTACGACTAATGACTTGTTTGCTGATAGTGAACCAGCAGATCCTGGAGGAATCAAGGTTAATGTAGCATTATTACCAGATATATCTCGTATGGAACCGCCATTTAATGTTAATGCAGTCGTATTTGAATAATCAAGATCATCACTTTGATGACCTAGTCCAACTATATAGTTAAATATAATTGATGATGAACCAGAGCCAGAACTATAATCAACTATTGTATTTGTATTATCACTAAAGGTTACTAATGATATTTGGGGATTTCCTATGACATATACATTATCGTCAAATAGAATCGCAACAGGTATAGTATCTCCAACCATATAACTTCCATCTGCTAAAGGAGAGGTAACGGAAGTCATAACTGGAACAATACCATCTAAAACAAAGGCTTTGTTTGCACTTAGAGACCCTACTGAATCTGGATCGGCCATTGTTAATCCAGCATTGTTACCAGCAGCATCATTAATTGAACCACCATTTAACGTCAATGAACTAGAGGAAATATATCCTAAATCAGTACTTATATGACCTGCAGCAACGGTATAATTAAATGTTATTGTAGGGCTCCCTGACCCACTAGAATAGTCCAGAGTAGCATCATTTATACCAGTTTCAATTGATAACTGAGGTGTTCCTGCTATTATCACAACTTCATCAAATGTTACTGTAATCCCAACCATAGTACCAAAAGTCAATGTCCCGTTTTCATCAGGAGATGAAACACTTGTTATACTAGGAACAATACCATCAATAACAATAGCCTTGTTCGCACTAAATGAAGATGCTGTTCCAGGAACTGGTAGATTTAGATTAGCATTATTACCAGCAATATCAAGAATTGCACCATTATTTAGGGACAGTCCTGATGCGCTTACATAATCTAAATCATTAGAAAAATGACCTTGGGCGACAATATAATTAAATATTAATGTGGATGCTCCACTTCCACTAGCATAGTTAGCAATACCATCTGAGGTACCTGTTTCCATGGTTAACTGAGGTATTCCAGTTACGGCAACACTCTCGGAAAAATTCACAGCAATACCAAGAGTATCACCAATCTTATATGTTCCATCTAATAAATTTGTAGATATAGAACTAATGACTGTTGGTATAATACCATCAACAATTAGATTTTTATTTGCACTTAATGATCCAGATGCACTTGGAGCAGGTAATGTTAATACTGCGCTATTGCCTGATAAATCACTAATTGTACTGCCATTTAATGAAAGAGCGGAAGTATTTATATAATCTAAATCCTCACTTGTATGATCACGTACAACAATATAATCAAAAATTAATGCATTGGTTCCGCTACCTCTTGAATAATCTACTACTGCATTTTCAGCTCCTGTTTCAAGAGTAATTTGTGGTGATCCATTACTTATATTTGCAGCAACAACTTCAGAAAAATTAACAGTTATCTCTAATGTGTCACCAATATTATACATTCCATTTAATTCCGACGATGAAACGGAAACTACCGAAGGACTAATTGCATCAACTACCAATGTTTTATTTGCGGATAGAGAGCCAGAAACTCCAGGCTCAGCAAGAGTTAACGTCGCATCATTCCCTGCAATATCACGTATTAACCCATTGTTAAGTGAAAGTGATGATGTATTCACATATCCTAAATCAGTATTTAGATGTCCCTCCCCAGCAATATATTGGAAAGTTAAGATAGATGTTCCTGTACCACTGGTATAATAAACGGTTGCATCATTGGATCCTGTTTCCAATACCAACTGTGGTGTCCCAGTAACATTTACATTTTCATCAAAGTGTACAGTTACACCCAGTGTATCACCAGCTTTGTAATATCCATTCGCGGTAATTGCTGAAACAGAGTCCACCGTTGAATAAACCCCATCAATTATCAAAGCTTTATTTGTAGCTAATGACCCTGTCTCACTTACTGTTGGTAAAGTGAGATTGACATTATTACCAGCAAGGTCTTGAACGACACCATTATTCAATGCCAATGCAGTATTGCTATTGTACTCTAAATCAGAACTAGCATGACCAACTGTAATTGAATAAATAAAGGATAGTGTATTTGTACCAGATCCTATAGAATAACTAGCCACACCATCATTGCTACCTGTTTCTAATGTTAATTGAGGAATACCTGTAACAGTAACAACTT
>CEVM01059063.1_pt1 | contig 15716 bp, 14 predicted proteins | sample 531481 | NCBI WGS metagenome assembly CEVM01 (sample SAMEA2623649, study PRJEB7988) | marine metagenome | biome: marine biome (ENVO:00000447); feature: mesopelagic zone (ENVO:00000213) & marine oxygen minimum zone (ENVO:01000065); material: "saline water (ENVO:00002010), including plankton...
CCGAGCAGTGCCCGTGGAGTGTGCCTTTGTAAGAGATCAGGGGGTACGAAGAATAGATTTTTGTTTGCCACAGCTTTAAGGCTGGGCCAGCGAAGCCAGTCATCGAGCCATTCGGGCCGTTCAATATCCATGCCACTGGCAATAATTACCTCGGGGTTTCTTTTCAAGACAGCTTCACGACTAACTTTTGGCGCGACTCTTCTGATATTTGCAAATACGTTGCGACCTCCACATAGCCTTATGATGTCGTTAATAAGTTCGTTTCCGCCAGCAGTTATTAGAGGCCTGTCCCACACTTGATAGAAGATGGTCACAGGGCTCTGGTGCCGATACTTGCTGTCGAGAGTTTCGAGTTTTTGCCGAAAGTCGTAAATCACTTTAAGATCATTCAGTTCCTTACCGGCCAGCACAGCCAATCGTTCAATATGGGAAGGAATAGCAGCTAGGCTCTTTGGTTCTGCAACATACACTGTCAATCCAAGCTGCCTTAGTTGGTGTACTGAGGAGCGAGGATTACCCGTCTGCCAGGCTACAACTAGATCGGGATCTAGCTCTAGGATACGCTCGATATCGAGTAGGTCGAAACGTCCGACTATTGGTAGCGCCTTTGCCGCGGCTGGAAAATCACTATGCTCCACTACTCCGACTAGGTTTTCGCCGGCACCTGCCGAATAAATGAGTTCCGTGAGCGAGGGTGCTAAGCTGACGATACGTTGAGCTGGAATCGCTAAGGTGATTTGTGTTCCTTCATCATCGTAAACTTCCACTACCGAATAAGCTTGAACGGTCAAAGCTGACAGAACAATGGCAGTGAGGAGTCGAAGAAAAATCCTCATTAGTAGTCGATGCCCTTTTGAGCCCTTATACCAGAATTGAAAGCATGCTTAGTATCATTTATTTCGCTCACGGTGTCGGCTATTTCGAGGAGTTCCTTAGAGGCATTGCGTCCGGTTACGATTACGTGTTGACCGGATGAGCGATTTGCAAGAGCGCCCAATACCATCTCTTTATCAAGATAGCCGTACGTAATCATATAAGTCAGTTCATCAAGGATAAGCACATTAACCCTGGGATCATTCAAAAGAGCGGTGGCTTTTGCCCATGTAGACTGCGCAGCTGCAATGTCTAGTTCTCGGTCCTGAGTTTCCCAGGTGAAGCCGGTATTCATTACATGAAACTCAACTAACGGATTTTCTTCAAACATTAGCTGTTCGCCGCATTCCCACTGGCCCTTTATAAACTGAACGACGCTACAGAGCATTCCGTGACCGACACTGCGAGCCAACATTCCGAATGCTGAGGAGCTCTTGCCTTTGCCATTTCCTGTTAACACAACTAATAAACCCTTGTCGATATTGGCCTCCGCAATGCGGCTATCGATATGGGCCTTTTTCCTCTGCATGGCGAGTTTGTGCCGTCTGTTACGATCTTTATTCTTTGTCACTAGCTACTCCCAATAAGGGAATCAGATGTTTAATCTTATTCCGAGAAAGGAACCCGATCAGGAGCATGGGATTTCTGCAGCCCACAAGCACTGTTAAGGTCGCCATATATTTTTGAAATGAAAGATTCATCTTCCAATAAGTGTGAGCGCTGACATGGCAAGCGGCCACTAATATTCATCAGGGGAAGATCAGTTAGAAGAGTGCCCTGTCTGGTACTCAACCACTGATGCAGCCCTCCGCTTCATCAAGTTTCGAAGTGTCGATCAAGCTGGTATCGGACTTACCGTCAGTTTTTGTATGAGCCAAAATGACGGATCACCGTTGCGGGGGCAGTACCGGATTTTCGCCGGTTTCCCAGTTAGCCAGACCTCACTAGATAGATCTGTTATCGAATTCGAGCGATTCCTGTTAGGAATGCGCGCAGTCTATCCATTGGATGTTGGGTCGTCAAACGGGAATTGCAAAGTGACTGGATAACCAATAATCGGAGCGATAAGCGTTAAACTGCTTCCGATTGAATCTTGCAATCCTTTAGCTTTTTCTCGATTGCTCGTGCAACACTGTCGCTTTCAAGGCTAACACGCGCCAGCATCTCTGGAACTTTACCGTGCTCTATAAAAGTATCGGGCAAACCAAGGTTCAGAATAGGTATTTGATAGTTCGACCGCAACAGGAATTCGTTAACTGCAGAACCGGCGCCACCTAAAACTACATTCTCTTCCAGAGTGACTACAAGTTGGTGCCTCGTTGCCATATCGCCAATTAACTCTTCATCAAGTGGTTTGACAAATCGCATGTCGATCACTGTGGCATTAATTTTGTCTCCCACCTCTAGGGCTGGTCCGACCATGCTGCCGAAGGCAAGAATTACTACGGAAGTACCTTCCCGTCGCGTTACAGCTTTGCCAATAGGCTCTGGTCGAAGGTTGCGTTCTATAGTAACGCCGGGCCCTTTGCCACGCGGATAACGCACGGCTGCTGGGCCTATATGATGGTAGGCGGTTGACAATAGCCTGTAGGTCTCAGCTTCGTTGCTAGGTGTCATAATTATCATGTGGGGGATGCAACGCAGGTAACTAAGGTCGAAACTGCCGGCGTGGGTCGGTCCGTCTTCACCCACGAGCCCTGCCCGATCGATGGCGAATAACACGTTCAGCTTCTGTAACGCGACATCGTGAATGAGCTGGTCGTAGGCACGTTGCAGAAAAGTCGAATAGATTGCCACTACTGGTTTTATACCATTGCAGGCCATTCCAGCCGCGAAGGTTACAGCATGTTGTTCAGCAATGGCGACGTCGTGAAATCGGCTAGGAAATTGCCTGGCAAAATCTTTCATGCCCGATCCCTCACCCATGGCAGGAGTGATACCAACAATCTTGTCATCCTGTTGTGCTACATCGCACAGCCAATTACCGAAAACTTGAGAATAGTTTAGGGAATCAACCGATAATTTATCCACTACCTCGTTATCGTCTGCTTGTTCGAGAGAAACGGCCGGTTTGGGTTCTGGTTTTTCTTTGTTCACCTTTGGGTGGATCTTGCTCATGGCATGCATACCGAAGGGATCGTTCTCGGATTTGGAATAACCTTTGCCCTTCTGAGTTACAAGATGCAGCAGTTGCGGACCTCGTAGCGATTTTATATTGCTAAGAATTTCAACTAAGCTTGCTGTGTTGTGCCCGTCGACCAAACCAATGTAATTAAAGCCAATTTCTTCAAAAAGAGTGCCAGGCGAAACCATCCCCTTCATGTATTCTTCCGCCCGGTGAACAGCCTTAAGAGCGGGAGGAATCTTGGAAAGCATTCGTTTTGATCCAGTGCGAATAAAATTATAAGGTTTGCTCGCCCACATGCGCGCGAAATAGCTGGAAAGCCCGCCAACGTTATTCGAGATTGACATGTTGTTATCGTTTAATATCACCAGGATATTCTCATCGAGATGACCGGCGTGGTTAAGGGCTTCGAATGCCATACCGGCAGTCATGGCTCCGTCACCGATGACGGCAATATTGTGGTGTTGTTCTTTGAGCAAGCGATCTGCCACCATCATACCCAAAGCAGCACTTATTGAGGTGCTCGAATGTCCCACGCCAAAGGTGTCGTAGTCACTTTCTTCCCTGCTCGGGAAGGGGGTCAGTCCATTTGATTGCCGAATTGTAAGCATCTGATCTCGGCGACCGGTCAATATCTTATGGGGATAGGCCTGGTGTCCAACATCCCATACTAATCGATCTCTAGGAGTGTCGAAAACGTAATGCAAGGCAATGGTAAGTTCAACTACACCTAGACCTGCGCCAAAATGGCCGCCGGTCTGACCCACCGAATACAAGAGGAAAAGCCTCAATTCATCTGCCAGTTGCGCAAGTTGGCTAATTTCCATAGACCTGAGATCAGTTGGGTTGTTTATCTGATCCAGTAGGGGTGTATCAGGTCGTGTGATAGGTATTTCTTCTAGCATTTCCTTATTTCAACTCTCCAGATGCCAGTTTTCAAGGTTTTCCTTTGCTTAAAATTCAGTAAAGCGTGTTCAGTGCTCCCTATCGACGATATATGTAGCTAATTTCCGTAACAGGTTAGCGTTTTCGGGAAATTTTGTTAAAGACTCTAGGGCTTGGTCTTTAAGGTCGTTTGCCCTGATGTGGGCTCCGTTCAAACCGAGTAAGGAAACGTAAGTGGGCTTCTTAAGTTGCTCATCGGATCCTTGGGGTTTGCCTAGTGTCTTTGTTTTGGCTGTTACATCTAGGATGTCGTCTTGCACCTGGAAGGCCAAGCCTATGCATTCGCCGTATTTATCCAATGCTGATAGTTGTTCGGCACTTACCGAGGATTTGCACAACGCCCCGAGTTTTACACAGGCCCTGATTATGGCTCCAGTTTTCGACTTGTGCATGGTTTCCAATTTGGCTAAATCTAGGGTTTGGCCTGTAACCTGAAAGTCCAGGGCTTGACCACCCACCATGCCATTGGCGCCAGCTGCTTCTGCGAGAATCTGAATCATTCGCAGCTGGATTCCCTCATTAAGCGCTGCTAGGGGCTCAGCGAGTAATTGAAAAGATTGTGACTGCAAAGCATCGCCAACTAGAATCGCAGTTGCTTCATCGAATGCTTTATGCAGGCTCGGTTTACCCCTCCTTAGGTCGTCGTCATCCATAACGGGTAAGTCATCGTGTACTAGGGAATAACTGTGAATTAGCTCCACAGCACAGGCCGCATTATCTGCCAGATCGAGTTCTCCGCCGACAGCCAGAGTACTTCCGTAAACCAGAGCAGGACGGATTCGCTTGCCGTTGCCTATGCAGGCGTAAGCCATAGCATCACGCAGTATTTGGCTAGGCATATCTCGATTAAGGTGAATATTCAACGACTTATTCACTTTTTGTTGGCACTGGAGCATAAAATCCTCCAGAAGATGAGAGGTAGGCGAAATCACTGGTGGGGGCTAGTCGTTATCTTCTTTAAATTCAAATTCTTTTGTATCACCGTCCTCATTAATGAGAACCTGAACTTTTTGCTCAGCTTTTTTAAGCGCAGATTGGCATTCGCGTGTGAGTTTTATGCCCTTTTCAAATGCTTGCAATGATTCCTCCAGACTGAGCTCCCCCTCTTCCATTGCTGTTACCAACTCTTCGAGGTTTTCCAGAGCTTGTTCGAAATTAAAACTGTCGGTTTTCTTATTGGCCATCGCTTTATCCGCTTACTAACTAAGGTGACCCGATTAATTGGGTGTTGGGCAGACGAACTAAAGATTATACGCGAAGTGGCATTGCAAAAAACTACTACTACATACCTTTAACAAATAATAGAATCTTCGGCGGTGAAAGAACGATAGTAACCATTCGAATCTAAATTTGGGTAATTAACAGGGGAAAATTATGGGTTTTGTAATTGTTGTAGTAATTCTCGCGTTGGTACAGTACATCGTATTTGGAATGCTGGTCGGGCGAGCAAGAGGAAAATATAACGTACCTGCACCTGCCTGCAGTGGTGATCCTATTTTTGAACGATATTGGCGGGTTCACCAGAATACGCTAGAGCAATTGGTAGTTTTTCTGCCTGCTATCTTTTTGTATGCTTATGTCGGAAATCCGGTAATTGCCGCAGGCGCCGGCGTTGTGTATCTCTTAGGCAGATTGCTCTATCTGCGCGGCTATGTTGCCAATCCTGAGTCTCGCGCTATAGGGTTTATCCTTACCTTCCTGCCCACGGTGTTCATGCTGATTGCCTCGCTGTACATTGCTGCAACGACTATGTTCGCTTAGCTTATTAGTCACGTTCTTATTGGATCTGAGGGATTGATTCTGTCTGTGAACCAGCTTAATTCCATTTTATCGGGGTTTTGCAGCTTACTTATCGGGGTGAGATAGGCAGTTTCCTTACTTGTCGCGCCATTGGTGCTAGGGTATTCTCAGCCCGACTAAAGGAGGACGTTATGCAAGACGCTAGCAGTACAGAAGCCGGCACCACCATGGATACTGACAGCAATTTTGCTACCTCTGCAGGAAAACAACTCGGCCTTTACGCTCTCTATGCCCTGTTCGGACTGTCGGTTCTTATCTATGTGCTGTCGGTTGCCGCGGGGAGTTCAGGGGGCAGTGTGAGTGGCGGTGCTATCAATATAGAACGCAACAGCATTACTATCGTATTAACGGAAGAGCCGCCACAACTAGATTCCACACGTAGCACTGATGCTGTGAGTTTTATTGTGCTCGCTCATGCAATGGAAGGTCTCATTGCCTATGATGACAATGACCAACTTACTCCTGGCGTCGCTGAACGTTGGGAGATAAGAGATGACGGAGCAACTTTCTGGATTCGGGAAGACGCCAAGTGGAGCGATGGGCAACCAGTTACAGCATATGACTTCGAGTTTGCCTGGAGACGTGTACTGGATCCTGCAACCGCCTCCGAATATTCCTTTATTCTTTACCCGATAAAAAATGCTGAATTAGTGAATCGTGGCGACTTGCCCAAAGAGATGATAGGTGTTCGTGCATTGTCTGATCGTGTGCTAGAAGTCGAGTTCGAAAGGTCGACCCCTTATTTTGATAAGTTGGTTGCATTCAATACGTACTACCCCCTACGTGAAGATTTCTTTGAGAGCACGAATGGTCGCTATGGCGCCGATGCGGACATGTTGCTTTCTAACGGACCCTATGTAGTAACAGAATGGATACATGGTTCTTCTATGTTATGGAAAAAGAATCCGTACTATTGGAATGACCAGAAAGGATTTCTAGATGAAATTGTAACTGCATATATAACCCATGACGTGAATGCAAAACTGAATCTCTTCAAGGACGGACAGATTGTCGAAACCAGCTTGATTGCACCTATGTTACCCACGGCGATGGAACAACGCTGGCAGATCGACCGTTTCATGGATGGCTCGTTATTCTTCCTTGAATTTAATCATCGAGAAAACCGCATAACTGGCAATTGGAACTTCCGAAGAGCGTTGCAATTGGCCCAGGATCCTTCGGAGCTGGTCTACAAGGTATTGAAGGAGGCGAGCTATTTGCCTGCGCAGAGCCTTTTTCCGGTATGGATACAGGGTATCAAGGAGGCGTTTCGAAAAGAATATCCAGCACCAGAACATAAAATAGATGTAGAGAGAGCCCGTGAGCATCTAGAGCTGGCGCGTCAAGAACTAGGGCTGGAAGAGTTTCCACCAATTATATTGTTAAGCGGGGATTCTCCCCTTTCTTTACTCGCAGGTGAGTATTACCAGGAGCTCTATAAACAGAATCTCGGACTAGAGTTGCGTATTGATGCTCAGATTTTTAAACAGCGTCTCGCCAAGATGACTTCTGGCGAGTTCGATATCGTTATGGCTGGTTGGGGACCAGATTATTTTGATGCGCTCACGTTTGGTGATCTGTTCGCTTCTTGGAATCTAAATAACCGCGGTCATTATCGAAGTGAGGAGATGGACCGCCTAGTCAGTATTGGACGGTCAGAGCTTGACCCTGAGAAGCGTATGGATGCCTTCGGCGATATTCAGCAACTCATCCACGAAGATGTAGTGATAATTCCCATGTATGAGCGTGGTATATCTTTCGTTGTAGATCCCCGGTTAAAGGGATTCAAGCGTCGTTCTGTTGGCCCTGATGTCGATTACAGCTACGCCTTCATCGACACAACTGAAGATTAGAACCAAAATAATCCAAGCACAGTGGCAACCATCTAATTCTCTATGTGGATTTATGTATTAAAGCGATTGCTCCAAGGTATTGTGACCGTCTGGTTCATCGCCACTGCCACATTTTTCGCCATGCACAATGTGCCGGGCGACCCGCTTTTAAATGATCGCGCCGTTAGCGAAGCTATTCGTATAAATCTGGAAGCCAAGTACGGCCTCGACCAACCCATTGGCACTCAATATTTGATTTATTTGGGCAATCTGGTGCAAGGTGATTTCGGCATTTCTTTTACCCAGGAAAATCGCGAGGTCAATGACATCATCCGCGAACATTTTCCAATATCCGCAATTCTAGGAGTCCTGGCTGTTGTATTCGCAGCCGCCGGTGGAATCTTATTCGGTGCCTTAACCGCGATCTATCGTAATCGGTTACCTGACTACATCATAATGTTATTGGTGATACTGGGTATTTCGGTACCCAGCTTTGTGATAGCTGCCCTTAGCCAGTTGACCTTGGTAACTCTCAATAGTGCCGTCGGTGCGACAATTTTGCCGGTAGCAGGATGGGGTACTATCTTACATATGTTGGTGCCAGCCTTGGTATTGGGATTGGGAACGATGGCCTACCTCACGCGGCTGATGCGATCGTCTATGTTGGAGGTTGTCAATTCCGACTTCGTCAGGACGGCCAAGGCCAAGGGTGTACCGCCGGCACGAATATTCACCAAACATCAGCTTCGTAACGCCATCCTTCCCGTTATCACCGTTTTGGGGCCTTCCATTGCCGCTATCACTACCGGCGGCTTTGTCGTCGAGCTGGTGTTTGCCATCCCTGGGCTGGGGCGCTACTTTGTACAGGCGGTGCAACAACTGGATTACACCGTGATCATGGGCACTACCGTATTCTACGGGGCATTTCTTGTCTTTATGGTGATACTCGTAGACCTACTCTATGGCTTCATTGATCCACGAGTAAAATTGGAAAAATGACTGATATTTCTTCCATCGATTTTACCCCACTTCGTGGGTATCGGGAAGTTCAAGCGATTCCCAGACCGTCCCTGTCTTACTGGCAGGATGCGTGGATTCGGCTAAAGGCAAACAAACGAGCTCTGGCATCTCTTTATATAGTTATGGCTCTGGCCTTCTTCACCTTATTCGGGCCTACAATCTGCACAGGAATATGGTGCTTCGATCCAGCACTCCAGGATCTCGATCAGGTCAGTAAGCCACCGGGAACCAGTCGAGCAGCATTAATAGTTGACGATTATCAACCTTGGACCGGTGATCGATTTGTCATCGACGAGGGTTTGCGCCTAGGCGAACCCGCAACCACTCAGGCCGTTCGTCTGCAATGGAACGCCTTGCCAGGTGCTAATGGGCATCGGGTTTACCGTAATATTTTTCCGGTTGGACCTGAACTTGCCTACGGCATTCCACTGGCGGAATTTTTTGATAATGACACTCTATTCTTTGAGGATCGGCTCGACCTAAGGCCTGGTCGTTACTATTACTCTGTTGTGCCTCTTGGAGTTCGAGGAGAACTACTCCAAGGTTACCAGATGATAGAAGTAGAGGTGCTGCGAGTCACTACGCTGCGTGAAGCCTTAGAGCGCGGATTGGTGGAAGAGTCCGCGGATGTCAAAGTGGGGGATCAGATAAACCTGGCTTGGCACCCCTTGGGCACAGATTATCTTGGGCGCGACATGTTAGCGCGCTTGATGGCCGGAGCTAGAGTTTCCCTGTTTATTGGCGTTGGTGCGCCTTTTCTATTTATTTTGTTCGGAGTGGTATTTGGGAGTATGGCTGGCTTTATTGGAGGCAGAACTGATCAACTTATGATGCGGTTTGCCGACTTCGTGGTGGCGCTACCATTCCTGCTTTTCATGATCTTGTTCAAGATCGCTTTTGGTGTTGGTCCTGGGGAAAGCGGTGTGTTTCCTATGTTGGTTGCTTTGGTGGTATTGATGTGGCCGGCTACGGCACGATTGGTTCGCGGTCAGATACTTCAAATTAGGGAGCAAGGGTATATTAGTGCCTCCCAGCTCTTGGGTGCTAAGACTAACTATTTAATTCTCCGACATATGATTCCGAACACATTGGGAGTGGTATTGGTTACCATCACATTTGCTATTCCCAATGCGATATTTATCGAAGCATTTCTTTCATTTATTGGGATGGGTGTGGCGCCTCCCACTCCATCTTGGGGCTCGATGTCCAATGAGGGCATCAAAACGATGTTAACTACGCCCCATGAACTTATTTTCCCTTCATTGTTTATTAGCATCACTGTACTGGCACTAAACCTGCTTGGCGATGGCTTGAGAGATGCTCTGGATGCAAAGATGAGGAATACAGAATGAGTGACGCCGCAATAGCTATCGAGACATCACCGGCTCTTTTGGAAGTGAAAGACCTGGCGGTTGAGTTCGACACGTATGGGGGTGTAGTCAAAGCAGTCCGTGGTGTTGGCTTCAAAGTTGAGCAGGGGAAAACATTGGCCATTGTGGGTGAATCAGGTTGTGGTAAATCAGTTACAGTGCAAAGCATGATGGGACTGATCCCCATGCCGCCAGGACGCATTACATCCGGGACTGCTCGATTGCGCGGCAGGGAAGTCCTAGGACGCAATATGATCGACGGTAAGCAGATACGTGGGGCCGAGGTAGGTATGATCTTCCAGGATCCCATGACTTCACTTAACCCTACAATGACTATCGGTGACCAGATCGCCGAACCATTGCAGGTGCATAAAGGGTACAGCTATCGACGGGCATTCGATGAGGCCATCCGGCTTTTAGAACTGAACAAAATCCCCGAGGCAGAAAAGCGTGCCAAGCAATATCCTTTCGAGTTTTCAGGGGGGATGTTACAACGCGCTATGATCGCTATGGCCATTTCTTGCCGGCCTTCAATCCTTATTGCGGATGAACCTACTACAGCTCTTGATGTCACGATTCAGGCCCAAATTCTTGATCTGATGCATGATATGCAACGGGAAACTGGCATGGCAATTATTCTCATCACACATGATTTAGGAGTAGTGGCACGCATGGCTGATGAGGTCGCTGTAATGTATGCAGGCAAAATCGTAGAGCATGGGACAGTAGACGACATTTTCTATAAGTCCGCCCATCCCTATACCTTGGGGTTGAAGGAAGCGATGCCCACCAACGATCCGAGTAAGCAACACGAGTTGAAACCGATTGAAGGCAGTCCGCCGGATCTGTTTTCTGCCCCAAGAGGTTGTGGCTACTGTGCCCGCTGCCCATATGCCATGCAAATTTGTGAAAAGGGGCATCCTGATAGTTTTATTGTGGGAGAGCGTCATTCTAGTTGTTGCTGGCTGCATCATGAAGACTCTACCTGCCGGCCTGAAGATTTGTATTTCAGGGACCATGGTTGATGACTGAACTAGTTGAAGCTGTTGACCTAACCCGCTATTTCGATCTTAGTCGTAATCAGCGAGTTCATGCCGTGGAAAATGTCAGTTTATCAGTTGGCGAGAGAGAGATAGTTGGCTTGGTTGGAGAGAGTGGTTCTGGCAAGACAACATTTGGTAAGACGTTGGTGGGATTGCATGCGAAATCGTCAGGTGTCGTTACGTTCAGGGGTGAAATCCTGCCTCAAAAATATCATCCGGCTGATTTCCAGCGGCTTGCGACTAAAATGCAAATGATCTTCCAGGATCCTTACTCCTCCTTAAATCCAAGGATGACGATAGGGGAGATAATTAGTGAAGGGTTGAAACTGCACACAAATTTAAGTGCGGGCTCGCTGAAGGAAAAAGTAGCAGAATGGCTCGAGCAGGTAGGGTTAAAAGCAGATCACATGTCTCGCTATCCTCACGAGTTTTCTGGCGGACAACGTCAGCGCATCGGCATTGCTCGCGCGCTCATATTGGAACCGGAGTTCGTGGTTTGCGATGAGCCCATTTCCGCCTTGGACGTGTCGGTTCAAGCACAGGTGATAAACCTGCTCGGAGAGTTAAAGGAAAGAATGGGGCTAACTCTCTTGTTTATCGCTCACGACCTATCCATGGTACGTTACGTTAGTGATCGCATGGCGGTAATGTATCTTGGATCGCTAATGGAAGTAGGTAAAGCCGACGAAGTATACTTCAGCCCTAAACACCCCTATACAGAGGTGCTTATCGGCTCTAACCCGGAGGCGGATCCTAAACTGGAGAGGAATCGTCCATCTACGACTATACAGGGAGAAATACCTTCACCTGTGAATGTGTCTCCAGGGTGTCGTTTCTCCAGCCGCTGTCCGAAAGCGATGGATCACTGCCACAAAGTCACCCCCGAGTTAATTGTTCTTAAGGATGTGGACCGTCAGGTTGCCTGCCATCTCTATACTTAATCAACGCTAGCTAACTTAGCTTAAATATTGCTTACTATTTGTAAGCAGGAATTCAAACCTTTTCCTCTAAGTCCCTTACCATATCAGTCAATGTGCGGAAATCGGTTTTGCCACTACCCATGAGCGGGAATTCTGGGATAGTAATGTATTTCTTTGGGAGGGCTATATTTGGTAGTTCGCCCGACAGCCGTTTGTTTATATCTTTAGGATCTACAGATTGTGTAGTGGCGGCAACAATGCGCGAACCACGTTTGGCGTCGGGTAATTCAATAGCGCAGCACTCAATCTCTTCAGATGTCGCCGCGTTCAGGGCTTCTTCTACCATGACCAGAGAGATCATCTCACCCCCGATCTTCACAAACCGTTTCAAACGACCCTTGTGCCAGAGATACCCATCCTCATCGAGAATGCCCAAGTCTCCAGTGTCGTACCAGCCGGAACTGATACGCAAGTGAGTTTCTTCCAAATCATTTAGATAACCCCTCATCACACCATCGCCTTTGACTATAATCTTGCCGATCTCTCCGAGTTTACATTCTTCACCAGTTTCGTAGTTTTCAATCTTGACCTCGACTCCAGGTATAGGAACGCCGATACTACCTGGCTTATTTGCATCGCGCGGATTTACTGAAATCACTGGCGACGTCTCTGTCGTTCCGTAACCTTCTAAGATTTCTAGATTGTGTTTCTCGCGGTAAAGGACGCGCAGCCGCTCGGAGCATTTGTCGGCGCCTGATGCGGTCAGTTGTATGCTTGCGAAATCACCTGGTTCTGATTGTTTAACATAACCCTCGAGAAACAAGGGGGTGCCGACCAACATTTGTGGTTCGTCCTCTTTAATGATCTTGACTATGGTTTTGAATTCCAACGGGTTAGCGTAAGTGATCGAAGTCATTCCAAGACACAAAGGAGTCCATAGATTGATTGTTAGTCCAAAAACGTGGAAGTAGGGGAGAACCGCTAAAAGATTGTCCATGTTATAGAGATCCATCATCTCCGAAAAAGAATCTATATTGGATAGAATATTCTTATGAGTCAGTTGTACTGCTTTGGGATCTTTTTCGCTGCCACTGGTAAAGAGAATAACTGCCTCGCTATCTAAGTCTTTTTTTCCGCAAAGCTGTGTTAGCAATGTAGGAGTAAGTTTGGATTTAACAAAAGCAATTGCTTTCTCAAAATTACTCAATTCATCCATGATGTCTTCGAGGAATACCATGTCGGGAAGTTCGTCACAGCCGACTCTTTCCAATAATGGACGTGCAGTAATGATTACCTTGAAATCACATTGTTGCTGTGCATACTGGCAATTCTTTGCTGCCCCAGTGGAATAATTAATCATTACCGGGGTAATCCCCCCCATAAGGGCTCCTACGATAGCCAAGGCTCCTCCGGAGGAGGTAGGCAACATAATTCCAATGCGGCCCCGTTCTAATTTTTGAAAACGGCGTGCAAGGATTAACGAAGCCAACAGGGCGCGTCCATAGGTAACATCGCGACCAGTCGTGCGGTCGATTATTGCCATCTTGTCAGGGCGTTTCTTGGCGGATTCAATGAAGCGATGCTGAAGCATTTCGATATCTTATCTCAAAACCGGTCGCTTGGAACAGAACTGCGCTGGTGATAGAGTGGCCAATCAATTAATAAGAAACCCACAAAAAATGATTTATAAGGGAAGTTGCCACTGTGGCGTGGTCCAGTTCGAAGTAGAAGCGCCTAAACATATCGAAGTAGAGAATTGTAACTGCTCGATTTGTAGCATGGCCGGTTATTTGCATCTCATTGTGGCCAAGGGGGATTTCACGTTACTGTCGGGTGAATCAAGCCTTCAGACCTATACCTTCAACACAGGAGTCGCAAAGCATTACTTCTGCAGGACCTGTGGTGTAAAGCCATTCTATATTCCCCGCTCGAATCCGGATGGTGTGGATGTCAATGTCAATTGCCTGGCTGAATTTCCGTCAGACATGACAATCGTTGAATTCGATGGCCGAAATTGGGAAAAACACGCTCACAGGCTTGCTCATAAGACTAAGCTAGTCTAAACGCTGTTGTTGGAATGTAAAAACAGATGTTGAGTGTATTCCTCAAAAACTTAAACCAGGTTTGGTTATGCCTCGTTGCCATTGTGTTGGTGTCGCTACTGATATTTCCAGACTGGCTGAGCCGGGATTCCATTTCCGAGCTTCTCAACAATTTTGGTACGATGGCGTTGATTGTATATATCGTCCTCTCTTTGACGCGATCGTTGTTGATGATCCCCTGTACTCCGTTTGTACTGGCCGGGGCTATTTCCTTCCCTCAGTGGCCACTGATAGTGTTTGTAATTTCTTTTACTGGAATTGTGTTAGGCGCTTTCCTTGTATACAGTTTTCCTTCTTTTGGTAATTACGATGAATTTTTAGAGGAAAAATACCCGGCAAAAATCGCCGCACTAAAAGAAAAAATGCAGGGCAAATATGCTTTTGCCATAGTTGCCGGTTGGTCTTTTTTTCCACTCGTTCCTACAGATGTAATCTGTTATGTGGCTGGAATTGCAAAAATGTCTTTCAAGAAAATGGTAATGGCTCTACTGATCGGCGAAATACCCCTTGTAACAACATATATATTTCTTGGAGTCGAAATTGGCGAGTGGCTGAGGACATGACCATGCGATATCCGGCTAAATTTGATGGTCTCCTTACTAAAGCGTAAACTTGCAAATCCTTCTAGGCGGAATGTCTACGGACAAACTCTTTGATTAAATGCATTTACCGGAGGACAGCATGTCACTACGAATAAATGATATAGCTCCAAATTTCGACGCGCAGACAACGCACGGTGAAATCAATTTTCATGAATGGCTGGGTGATAAATGGGGCGTTTTATTTTCACATCCCAAAGATTTTACGCCTGTCTGTACAACTGAATTGGGTTACATGGCTGGATTGGAAGAGGAATTTGCTGAAAGAAATTGCAAAATAATAGGGTTAAGCGTTGACGCAGTTGAGAATCACAACGAATGGGCTAAGGACATCGAACAAACCCAGGGGCATGCTGTGAACTTTCCCATGATTGGAGATAGTCATCTAGAGGTGGCCAAGTTATACAACATGCTACCCGCTGATGAGCCCGGCTCTTCTGAAGGAAGGAGCGCCGCTAACAATGCTACTGTGCGTTCGGTATTTATCATCGGGCCGGATAAGACCATCAAACTGATGTTGACTTACCCGATGACAACAGGACGAAACTTCGATGAGATTCTGCGGGTACTGGATTCAATGCAGCTCACTGCTAAACATAAGGTAGCAACACCGGTTAACTGGCAGCGGGGCGAAGACGTGATTATCGTACCAACGGTATCCGACGAAGAGGCTGAGGAAATGTTTCCTGACGGCTTCAACAAGATTAAACCCTACCTGCGTACAGTCAAGCAGCCTGCTGAATAAGAGCCTGGAAAAAGGCCAAGGCGCACTGTTTAGCCTTCCTAGGTTTGTTGCTAGTCAAAAAGTCAGAGTCGATAAGACGGTAGCCACCTGTGATTCTTTTGGTCTGTATTAACCGATCACTCGCACGGTTGTGCGAGAGTGCATCAATGAATGTGGTGATTTGTTTTGCCGCGATGTCGGTAGCAACTGGTAGTACTTTAGGAGCTGGGGTTTGGGTAATAGCCGCGCCACTGGCGCTGATTGCTATCAATGTCATAGCAAAATATCCACATTGGAGTGGATACTGAGTTATTCGGTTAAGGGTATTCGATTGTCAGGATCCGGTCTAAAAATCAGATAGCT
>CEVM01127931.1_pt1 | contig 15685 bp, 16 predicted proteins | sample 531481 | NCBI WGS metagenome assembly CEVM01 (sample SAMEA2623649, study PRJEB7988) | marine metagenome | biome: marine biome (ENVO:00000447); feature: mesopelagic zone (ENVO:00000213) & marine oxygen minimum zone (ENVO:01000065); material: "saline water (ENVO:00002010), including plankton...
AATTGAATCTAGAGTGGCAAAAAGCTTATCGTCAGCATATAGCTGACTCTGAGTTAATAAATTAAAGAGGGTAGTTTTCCCTGCATTAGTATACCCAATTAGAGCTACTAAGGTTTGACTGCTTTTCTTTCTTGAATATCGGTTAACCGCCCTTTGTTTGTGAGTTTTATCTAGCCTTTTCTTTATACTCTTAATCCTATGATTTAGGAGTCTCCTGTCGGTCTCCAATTGAGTTTCCCCTGGACCCCTTAGACCTATCCCACCTTTTTGCCTTTCCAAATGACTCCATCCTCTAACAAGTCGGGTTGATAGATGAGATAACTGGGCTAGCTCAACTTGCAATTTTCCTACATGGCTAGAGGCTCGAACAGAAAATATATCTAAGATTAATCCAGTTCTATCTAAAACTCTCTTCTGAAAGATATTTTCTAAGTTCCTTTCCTGAGAGGGAGATAAGTCGTGATTAAAAATTACCAGGTCTGAATGTGTCTCTTCTGCGAGAATCTTAATTCTTTCCACCTTTCCTTTACTTATAAATAATCCTGAAATTGGTTTAGCTTGCTTAAAAATCTCTTCGTGAGATATATTGGCGCCCGAGGAAAGAACCAATCCTTTAAATTCTGCAAAAGCATCCATAGAAGAAAATGCTTCTCTTTTTTTGGGAAAATCAACCTGTATAATTATAGCTCTATGATCAAAAGATTCTTTTATTTCTAACATATCTTTCATCTCAAAATATTATCTTTCTAGAGGTTTCGATATCACAGACTGCTTTCATTTATTCCCAATTAATAACCATCCTACCCCTAGTTCCACCTGCATCAAGCCTCTTATGTGCTTCAGAAGCATTTTCCGGTGTTACAGTATCAGCAACTCTTAATGCAATTAAACCGTCTTCAACTTGTTGACGAATTTTATCTAGCTTTTCAAAATCACAATTGTAAGCTGTAACCCATGTCGTTGAAAATTTGATATCTCTTTGTGGATCCCCTTTAAATCCCCTTATAGAGGTAAAAGATCCACCATCCTTTACAGCCCCAATAGCTAACTCATTTAGCAAAGCTCCATCAGCTAATCCGTCTACTCCATCAGGATAGATTCCTCTAATTTTTTCAGAAAAATTATCTCCCCTTGGAATAATGTGATCAACCCCAAGATCATTTAGTAACTTTTTATCACTTTCGTTTGAATCAGCTATTACAATTAGACCGTCTGCTTTAGCAAGCTGTATTGCATAACCTCCATAAGCCCCAGGCCCACCAGTGACAGCTATTACTTGTCCTGATTTTAAGTTTAATAAATCTAGAGATAAGCGGGCAGTCAAACTATTCATAGGAAGTGTACAGGATTCAGTATGTGAGGCATTTTTAGGAGATCTTACAACGGCATATTGATTAAGTATTATCTGCTCCCGATAAGCACCATAATCTCCTTTTGGTATTACCATGCCCATAACCGTATCACCAACTTTTATATCAGTTTTTATTCCATCACCAACTTGATCAACAATACCGGCAATATCCATCCCTGGCACACAAGGTAGGGAGAAATCTTTTTGGAATTGCGCAATTAATCCACTTCTTGAAACAATATCTGTAGGATTTACTGCTGATGCATAATTGCGAATTCGTACCTCACCTGGACCAGGATAAACTTCTGGAACTTCCATAATCTCGAGAACCTCAGGCCCTCCAAAATTTTTAAATCCTACTGCTTTCATTTTTACCTCTCTCTTTTACTGGATAATATTAAAATCTATCATTTTTTGTTGCCCTCACTCAATAGTTAGTCTACAAGACTTCCTTCAAACGTTTTAACTTCATGAGGAAAAGAGCCTGAAAATTTATAAAAATTAAATAATATCTCTCCTTTAGCATTTTTTATAGATACAAGTCCTTCACTACCTTTATCTCCTTTATCAGTACTCACTTCAACTTTACAAATATCATTCCAGTTAACATGGATATGGGTATCGTCGTCAACATCTAATCTATCTTCATCAGTCATCTCATTAATAAAAAATTTTCCACTCATATCAGCGCTATAGCTTCCTAACTTTTCACTTTGAAATAATAATTCTCCGCACTCAAACAATATCTCAAAAAACGCTTTTTGTTTATTACTGTTTATTTTGTTCATTTTTCTATACCTAGTCAAATAAATCCCTAAACCAGGGAATAATTGGAAATAATATCTTAGCAAACTAAGGTATTATAGCTAATTCTATTATTGTGCCATCTGGATCATAATAGGCCACTATACCACTGGAAGAATTTGATGCATGATGATTATTAGTAGAAAAAAAAATTTACTTATTTTACTATTACCAATTTTCTTACTTGGAGGAACTATGGCAGATGAATTAACTACAGCTGATCGTCTAGATATTATTGATGTTATGAGCTCGTATGCAAGAGGAATTGATACAAAAGATTTTGATTTTTATGGAACAATTTTTTCAGATGATGTTGAGGTAAATATTATTTATGATCCTAACTTTAGATCCGGAGACCAGGTCACCTTAAAAGGAAAAGCTGATTGGATAGCTTATGTTAAAGAAGCTGTTAGTAAATATCAAAGTAGCCAGCACATGATGGGAAATCCATTAATAGTATATGATGAAGGAGTTGCTAAGGTAAGGACCGACATTCAAGCAACCCATTACTATAAGGAGGGAGATCAAGAAAAATCTACTCTATGGGGTCATTACAACACTCATATGAAAAAACAAGATGGTAAATGGAAAGTTATTAAGCATACTTTGACCAGTATCGGATCCGACTAAAATTATATTTGAAAACTAATCATTGATTTGAGGTTGATTTGTCTATTAATAAAAAAGTTACAGAAGATTTTTACTCAGGTATTTCAGGTGGTAATATTGAATTTGTAGAAAGTCTTCCTGATGATAATTTTGAGCTAGTTGTCCCAATGTCAGAGGGGGTTTTATAAAAAATATTGGCCAAATTAATTAGATAGGAGAAATTATGAGTGAATTACAGACCTTAAAAAGCGATTTAACTAAGACCCGTATTGTTGATGGAGACAATGATAGAGTTCTTTTAGATGAGGGAGAGATTGCAGTAAAAATTGAGCGCTTTGCCTTTACTGTAAACAATATAACTTATGGCGTTGCCGGCGATACGATGGGATATTGGAAATTTTTTCCATCATCAGATGATCCAACAGAGGAATGGGGGTGTATCCCTATGTGGGGGGTTGCTGAAATCAGTCATTCAAATAATGAAAATTTAGAGGTTGGAGAAAAGATTTTTGGTTATTTTCCTGCAGCTAATTTGTTAACCCTAAAACCAAAAAAAGTTACTAATCAAAGTTTTAGTGATGGTAGGAATCATCGTAAGGAGCTTCCCCCAGTTTATAACAACTATGTGAGGCTTTCTGGTGAAGAAAATTATGACAACAAGATGGATAATATTAGGGCCCTTTTGTTCCCGCTTCACATAACAGCATTTTGTTTATGCGACGCTCTTCAAAATGAGTCGTATTTGGGGGCATCCCAAGTAATTATTATTAGCGCTTCAAGCAAAACAGCAATTGGTCTAGCTCAAGGTCTAGCAGATGAAGATCAAGCACCAAAAATTATTGGTCTTACCTCTTCAAATAATATTAATTTTGTTGAGAACTTAGGTTGTTACGATGAGGTAATCTCATATGATCAACTTGATATAGTTAATTCTAATAACCCAAGCGTAATGGTTGATATGGCCGGTAACAGAGAAATCTTGGGAACTCTTCATGAGTCTTTGGGAGATAATATGCTAAAGTGTTTTACTGTGGGAATGACTCACTGGGATAATGAAACGACAGCAGAAGATGCTCTAGGTCAATTGATGATTCGAGATCGGACTGAATTCTTTTTTGCTCCTTCGCATATCCAAAAAAGAATTAGTGACTGGGGCTCAGAAGGCTATAATGAAAAAAGCACATCTTTTATGTCTTCTCGGGCGACTCAAAGTCAGGATTGGATGCAGGTAAAGGAAATCTCTGGTCTAGAGAATTTTATAAGCACTTACAATGAAGTTGTTGCGGGAAATATCAATCCTAATGAAGGAATAATAGTTATTCTTTAACCAATGAAAGTCCCTATACACACACTATTTAATTAAATAAGTCTCTGAACCAGATGATAATAGGAAATAATATCTTAGCAAACCAAGGCATTTCAGCTAATTCTATTATTGTTCCATCTGGATCATAAAAGGCCACTATACCGCTGGAAGAATTTGGTCCATCACAACAAGGTGTTATATCTGAAATGAATTCTACACCTTGGTTTTTAAGAATTTCCACATCCGCTTCTAAATTACTAGTTGCTAGAGCGATCCTATGAATACCTAGATGATTAATAGGTATAGGATATGGTCTTTCTAAATCTAAGGGTCTTATCCACTGAATTAGCTCCAATTTTGATTTGTCTTCATTGTGACTAAATAAACCTCCTTTTAATTTAATTTCTTTTTCAAACCCTAAAGCTTTGGAGATCTCAAGAGGATATTTATTAGGATTTTCATATAATAACTCGTAACCAAACATTTTATACCAAGATCTAGACCTTTCGAAATCACTTACATTTATTGTTACTTCTCCGAGGCTTTCAATGAAAGTAGTTTTGGTTTCTTGAAGTATTCCTGATTTTTCTACTAACTTATAAAAAGTGCTATCTGGATCTTTAAAAAAAACAAACTTTTTTCCAGTGGAGTCAGTTACGGGGGTTGAAATAAAATTAATTCCATTTTCTTTCATATACTCATAGTCATAATCTAAATTACTCGTATACATAGTAGCACTAACCATACCAAGATGATTCAGTTGCTCGTATGGAACATCTTCATTTCGAGGTATCTTAAATTCGATCAAATCTATAACACCGCCTCTAAAATCATTAATTCCCAGAAGTTCTCCGTACAGAAGATAACCTCCTGCTTCACCCCCTTGAGAGCCATCATAAGAAGTTGGATTCTTAATACCCATAGCTCTTGCCATATCAAGAGTATTTGTTTCAGGAAAGCCACTTAATGATTCAAAACCTAAGATGCTATAAAAAGCCTTTGAAATATTGAAATCCTTAACATTTGTATTGAAATGAATACGAGATATTACATTCAAATTTACATCTGCCTTTTGTTTAATTCTTATAGAAATTTTTCCATCAACAAAATTTTCAAAGTAAGCAGCTAAATCATTATTTTTAGAAAGCTTAATATCTTCTTTAAAACATTTTTTTGATAAGCTGGTGTCGTTATAAAAAACCTGAATACCATTTAATTCTATTATCAGTTTTGTTGTTGGATCTGGAATACAAACATATAAATGAGCAGGACCATTCACTCCAAAGAAACTTACCTTATTCTGCTTATCATCATTAGGAAGGTGATGGGATAGATATCTAGTAAAATCTATCTCAACAGCATAGGAAATCTCAGAGTATGAAATTAGATAAAAAAATATAAAAAATATTTTAATGAATTTTAAAGCATTGGAAAAATACATAAGATTAAATCTTGAAAGTAATTTATCGGCTTGCTACCAGGGGTGAATTTCTCCATTCCATTTATAGAAGTTACCCGAATCTTCTTTTGACAAACCTTCTATCACGTTGCGAATCCCAGAAGCACTTTCTTCGGCAGTAATTTCTGCCTGGGGACCACCCATATCGGTCTGTACCCAGCCCGGATGCATGATTGAGACTGTTATTGGTTCTGCCGCCCAATCAAGTGATAGTATTTTCCCGACCTTTCCTACAGCAGCTTTTGTTGTAGAGTAAATATACATACCCCCCATTGGCCAAGTTGATGCCCCCAACTGACTAGAAAGGATCATTAAATTACCATTACCTGAAGTTACCAAATTTTGTTTGAAGGCTCTAGCAACAAGAAGTGGTCCAATAGTATTGGTATCTAGATTTCTATGCCATTCCTCTATGTCAATATTATCGATTGACTGCTGATTCACAGGATCTCCTCCTACTGCACCTGCAACAATGATAATGGTATCAATTGTATCATCTCCTATACGACCAGCAGCAGCTTCGATAGAAGAAGGATTAGCTACGTCTAATTGCTCAATTTTAATATTATCTGAGCCAGATGCCAATTCATCAAGCAGCGTTGCTGCGTCAGTGTCCCGAGCGCAGGCAATAACATTATTACCCTCATCAGCATATTGTTTGGTGAGTTCTAAACCTATTCCTCGTGTTGCACCCACAATCATAACATTAGACATATTTTTCTCCCTTCCTACGTGAAATGTTTTCAGTTATTTGTTCTCTTGAGGATGTATAAATAACTCATGTTTTGCAAGCTAAAAGTTTTGAAACTGTTTGAATCAGCGCACACTGCGTTATAGCGCAAAAAGTATAAAATATGATGAATCTATTATTATTGTCCCAATTTTTTGAGAATATTTTGAATTAAATTGATCATTTCTACGCTCCCAAAATCTTCTCCCTTCTCAAAGTCACCTTCCTTTTGTGCCATTGTATTGGTTAGGTTGGCAAAACAAATAACTTCTTTATCATTTGCTTTTGCGAATGCATATAGTGCTGATGCCTCCATTTCTACGCATGTTACATTATTCTTCTTCATAGCATTTATTGCGGATTGTGTTTCTCTGTAAGGTGCATCTGTTGTCCAGCTTTTTACCTCCAACCAAAGACTATTATTATTTTTTAATTTATTTAGTAATTTTTGACATAGCTCTGATGGTTCACCATTCGGTAAGTAGTGATAACTTGTTCCCTCATCTCTAATTGCTTGAGTAATCAAAGCAAATTGTTTATCTGGTTTTGACTCCGTGATAATACCAGCCGAAGTGATACTAATTAAAAGTTCACAGCCCGAAACAAAGAGTTGTTCAGCTATTAACACAGCATACGAAGCTCCTACCGCTCTCGGAATTATCCCTACTGTTAATCCATTAATTTCAAATGTATACAAATATGAGTGGTAGCACGCCCAATATTTACTTTTTACTGCTTCGTTTTTGTTATTTAGATAATCCAGCAAATTGCCGTCGGGATCCAGAATGCAAATACTGGGTACTTCTCCGAGAGGGATTCCATTCTGTCTTCTTGACTCTCGCAAAAGATTTGTAGGTTGAAATACCGAAGGTTCAGCATATCTCTTATGTCTAAGAATATCCGTTGTAATAAGTTCTTTATCTGGATTTTCCAAAATATTGCTCCATATATCTCAATTAATAAAGTACTACTGAACGAATGCTTTCTCCAGCATGCATGAGATCGAAAGCCTTATTAATATCTTCTAATGGCATTGTGTGAGTAATCAAATCATCAATATTTATTTTCTTATCCATATACCAATCAACAATCTTAGGCACATCAGTTCTTCCTCTTGCACCGCCAAAAGCAGTTCCTTTCCATGAACGCCCAGTAACTAACTGGAAAGGACGAGTAGAGATTTCCTGACCTGCCCCAGCAACTCCGATGATATAGGATTCACCCCAGCCTTTGTGACAACACTCAAGAGCCTGGCGCATGACATTAACATTGCCAATACATTCAAAACTATAATCAACACCGCCAGTCATTTGGATAATATAGTCGACAACATTGTCTACTTTTTTGGGATTAATAAAATCTGTCATGCCAAAGTTTTTGCCTATTGCTTCACGTTTGGAATTAATATCAATACCTATAATTTTGTTGGCACCAGCCAGTTTCGCGCCCTGAATAACATTAAGACCAATACCCCCAAGGCCAAACACTGCCACAGTAGAACCGATTTCAACTTTGGCCTGAAACAGAACAGCCCCCACGCCTGTGGTAACGCCGCATCCGATATAGCAGATTTTATCAAATGGGGCATCTTTGCGGACTTTTGCTAAAGAGATTTCAGGTAAAACACTATAGTTAGAAAAAGTGGAGCAGCCCATGTAGTGCAGCAAAGGTTTACTATTAAAGGAAAATCGGCTTGTCCCATCAGGCATTACACCCTGACCTTGAGTGACTCTAACGGCCTGACAAAGATTGGTTTTGGGATTTAGGCAGTAATCACATTCCCGGCATTCAGCTGTATAAAGAGGGATAACATGGTCACCAGCTTTGAGGTCTTTAACGCCCGAGCCAACTTCAACAACAACTCCTGCTCCTTCATGCCCAAGAATAGCAGGAAATGCACCTTCAGGATCTTCTCCACTTAGAGTAAAAGCATCTGTATGACAAACACCTGTTGCTTTTAATTCTACCAAAACTTCACCTTTTTTAGGGCCTTCTAAATCAACTTCACAAATTTCTAATGGTTTACCTGCATCAAAGGCTACAGCTGCTCGTGTTTTCATTTTCTTTTCCTCCACTCAATAACACCTTTAAGTAAGGAGTCTTGATATTTGGTTTGTTATAATTTTATTTAAAAATACAACACTAAAAAATAGTAGGATTATTTTAGTATTTAGTGTTTACGTTTGAAATCAAAAAATAAAAAAATTCTATTTAAAGAATGTTTAAATTTTAGAACTGAAAATCTTTATTTAGATGTTTTAATAAAAGAAAAATTAAAGTCTTGATCTCTTTTAAGAACAATATCCGCAAAACTTGGCATCTCTTCCAAAATATAACGCGTTAATCTTTCATAGTGCATGACAAACCTCCAAACTTCTTCTTTTGTCATAATTTTTTTCTTTAATTCTGGATCAGTGAGAGTTTTAGCAAGAGTTTTCTCTTGTATCCACCTACTTTCATATACATGTTCCATGTTTGGGACCTTAATCATTAATAGAATATCGAATCTATTAAACAATACCTGGTAGTTTCCATCTAATTCTTTATTACTCCATTTTGACCAAATACCTTCTGGGTCTTCCTCCTCCTCCAATTTATTCATTGGTCGTTTCCAATTTTCTGTTGAGATTGGTTTAGATCCAACGCACCAGCCATCAAAAAAAATAAAATCAGGTCTCCCTTTATATTTACGCCAAGTATCCTTTGGCATATGTCGATCCAAAGGTTTTGAAAAAGCTGGAATAGACGTCAAAGTGGAAGAAACAGCGCTACATAGGGAATCCAGCGTATCCAAACCTAACTGTATATCGTGAGTTCCAGGAACTCCTCTTACTCGGCAAAGTGGGTGGATATTTTTAGCATCCTCCTCTCTTTCTTCTGGTGTTTTGTATATGTCATCTAAAGAAAACCCTATTGTCTTTTTATCAAAACCTATTTGAAGCACTAATTGTACAAATTCAGATAGCGTTGTCTTCCCGGAACCTTGTCCTCCTGTAAAACCTATAAAATAAGGATCTTTCTTTCGCTCTAGAGAATTAAAATAAATCGCTAAGGGAATTACAATTTCTTTTAAGAAATTCCTTGAGAGAGTAGCAATTTTTAAACTGTTTGAAAGTTTTATGAGAGCTAACTCTGTTTTCTCAAGAATTTTACTACAAACAAGACTATTTGGATCTGGAAAAGACATCATTACTCTTACTAATGATTACTCCAAAGAGGTAATTCCATTCTTTAAGGAGCCTAATGCAATTACTGCTAATACAGTTAACAATAACCAAACTGATTTGCTTGGGATAACTAAAGCGCTTGAAATTATTGCTGCCCCCCAAAGAAGCGTTTGCGTAATGATAATGTTCTTCATAAGAATTCTCCTTATCACCATTTGTATTTTATTTTAAAGAAGTAGTACATAAATAATAATAAGAAAAAGCGTGTGATTAGCAATTATTTTACAAAATAAAGTGTTGTTGTTAGTATCGATAATACTGTTGGCAAGATGGCTAGGAGGAATCTAAAATCATGAAAGTGATCAAAGCAAAAGATATGAATTATAAAACCAAAGGTGATGGTCTTACCTTGCAAAAAGTTTTTGATGGTGACGGCATCCAGCCGCCAGCAACCTTTCGAGAAGACCCCAGCATGGAACTGGGTACAGCTGACATCTCTATCGATCGTTACACTTCCCAAGAATGGCATCAAGCCGAAGTAAAAAATGTTTGGCAAAAGATTTGGCAGGTTGCCTGCCGATTAGAGGAAATACCAGAAATCGGCGACTACGTTGTCTACGACATTGTCGACGACAGCTTAATCATTACCCGCACGAGTGAAAACGAAGTACATGCCTATTTTAATGCTTGCCTGCATCGCGGGAATGCTCTGTGTCTGGAAAATGGCCATGCCGAGAAATTTCGCTGCCCTTTCCATGGCTTTACTTATTCTTTGCAAGGCAAACTTGAATCTATCCCCAGTGACTGGGACTTCCAGCATGTCGACAAGAATGAATATTCCTTGCCCGAAGCCAAGGTTGGTTTTTGGGGTGGTTTTGTCTTTGTCAATCTCGACCCGGATTGTGGATCTCTGGAAGACTATCTGGAGATCATCCCCAAGCATCTTGATAGCTTTAATTTTGATAAAAAGTATAAGGCCATCCATTTATCGAAGGTGATGCCGTGTAATTGGAAGATCTGCCAAGAGGCCTTTATCGAAGGCTATCATGTCGCCGAAACCCATTACGAGCATACCGCTGATGGTGATATCGACCCAGATGGTATTGGCTCGTTCATGGATGATGTAATGATGCAATATGATGTCTGGCCTGAAAGCAAGCATGTAACCCGCATGATCCTGGCAAGCGGTGTCGCAAGCCAACATGTTGCTGAGCACGGACGGTCCGAACAGCACATTATCGATATGATGTTAAGCTATCTACCTGAAGACCAACGCCCGCAGTTGAAGGAAGGAGAAAAGGCCCGTCCTGCCCTTGCTGAACATAGCCGCAAAACACTTGGTGTCCTGTATGGCGTTGATCTGTCGCAACACAGTGACACGGATGTTCTAGACCAGGTGGAATACACGCTGTTTCCAAACTTTACCTTTTGGCCAACCCTGTTTGCTCCGCTGTTGTATCGTTTCCGACCCCACGGTCACAATGTCGATGAAAGCATCATGGAAGTATACATGCTTTACCCCATCCCCGAAGATGGTCGAGACTATGAAACATTTGAAGAAGTACGACTGGCACCGGATGAAACGTGGTCTTCGCGCCCCGAACTTGCTAATTACGGCCCTATTCTCGACGAAGACACCCCCAATATGATTCGCATGACCAAAGGGCTAAAGACATCGCGAAAACCGGGCATCACTCTCGCCAACTATCAGGAAAACCGTCTGCGCCAGTTTCACGGCGTGTTGGATGATTATGTCAACGGGAAATACAAGAAATGAATCCTAGAATAACCGCCAAGGTCAGCAGTAGAGTCGGACTGGACCTGACAATTATCCCCCTTCCCGATGGCGTTGCATATGCAGCCTCAGACGTGTGGACTCTGGGAGGATGGAAAATTCAATTCGTCAACATAGGCCCTGGTCAACGCTTGGGGCTCAACCAGGCTGACGGTACCATCTATATAAAGCTCATTCTCGGTGACCTGACAAACCTTGAACAACAGCGATTTGCGCCCCTCAAACAGGCTAGAGATACGGTGGTGACAACAGACTTTGTAGATGCCGGTGTTGCCGGTGCGCTTGTAACTGTCATCATAGAAACAAGTACAGTTGCCGACAATATCCACTCCATGGATGAAGTCACTTTCAAAGGACCATTCAGCGAAGAGTTTGAGTGGGTCCAGTTTGACCAGAGCCATATCGGCAAGAACATTCCTTATTTCAAGGGTCTTGATGCCCATCTATTGCCTGGGTTCCATCTGCTTGATACCCAGGGTGATGAAATAATCTATGTGCATTTTTGGTCGGCGGCTAAAGGTGTCGACATGTCACCCCACGACCATTCATTAGCCCCCACCAAGAACGCCCCGGCATTCACTGAAACCCACTGGGTCTTTAACAACGGCACGGGAAAAGGGGGTATGTATGATTGCGACCCCACCGACCGGAAAAAGCGAACTTATATCACCATGCAGCGTGGTCAAGACCATGGCCCATTCTGGGCAATTAATGAAGACACGGGCATGCCCAGATTTCGTGAAAATGGCGCCATAGAATTTGGCTTCCATGGTTGGCAGGCGGGTAATGATAATGAGCCCCAGCAAGCCTATGACCTGGTAGGCGCTTTCGAAATGAACCAGGTGCACTCAAAGGTTTAAAACGTCTCTTACCCTACACAGTCCAACTAATTTTACTTGTTAAAACCCTATTTGATTGTGTTAATAAGATCTACATAACCTTTAACAAGGTTGTTTGATCTTGGTCCACCCAATATGTCTTCTTCCATTTTATATGGCGTATAACAAAATGAGGTGCGAGAATCCATATCAGCTATAGACAGCGACCCTCCCCATCCAGACCAAAAAACAACATTTCTATTTCCAAAGTACCCGTGCCATATGTCTGAACTATCATCCTGAAGTGAGAAACCCAAGCCCCATACCACAGACGGACCCAATGCAAGATCTTTTCCTCTTATTTGTTCATTTAAAGCCATTTTTACAATCTCATCAGATAATAAATTTTTACCGTGAGATATTCCTCCATTTGCCATCAGAGCCATACATTTAGCCATGGATCTTGCATTTCCGTGACCGTTACCAGCTGGAATTTCAGCTTTTCTCCATTCTTCAGTTAAAGCATCTGAAGGCTGTATCATTCCATTAACAAATGTTTTTTCTGCAATAGAGCCGGGCTTAAGCTCTAGCATATCTGTTGGATTAGGATTCTCTGGCATATGGATTTCTGCAACTCTATTAAAATGAGATTCATCAAGTCCGATATGAAAGTCAGCTTGCAGAGGATCCGCAATATTTTCTTTAAAAAAGGCTCCTAAACTCTGTCCGGAAATTCTCCTTACAACCTCACCCATAAGATAACCGACAGTCAGTGCATGATAAGCAATGGCTTCACCGGGTTTCCACCAAGGTTCTTGTTTTGATAATAACTCACAGCATTTTTCCCAATCATTTAAATCCTGTGTTGTGATGGGTTCTTGCCATCCAGAAAGTCCTGAAGAATGACTCATGACATGGCTAATAAGAATTTCAGACTTGTTATTAGCTGCAAACTCAGGCCAATACCTTGAAACAGGAGCAAAGAAATCTAACTCACCTTTGTCAGCCAATAAAAAGGCGCATAACGAAGTCATATTTTTGGTACTTGAAAAAACATTAACAATTGTATGTTCTTCCCAGGGAAGTGTTTGAGCTATATCTCTATGACCACCCCAAATATCAACAACCGTATTGCCTTCACATGTAATCGCTAGAGAAGAACCAATATCTAGACCATTGTCAAAATTGTCTTTATACACTTGTCTGATGGATTCAAACTTTGGATCTATATAACCTTCAATATTCATTTTAATTCTTTTATATGCAGTTAAGGTTGTTGCTTAATTCCACGACGAACAAGCTCATGACGTGAGATTTTCCAAACCCCGTCCACTCGGAGCATATCCGTATGGTAAGTTGCCCATAGAGTAAGGGTAAGCTCTTTTTCTCCATTAGGATAATGCAACGCTTGGACATCGGTTCTTGTTTTAGCACTATCGCCATTGATAACCGCATAGGTAGGGCTTAACATATGTTGAGTAGCATCATATTTATCAAGCGCATCTTTCCACCATGCAAAATAATTATCAATACCATTTATTTCCTCCGAACCGAAGCCAACTACCTTCACATTCTCCGTGAATAGCGCCTTATAGCCTTCATAATCTTTTTCATCTACGGTCGCTGCATAACGTAGCATTACGTCTTGTACTTCTATCCGATCAGCTAGCTCTTCCATCTTGCCCTCCTTGTATTAGTGCAACTTCATTTTTTTACTTTATAATTTTATTGTAACCCAACCTCAAGTCAGATGATATCTGCTTGTACTTTTATAGTACATGATCCACAATAATATTTACTTATTAATGTCATGAAAGAAGAAGTTTTATGAAAAAAATTGCAACGGTTTTTATAAGTTTATTTTTCTCTTTAAATTGTTTTGCTGCACACCACGAAGACGCTATAAATCTTGAACAATTTTCTAAGTTGCAAGGGTGGGATCTTGATGCCGCTCAGATAAGTTCGCAAAAGCTTAATGATAATCTTTATGTTCTTTTTGGGGTAGGAGGAAATATCGCTGTTTCAATAGGAAATGATGGTGTGTTGATAGTAGATGACCAGTTTCCGGCTATGATGCCAAAAATAAAACAAGAGATAAGAAATTTAGGCGGAGGAGAAATTACCTATGTCATCAACACACATTGGCACTTCGATCATGCGGAGGGCAATAACGCTATTGATCCCAGTGTTACACAGATAGTAGCTCACTCTAATGCAAGAGCCGGCATGCGGGCAGGAGGAATTATTGACCTTGTCAGCACAAAGTACCTGCAACAACCTTATCCCGCTAATGCCTTGCCAGTAATTACTCATGAAAAAGGTATGACGCTGTATTTTAACGACGAAATAATTGATCTACTACATTACGGATCGGCTCATACATCAGGAGACTCTGCAGTCATATTTCGAAAACAGAATGCTGTACATTTTGGAGATATTTTTGTCACAGAAGGTTATCCATTCATTGATGTTAGTAGCGGCGGAAGTATTGATGGAATGATAACATTTCTCGAAAATACGATTAACCAATTGGAGCCTGGTGCAATCGTAATTCCCGGCCATGGCCAGATTTCAACGATAGAAGACGTGCAAGCTACTATAGAAATGCTAAAAACAGTGCGTGGTAGGATATCCAAAATGATCGAAGACGGTAAGACTCTTGAAGAGGTGATCGAAGCAAGACCAACGAAAGATTATGACGAAAAATATCCTGACTGGTTGGGTAATTTTGTAAATAGGGTATACACCAGTCTGAAAAAAGAACAAATTTTGTAAATTTTATCTTCTTATTGCCATCCAAGTTGCTTAAGTACCACCGCCTATGACTCTTTCAATAATTTTTTGATCACTACATCCGTTTAACAGATAAGAAAAAAGCCAATGCAGAAAAAGGAAGTAATACATAAACAACTATCTGCCCAGGTGGTATGACAGGCAATGGTTTCATTGTCACCAAGACGACACCCAAAGCCTGAGTTACCATTACATATAAAAGAAAAAGAGGTATCATGGCTCTCCATTTAAAAATAATCAACCAAGCCAAAACGGCCTCTATCAAATGGTAACGGCCATAGTTTCCAAAGGCGTTAATGATCGTTTGAACCGCTCCTTCCGGATACGTTTCAATAGGAATGCCGGCAATAATACCAGAGCCTCCATCCGGAGCAAAATAGTGAACGCAGCCGCGAAAAGTAAACATACAGGCTAAAACTACCAAGTAATAAAGTGAAATCTTGGAGCCTAAATAATTATTATTGGAGCTAGGAAAGATGGTCATTTATTGCCATCCAAGTTGTTTATTTGCTTCGTCTGAGTTCCAAATCTTGGTCATGTGATTTATTTTGTCTTCTACCAATTCCATAACGTATACGTAGTCAGTTCTCACACTGTTACCGGTTGGAGGTACTGGACCACCTTCATCAGAATGAGTTCCCGTAAATACAGCAAATATACTTACATGGCTTGAATCTTCGTTAGTAGAAATTGATTTGATCTCATAACCGGCATTTGGCATTGGTGTGTATATAACACTCATCCAATCAGCGTAAGCCTCTAGAGTGGTAATATCTTTCAAAGGTTCTGCCCGAAATGAAAAGCTAGCGTTATCCGTGCAGTACTTTTTACAATCCTTCCAACCTTTTCCTTC
>CEVM01028419.1_pt1 | contig 15633 bp, 17 predicted proteins | sample 531481 | NCBI WGS metagenome assembly CEVM01 (sample SAMEA2623649, study PRJEB7988) | marine metagenome | biome: marine biome (ENVO:00000447); feature: mesopelagic zone (ENVO:00000213) & marine oxygen minimum zone (ENVO:01000065); material: "saline water (ENVO:00002010), including plankton...
CGTTGGGGACATCATCGACGCTCTGAGCGAGCTTCGCCCCGGGATCCGTGTGGTGGACGCTGCTCCCGGAGACGAGAACGACGTCGTTCCTGACGGTTCCAGATCCCGGATGGACGTTTCCCGGTTGCGCGACGACATCGGCTTCACGGCTGAACATGACCTGTCGGCAGGTCTAACGGCCTTCTTGCAGTGGAGAGAAGAAACCGGCTTCCGGGACTAGGGCCGGGGCGGGCAATACCTGGCGTCAGTCAACGCTCCATGTTGGGTTATTCCCAGCCTCGGATTGTAGGTGCTGTACGATCCAGTCATTTACCTGTTCTGCTATGTAGAAGGTGGGCTGGATCAAATCTTTGTCATCGAAGACGCGCCCCTCTTCTCTAGCACGGGTCGACACCCTTGACCCGGGCAACATGCGTATCCCGACCCTCAGGTTGGCGACCACCGGATTGATGCCCCGGAGGAAGGTCAGCTTTTGTTCCACCGTGTCTAGGGTTTCTCCAGGCGCTCCGAAAGTTTGACCGACGGTGTACTGTAGGCCACCCTCCTCGCACATCCGGCACACCTGAGTCATCTGATTAAGACGGTCTCTCAGAACTTCCGGGTCGTGGGCGTCTACGACGAGGTCGCCGACGATGACCATGGTGCAACCGGACTGCTTCATCAGGCCTATCAACTCCGAATCACAACTTCGCGGAGCGAGCCCGGTGTTCCAGTTAAGCTCCATTCCGGCATCGATAAGTGCTTGGCAGAAAGATTTGGCATGCTCCAGAGGGACGTTGAAGCCGTTGGAAACGAAGAAGACGTTGGGCGATCCCAGGCGGCGCCCCAAGTCCTTCACTTCGTCGACCACCTCCTGGATGGGTCTTACCAACCGCCAGTCCTCGTCATCTCTATTCCCACTGGAAGGCGCAGCAGGAGCGCCCAGCATGCTCAGTTTTGTGACAACTCCGACGCCGAATCCGGCCTGGGCATATTGGGACATGTCCAGGTCCTCCAGGCGGGGCGGCTTCATAACCGTGGGAGGTGTGGGGTCTCCGGTGAAAGTTACTTCTCCGTCACGACGATATACCAGGCCGGGCAAGTCGCTGTAAGGCTCGGAGGCTTCCAGGCGGTCTGCCAAGTCGGCGAAGGTCTCGCCTCCGGCGCCGACGATACCCAAGTCCGGCTCTACGTAGTCGAAGCACTCACTGGGTAGGATGTTAAAGGCCGGGCCGCCGCAAACGATTGTCGCCTGGCTGATCGACCGGACCAAGCCGGTGACCTCTTTGGTGATGGGCAGCACCCATTGGGGATCCAGGTAGCTGCCGTTGTCCAGGTTGCGGATAGATAGCCCCACGATGTCGGGATGGAAATCTTTCACCACCGATTCCACGTCGGCCAGGTAGTCGTCGGAAAACATCAGATCCAACACCTTGGTGGTGTGTTGGTCCGGGTCCAGGTATGCGGCCACGTAAGCCAGGCCGATGGGAAGGGGGCGGGCCTCAATCTTGTTCATGTAGCGCCCGTGTCGGTTGGTTGCGATCAAAAGGACTTTCATGATTCTCCGAATCTAGTTTGGAATCTTCGGGAGTTGGCCGGTGCAGGGCCAAAGCATCGCTTCCATCGGACCGTTAGATCCAGATCCGTGATTCTAGGAACGCTTCGAATCTGTCTCTAGTCTTAGCAACTGGGATTTTGAATCGCAAGTAGGGGAAAGTCAAATATCAAGAAACAGAAGCGGAGCGGATCGCAGCCAGTTCCGCTAACGAAACATCGCCCCCTGAAGGGCGGTGAGGACGTCCTGTAGGCGGCCCACGTCACAGAGTAAGTTCCAACGTTTGACATGAGCCGCCATCGTTACTTACGCTACCTCCCGCATCCCAAAACTCCGGAGTTTTTGAAAATAGGGTATGTCAGAGTCTGACCGAATCATATGGGACCAACGCTATTCCCAATCTGCGGAGGTCGAATCGCGACCACCGAACTGGCTCGGGGAAGTTGAGAGCCTGCTGCCACGTCAGGGTTATGCTCTGGATATAGCGGCAGGGGCCGGCCGATTGGCGATCTGGCTGGCGGGCAGGGGGCTGGATGTGCTGGCAGTGGATATCTCGCCCGCCGGACTTGATCTTGCGCGGCAGGGGGCCTTGGACCAGGGATCTCAGATCGAAACGATGGCGGTAGATCTGGAAGTTGATTCCTTGCCTGAGGGTCCCTTCGACATTATTACCTGCTTCAACTACCTGCAGCGTGATTTGTTTCCATCTATACGTGACCGATTAAATGCCGGCGGACTATTGCTGGCCGAAATCGCGATCGTTACCAACTTGGAGCTCCACGCCCATCCGTCCCGGCGATACTTAGCCGAGCTTGGTGAATTACGCCAAGATTGCGCGCCGTTGGAGATTCTCTACTACGAGGAAGGCTGGTTCGATGATCGCGCTTCCGCCCGGGTGCTGGCGCGTAAACTCTCTTGATAATCGGTCTGCCGCTACCCTAGGCTGCAGATCGCCGTCCCCAACATTGGCCGCTACCTTGACCAGGCTAGATGCGCCGGATAAGGTGGTGTGTAATGTGGTTCTGTCAGATGCGGGGGTACCCCCGCCTAATACATCCCTTAACCCTTGGTGTGTTGATGGTCATTCCCGCTTTGCTTTCGTGCACCGTAGGTCAGACTCCCGACGAGCCTCCCGTTCCCATCTCCACCCCAACACTCGCTCCTGAAGATGGCCTGGTGCTGTCGCCTCTTGACCCGAGTGACGAGATATTAGCTGAGTGTATCTTCGGCGAGGTGGTCATTCATATCCATGTCCGGCTTTCGATGACCGTTGGTGACCGCCTTTTGCCTATCCCCCCAGGGGTTGGAATCTCCCCGGAATGCACTCATCCGATGCACACCCATAACGACAGCGGGGTCATCCATATCGAACATACCAGGTTGGAGGAGTTCACCTTGGGGGACTTTTTTGTGATTGGAGAGCGATGGGGAGAGTTCGATCCTCTGTCCGGGATGCAAGTGGTCAGAGTGTTGGTCAATGGTGAGATATATTCGGCAGATTATTGGGACTTACCGCTGACTGAAGATCTCGACATCCATCTCGAACTCGTGCGGTTGACTGCAGCTTAAGGGAATCCCTTCCAAACGTCTTTCTGTCCCTAGGGATTCTGCCTCAGACATTACATAATAGATCGAAGGTGGGGCTGGGAAATCAAGGCAGTGGCTCTAACTCAGCCTCGGAAAATAGCAGGCCCGCTATTTTCTCTTGATCTTCCAAACCTTCCGCTTCCAGGATATACATGTCTGGGGCGCTCCCGGCGCTAGTTGGGTCATCATCCATGTCTAAGGCGGACCATGCCGTGCCCACCATGCCTTCCGCCAGACTATTCTCCTGGGTGGGACGGGCGACCTGGACGAGTTTGCCGCTAAGAGTCATGTTATGCCCGCGACGAGAATCAGGGTATTCGTACTGAACCTATTATAAACCCTGGGCCTTCCTTCGATAGTCTGGGTTTGCGAACTATCCGACGGAGCAAATACAAGCTCCTCCTACCGCTTCAAGGTTCGCATCTGGTGGGTGATTATCGGGGGGTGCCGGAAGGGATCGTTATACCGTTGATTATAAAACCGAGAGGCTGGCTTCCGCCAGAATGTTGGTGTCAGGTTGAAGGATTAACCGGACCGGAAAATGACCCGCGCCGGGGGAAGGGGAACGCCCCGGCGCGGGAGAATATGACTCAGGACTAGGCGGCGGCCTCTGCCACGCATCGCCATTCGAACGGACCGACCAGAACGGGTTCGTTGACTTTGTTGTTTCTCCAGGAGCGCATCACTTCGACGTAACAGCCAGTCTTGTGGAGAAGCGTCCCAGTCCGATTGGCGACGAGACTCCGCGATTCCTTGCCGGGTTTGGGAGCGAATAATAGACCGGCAGCCACTCCCACGGCACCGCCAGCGATAAGTCCTACGAACAACTTGTTGCTTTTCACCATGACCGTTCGTCCTGTATCGTCGCCGATTTAGCTCTCGAAATTTATACTAATATTAAAATACAACCAACGTTACGGGAGAATTACTGCTTGATTACGGGTTTATTACCTGCGATATGGATTCATCGTTGAGTCCCGCCCTCCATCCGGGGGTGACGTGGTAGTGCCAGATGTATCGATAGTCGTTTACTACGACCGTGGCTAGCAAACTTCTGAACCGTCGCGGCTAGACTGAGCCAGTTTCCCCGCAAATATGCTCTCAGTTGTCTGTAGCGGTTGGGGTTGGCTTCGGTTCCGTCCCGTCCGCCACGGCAGACGCCTCCGTACATCTTGATTCGAGCGCAGGGAATTTAAACTCTGCGCAGGGACACTGGGACTCGTATAATAGCCGTCAAATCCGGTGTTATCAACGATTATTTGGGAGTTCAGATCAAGGGGCGCTATAGAATGAGTCTTGGGTTATGTGTGATTGGTTGCGGGGATTTCGCCAAGGTGTTTGCTCAGGAGATGCAAACCCTGGCCGGCGAAGTCGATCTATTCTTCGCCAGCCGGGACTCCCAACGGGCGGCGGAATATGCCGTGGCCTTCAACGGGAAAGCCTCATTCGGTTCCTACGAGACTGCAACCGCGGACCCTCGGGTGGAGGCTGTGTATTTATGCACGCCCCACTTCCTGCACCGGGAGCACGTGGCCATGGCCGCTGCCGCCGAGAAGCACATCCTAGTGGAGAAACCCATCGCCCGGACGATGGAAGAGGCCCGGTCAATCGTCCAGACTGCCCAGCGCGCCGGGGTAACTTTGATGGTTGCCGAGAACTACCGGTTCATGGCGGTGGTGCGCCGGGCCAAGGAACTCATCGACAGTGGCGCACTGGGCGAGCTAAGGATGATTCAGATGCAGGAGGAGACTGACTTCCGCCCCGGTGGATGGCGTGTTAGCCGGGAGCAGAACGGTGGCGGCGTGCTCATCGACGGTGGCATCCACAAGATTGATATTCTCAACTATCTGGTAGGCCGCCCGGCAGACGTTTACGCCACGGCCCTCCCCCAAGTTTTAGACCAGTTGGAAGGCGAGGACGGCGTTGTTGTTCTAACTCACTCAAGATCCGGAACGGTTGGGCTGATTAACCATTCCTGGGCTAAGGTAGGTGGCAAGGGTCCGAAGTGGGTTACCGTATCGGGCGCCAAGGCCCGCATCTCTTTCGACTTGGCGGGGACGCAAATCGCCATCAATGATGGTCTAGAAGAGCGGACGCTGGAAGCGGCTGGAGATCGCCACGGGCTGGTACCGATGGTTTTGGAATTTCGGGACAGTATCAGGCAAGGGCGGGAGCCTGAAACATCTGGATCGGTCGGATTGGAGGACTTGGAGATTACTTTGAAAGCCTACGAATCCATGGAATCCGGACATGTGGTCTCGCTGGACTAAACACCAGGTATTACGGACACATTGTGGCTGGATCTGCTGTTCGGCCTTCTAATCATCGCTGCTCGATTCCGGCAAAGGCGGGGTATTGGCCGCATCGGTGGCCTCATGAGGGTTAGTTCCCACCGGTCTTCGTACCAGAGGTGTCAGGGCAATTACCGTCAGGATCAACAGTAGTCCGGCGCCAGCGTTTATGCCGATGGCTAGGCTGACACCAAAGGCGCTGGCTATAGCCCCGATCTCTGACCCGCCGATCAAGTGACCCAGGCCGTTAACCGTACCCTGCGCTCCCATTACCCGTCCCCGCATCTCCGGTTGCGTTTCCAACAGCAGGATTGTGCTTTGCATGGTGCTGAAACCCGCTTGCCCAAACCCTCCCAACAGCAGTAGCGAGAACGAGACGGCGAACCAGGGCGACCAAGCCATCAATGATACGGCTGACGCCACTGTCACCGCGCCTGCGCAAAATAAGCGGCCATGGTATCGGATCCCCTTTTTCAGGGATATGGCCGATGCGCCGATCAATGCGCCGATACCCTCGGCGGAACCAAGCAATCCCCCCAAGACAGGTCCGACCATGAGAAGGTCGTTGGCGATGACCGGGATGAAATACTGGATGGGAAAGACCAGCGCATTCACGATCAGCGACATGCTGAGTACACCCAGCACCATCCGGTTGCTTACGGAGTGCTGCAAGCCTTCCAACAGACCCCTGGCCATCGACATATCCGAACCGCTGGCCCGGGCCTGACGGGGCAACCGCATCCTAGAAATCAGCAAGAGAGCAATCAAATCAAGGGTCACGATGACGGCGAAAGCGCCGATGAAACCGGCCCCGGCAATCAAGATGCCACCAGCCAACGGGCCTAGTATTCGGCCCCAGTTGTTCGTAATGGTTTCCAGAGACATGGCGCTGGCGAGATGCTCGTGACCCGCCAGATCGAATATGGCGGTGCGGCGGGCCGGGTCGTCAGTTACCCTGGTTGCCCCTTGCACGAGAACGGCGATGAAGACATGCCAGGGTTGGACGTCTCCGGAGATAAGCAGCAAAAGGATCGCCGTGGCTAATCCGAAATACGTGGCGTGTGTTCCGATCAGGATTCGACGCCGGTCCAGCCGGTCGGCCAAAAGCCCGGCAAAAAGGGCTAAGAGAGGACGAGGTATGTTGAGGAAGACTGCTATCAATCCTACCTGGAAAGCGGAGTCGGTCAGGTTGAGAATCAGGTAGCCCAACACCAGCAGCTCCATCCGCCGGGAGACCTCGTGGATCGACCTGGCGGTCCAGAGAAACCGGAAATCGCTACTCCGAAGAACCGTTAGGACTGGGATGCTGGAATTCCTGAACAATCGAATCAGGCTCCCGGCGAATCAGGCGTGGCTGGGGCCCGTCTTCTTCTGGTTAGCCATGCCGAGAGTACGCCAGCCATCAGTCCGAATAAGTGGGCCTCCCACGAAACGAAGCTCTGTGTGGGTAGCACGCCGAACACCAGGCCACCGTACAACACGACGACCGCGATGGCGGCCAATATTGAGAGAGGCCGCCGGTCGAACCAGCCGTTTGCCACCAAGTAACCGAAGTAGCCGAATACCAGGCCGCTGGCTCCCACGTGTATGGAGTTGCCCCCCAACACCCAGACCCCTGCCCCACCCACCACGATGATAAACAGAGAAACTCCTGCGAACTTCTGGCTGCCCCGCAGGGCGACGAGCCCGCCTAGAACGAGGAAGGGGATTGTGTTGGACAGAACATGATTGATGCTGCCGTGCAAGATAGGACTCAGTAGGATTCCAACAAGGCCTATCTCCGTGCGTGGCCGGATGCCCCAAGCGCTCAACCGGTGGCCCATAAAACTATTCAGGACCTCAATGACCCAGATCAGAGCCACGAAGCCAAGTATCATCACTGCGTTAGATTTCATGCGGATCGGTTATGGTTGCACCTTCCCAAATAACGTTGCAAGCGGTCTACGACTTATCCTCATAAGCGCCGGACTCCGGGAAGGACTGACGATACACGAGACGCTGAACTTTTGGGCGCGGAAAATTCATCGGCGTGGACTCCTCCACGTTTTTCAGGTAGTCCTCGGAGTGTAGAACTTCCTCGTTTTCCAGTTCGTATATCGCTAGATATTTTAGAGCGCCCTCACCATCGGCCAATTCGTAGCGGCGGGCACTGAGAATACCTGGAACCGAGACACGTTCCGGCACGTGATGTTCGTTGTACCATTCGTTGAATTCTCGTTCAGTCCCCGCTTCGGGCTCCATGAACACCACCATAAGGGCGTTACCGAGTTCCTGTTTCAATGCCGTACCTCCAGATTTCCCCTGAGCATGATTCCATCAGGTAACAGATGGGTCGACGGTTCCTAATGATCCACCAAACCGGCACCTATGACTATTGCTTCGTTATGAAATCCTGTTTGCCGGATGCCGCATCGTTCCTTGGTGTTGGCGATTATCCCTTGTGGCGGTCTCGCGGTCAAAATATAGAAGCAGATGCGGGTGTGTGTAATAATGCGTGGGATTCAACTTCGAAGCCGGGCAATTGAACTGATTAGGACTCTTTTCGCCTGGCACCGACAGGGTAGCCACGCATTCTGATGTTGAGACATGTCACGGCTTTGCTAGCCACCGAGGAGCATGCAATGAGTACGAGAGACTTGGTTGGATACGGCGCCAATCCGCCGATAGTGAAGTGGCCCAACGGCGCCAGAATCGCCGTCTCCGTGGTCGTGAACTACGAAGAGGGCTCCGAATACTCCATTCTGGACGGTGACCCTAGAGGCGAGTCTTCCGGAGAATCTCCATCAAATGTTCCTGTCGGCGAGCGGGATCTGGCTAACGAGTCCTTTTTCGAATACGGCAGCAGAGCCGGTGTTTGGCGAATCATGAACGTGTTGGATCAATTCGATATCAAGGGAACATTTTTCGCCTGTGCCCTAGCTCTTGAGCGAAATCCCGAGGTCGGACCGGAGATTATCCGGCTAGGCCACGAGGTCATGGGACACGGGAATCGCTGGGAAGAGTACTACAAGATGGACCGGGACAGCGAACGGGAGTCTATCAAACAAGCGGTGGAATCCATCACCCGCACGACGGGACAACGGCCTTTGGGTTGGTACACGCGCTACGGCCCCAGCGTTAACACCCGGGAGTTGGTCGTAGAGGAAGGTGGGTTTATCTACGACTGCAACGCCTACAATGACGACCTGCCCTACTACACCGAGGTGCATGGAAAGAAGTGGCTGGTGGTGCCCTACTCGCTGGAGGTGAATGACACGAAATTCTGGCGAGGCGAGTTGATTACCCCCAATGACTATTTCGAGGTGGCCCGCTCCTGCTTCGACATGCTTTACGAAGAAGGGTCCACCTACCCAAAAATGATGTCGATAGGACTTCACTGCCGGATAATCGGCAAGCCCGGCCGGGCTAACGGCTTGAGGCAGTTTCTTAAGTACGCATCCGAAAAAGAGGGCGTCTGGTTCGCCCGGCGGGTGGACATCGCCCGGTGGTGGCTGGAGAACTATCCTCCAGCGTAGCGAGTGACCTTATTTGACTTGGATCGTCATGGTGGGACAACGCAAAAAATCAATCGCAACACGGATCTTGTAGTTGTGCTTGCAGGTACATCTGAAGGGGGTAATCGATTGACTGAATCCAATGGTGAAACCATCGTTCTAGTTGGGCAAAACTTGTTCTTTCTCGGCAGAATCGAAACCCAGGCTGAACCATTCGGGTACGAGGTCCAATGGGCTAAGACACGGTCAGCCTTCAAAGAGCACTCCTCAAAACGTCAACCGGCTTTGATTCTGGTCGATCTGGAAGGGGACGAATCGATATGGACCGGCGTTTTAGAAGATGTCGGTCACCGAGAGGCTGGAGGAGTCAAAATAGTGGCGTTCGGTCCTCACGAGGACGTCGATTTACTCGATCGGGCCAGAAACCTGGGCTGCGATCTTGTGCTGAACAAAGGGGAGTTCAACCGGGATCTGCCCAAGATGCTGGAGAGTGGCCTGCCGGATTAAGAGTGGGTGTCCTTAAGGGAACGATGGCTGCGCTCTTATGGATAGTGGGGCAAGGCATGGAGCCATCTCAAGAATCGAATTGCCAAAGGACTATTGGCTAACCTCACTGCCTACTAAGTGATTGCCCATGGGCAGGCTAGGGTGGGCGGGTCACTTTCACTGCGAAACCGGTATCTTGGGTCGGTTACCATCAACTAGACCTGTGGAAGCAGCGTATACACGTGCTTCAGATATCCTACGTCAGACAGAAGCCTTGTTGGGAGAATTATCTTGAACGATTCGGCCAGCGTGAGATTCGTCCAGACCCCAGTGCTGAATATAGGGTATGGAGACCATGGAGACGCTTCAGGGTTTCCAATAATATTGCTGCACGGATTTCCCTATGATGTGCGCTCGTGGGACGGGGTAGTCCCCCCATTAGTATCAGCCGGATACCGGGTTCTCGTGCCCTACCTTCGAGGCTATGGGCCAACTAGCTTCCTTGACCCGGATTCCCCTCGCATGTCTGAGCAGGCCGCCATCGCCCAAGATGTTGTTGACTTCGCGGAAGCATTGGGAGTCGGCCAGTTTGCGGTTGCGGGCTTCGATTGGGGCAATCGCGCCGCCTGCATAGCGGCAATATTGCATCCCAACATCGTCAAGGCTTGTGTAGCCATCGGCGGATACCCGGTTCAGAACACGATAACGAAGGAGCAGCCAGCCTCAGCCAGCGATGAAGCGAAGCGCTGGTATCAGTGGTATTTCAATACTGACCAAGGGCGAGTAGGTCTTGAAGAGAACCGAAGAGACATCATCCGCCACCTTTGGGATACATGGTCGCCCGGGTGGAAATACACGGACGAAGTTTTCGATCGCTCGGCCCCGTCTTTCGATAATCCCGACTTCGTTGAGATTACCCTGCATTCGTACCGGCACCGCCATATGAATGCGCCGGGTGAAGAACGATTCATCGAAGTCGAGCGGAAGCTTGCAGAAGCCCCTCCGGTAGCGGTGACGTCCATCGTATTGCGCGGGGCGGATAGCGGTTTTGGTGCACCTTCCCAAGACCCGTCCGGGGACCAGCAGAATTTCTCAGAGCTTGTCGCACGCCGAATAGTCGAGGGTGCCGGCCACGACCTTCCAACCCAACGCCCGGATGCGGTTTCCGACGCCCTACTTGAGCTCTTGTAGGGGCTGATTTCCGGAGAAACGCCGCATCTGATTTGTTAGCAGAGGTACTTTATGGAATTCGACATCGAACAAACCGACAATCTCCTGAGCACGACCCGCGCGGTTCGTCAGAGGCTCGATCTTGAACGAGATGTGCCGGACGACTTGTTGTTGCGCTGCATCGAGTTGGCGGAGCAGGCTCCGACGGGAGCCGGGGTTTCCAGCCGTCGCTGGATCATCGTGAGGGACCTGGAAACCAAGTCGCAATTAGCCGATCTGTACCGGGCTGCCGGGGGGAGTAGGGCTATAGAGAGATCTGAAGAGCGGCAGCGTGCCGGAGATGTTCAGGACCGAGTCGGGGATTCGGCGGCCTATCTAGCCGCCAACTTGGAAAAGGTCCCAGCACTTGTTATAGCCACTATCTGGGGTGTTCACGACGGCAGTGGCCGCCCAGGTCTATTCGACTCGGTGATTCAGGCTGCTTGGAGCTTCTGTCTAGCTCTTCGATCGCGAGGTCTCGGTTCGGCTTGGACCACCATGCATCTAGGGAAGGCCAAAGAATTCGCGGACATACTGGGGATTCCCGAAGGCGTGTCTCAGATAGTGCTACTCCCCGTCGCTTGGACCATCGGGGCCGATTTTAAGCCCGCATCACGCCGGAAGGTTTCGGAGATTGTTTGGTTCGATCGGTGGGGGAACACTCAAGAGAATCCGGGCGAAGCAAGTTCACTCATCGCTGCTGCGCCAGGTGTGACCGTGGAGATAGACATCGCGGCCTTGCCCGAGCGCGTATGGGAGTTCGCAAGCGACATAAACATCTCAGCTAGATTCAGCGACGAATTCCAAGGAGCCGATTGGATCGACGGCGATGGTCCGGTAGAAGGGGCTTCATTCAGAGGCCGCAACGAGCGATCAGAATCGGATCGAAAATGGGAGACCACGTCCTACGTCGTTGCATGTGAGGCACCTCGGGTTTTCGCCTGGAACGTGAATGACCGCGATCAACCCAGCGCCCGATGGCGTTTTGAACTTGAGCGGATACCCAGTGGAACCAGACTGCGCCAACGGCTGATTATCGGGCCCAGCTTGTCGGCAACCGGTAGAGCCATGGAAGCAAATCCCGATCGGGCGGCGCAGATCCTGGCAAACCGCAGGGAACAACACCGGGGTAATATGACGCTGAACCTTCAGGGCATCAAACGCCTTTCGGAATCAAACGTCTGACGGCCTAACCTCGTTTTCCGAACGGGTCCAATACCGAAGATTCCGTTTGCACTGGGCATAGTAATCCCTTAAGCAACATCCATAGCGAAGGTGATATTTAGCCGTGTCATCATTTCATAGTAGCAAGTAGTTAGAGCCAGGAACTCCGCGCCCGAGTCACCGGCTAGGTGTGTAACAGCCTGCCAGGTTGAGTCTCGTGGTTGGCCCCGGAGCACTTCCAGGGCGAATTGCACCCATATGCCGTCCTTAGGAAGCAGCCCTCGCGGTGCCGTCCCGGCTGCGATTCCGTCAATCACCGCATCGGTGACTCCGGCTTCTCGTGCCAACCGCTCAAAGGAGTCCCACAAAGGGCGGCAGTTGCGTTCCTGGGCCACGGTGAGCGCAACGGTGAGCCTGATCCATGGTTCTAATTCGGACCGAGTCCGGACCAGTTCGTCCAGGTCCGCGAGCACGGATCCCACTGGTGGGCTGGCGAAGAGAGCCTGGTAGGTAGCAGACAATCCTGTATCGGCGCCGGTGACGTTGCGGAACTTTGATTGCATGTCCGTCGGCAATTGGGTTTCGAGAGTTAAGGGCAGTCGTGACATAAACACTCCTCGAGATTTCCCTGGCTACCAGACCGGTTAGGAACCGGCGCCGATGATATTGTCCCAGTCGACCGACTGCTGGTAGGCTTCCGGCGGTTGGCTCCGGTTAACCGACGCGACGATATTTGAGCAGCCGCTGGCCTTCCAGGTTCCGGTTGACGTACATGTCTCCCCTTGAGTCCAGCCACACCGCATGGGCTCCAGTCCCTTCCTCCGATTCTGTTGGCGGACCCCATCGAGCCAGCAACTTCCCCTCAACGGTAACAACGCTTACCAGCGCATTCAGCTCAACGACATACATGATGTTTTCGGAGTCCACGTAAATGTCGCACGGGCGGGCAAAATCGGTCCACTGCTCTATGAATTTCCCATCCGGCGTGAATACTTGTATCCGGTTGTTCTCCCGGTCTGCGACGAATACGCGGCCATCGGTGTGAACCCACACGCCATGAGGAACGTGAAACTCTCCGGGAGCAGTCTTGCCGGGTTCTCCCCATGAGAATAGGAACTCTCCACTCGCCGAGAATTTGTGCACGCGGGAATTCCCGTAGCCATCGGAGATGTAGAGGTCGTTGTTGGGGTCAAGGGCAACATCGCTGGGCCGGTTGAACGGCCCGGCAGCCCGTACCGCAGGGTCGTTGTAGTTGCCCGACCAGCCGGTGTCCGATGGCTGGTCCCGAACCCCCAAGGTCATCAGCAGTTCGCCTTCCCGGGTGTACTTCAGCACTATGTGGTTGTTCTTCACCGGCATGTATAAATTCTGATCTGCGTCGATAAACATGCCGTGGGCGTCGGTCAACACTCCCTCGCCCCAGGAGTTCAGGTAATTGCCGTCTTTGTCTAGAACAATCAGGGGATGTTCACCCCGGTTAAAGAGGTAGACCCGGTCCTCCGAGTCGGTAACGATGGCAGTTTGCCCAAGAACCCAGCCGTCGGGCAACTTAGCCCAGTTTTCTATCAGCTCATATATGTGATTCCCCGCTCCGACAGTTGCCATGCTCTGCTCCTTAGTCGAGATTGTTGATGGACTAGTCGTCTACCTACTCAGTTTCCCGCATTGGCCACGGTCGCCAACCTGGTTTGGTAACGGGTGGAATATTTCCTCTCCTTGATGGTAAAAGCGGACAAAGCCGCGGGGAAGAGCATCGACCCGACGATAGCGAAGGGTAGTGTGTAAGAGCCGGTTAGGTCGTAGAAGTATCCACCGAGCAAAACACCGAGCAGACCGCCGATCTGATGGCAAAAGAAGGTGATTCCCGAGAGGGTTCCCAGAGACCGGAGGCCGTAAACGTCGGCGGTCAGGGTATTGGTCAAAGATACCGTGGCTATCCAGGAAAACCCCCCAAAGGCGGCGAAGATCCACAGCCCCAATGTCGAAGGCGCCAGCAGCAAGGCGATATATCCGCATCCCCGGATCAAGTAAGCGGCAGCAAGCACGTTTTTCCGGCCGAACCGGTCTGCCAGCACTCCGGACCCGAGACCGCCCAAGACGTTCAGCCCCATCATGACTCCGAAGATTGTGGCTGCGACATTAGGCGACACTCCAACGTCGATAGCGTAGGGCACAAAGTGGACCGACATAATCAGCGTGGTGAAACCACAGACGAAAAAGGACCCTGACATCTGCCATACGGGAGGAGACCGGAAGGACTCGCTCCAATTGTCTACTTCCAACGGTCCCCGGCTTACAACAGATCGATCCGCTCCGCCCTTTTCAGACCCGTCGGCGTCGCCGTAGGGCTTTAGTCCCACTTTGCTGGGGTCGTCACGAATGAATAAGAAGGCCATTGGCACTGCTAAGACAAGAATGATGATACCAAGGGCGGCCCAAGTGATTCTCCAATTGCCGCCTGTCGCTTGAAGCAGATACATGGCGAAGGGCACCAGAACCAAACTTCCAATCGAAGTCCCTACTGCGCCGATGCTTACTACTGTGGCCCGCTTTCGGATGAACCATCGGGACAGCAGCGCGCCCCTGCCCAGAGCCGCGCCGCTGTTGGATATAGAGGCGACAAACCCGAAGACTATTAATAGAAATATAAAGTTGAAAGTAATCCCGAGGACCGTGATGGCTAGTCCTAAGGTTATCAAGGAAGTCAGAATCACTTTCCTGGCCCCAATGCGATCGAAAGCATACCCTAGAAAGGGCTGTGCCACGCCGCCGACTACAGCGCCGATGGCTGCCACCACTGATATGGTGAACCGGTTCCAGCCGAATTCCGTGCTCATTGGTATGACGAAGATTCCGAAGGCACTGCGGGACCCGGCATTGACGAATGCGATGAAGGTCACCGCCGCTAGGACGTACCAGCCGAAGTACAGCGGAGGCCGAGTTGTCTGATTAGAAGTCATTTCCCTCCGAGCATCCTGATCCAATCGTGGTGGATAAGGAGCTAAGTCTCATATTGGCCTCTGTCAGGAGTGTCCCGCTTAGATCAGGAACCGACGCCGATGATACTGTCCCAGTCGACTGACTGCTGGTAGGCGTAAGCGGTCCTCATGACGAGCGGATCGTCGAAGAAGCGGCCGACGATCTGCATGCTGGCAGGGAGGCCGGCTGCCGACTTACCCACCGGCAGAGCCATCGCCGGGTGTCCCGTGTAATTGAAGGGCATGGTGTTTCGGGAGCCTTTCGAGCTAGCCGAAGCAAGGTTGTCCTCGACGGCCTCAAGGTAGCTACCGGGCGTATGGTTCTTGGGCGCCGTCAAGATGCAAGTGGGCATCACGAGCACGTCGACGTTGGCTAGGGCGTCGTCGTAGGCCTTGATATAGGTGGGACGCACATTCTGCGCCTTGGCGTACACCTGGCCGTGGTAGTTACGTCGGCTCAACTCGGCGGCAATGAGCGAAACCTTGCTCCGAGGCGTGAGAACGTCGGCCTTGGATTCCCACATCTTGTTGATGGTGGTGATGATGGAAGCCGGGTAATAGGTTCGGCTGAATGCACCGAAGAAACCGGTTTTGAAGATAGCAAGGGCCCCTTCGCCGGTGAGCGCGGCCTGGGCGGCGCCGATGGCGTGGTGCTCCGGGACAGATACATTGGATATATCGGCGCCCGCCTCCGCTAGAACGTTTACCGCCGCCATCACTAGGTCGCGTACGTCGGCCTCGGCGTCGTCGAACCCCTCTTTGAGTACCCCGACGCGTAGTCCGGACACACCGCCGGTTAACCCACTGAGCAAGTCGATGCTGGCGGGAACGTCTCGCGTCTGGCGCGGATCGTTAGGGTCGTGACCCGCAGTGGCCTGAAGGGCCGCCGC
>CEVM01006406.1_pt1 | contig 15608 bp, 18 predicted proteins | sample 531481 | NCBI WGS metagenome assembly CEVM01 (sample SAMEA2623649, study PRJEB7988) | marine metagenome | biome: marine biome (ENVO:00000447); feature: mesopelagic zone (ENVO:00000213) & marine oxygen minimum zone (ENVO:01000065); material: "saline water (ENVO:00002010), including plankton...
ATGGCGCAGGCTGTCGGGATCCATGACCATGTGCCAGCGGATACCGGTCTGTCCCGACACGATGGGCTGACGCAGCGCCAGTTCGGGAATGATCCCCAGCACGTTGCGGCGCGCGATCATCACCGTCCTCAGGATGCCGACGGGACGGGTGGCCAGCGGCACGCGGGCCGGGATGGCGGACACGGGATCATGATGCGTCATGGCACGACGATAGACGGGCGCGACCCGCGGCTCAATCGCCGGTCTGTCGCACCCTTGTGATCGGACGGGCATTGATCGCCCCCGACCGGCGCCGCAATGTGGAAGAATGCGACCTCTCGCATGAACGCGAGGCCGGCCTTGGCCATGTGTTCCTGCGATGTTGCTTGCGCCGCCTGATCGACACCAAAGAGAGAAGACGATGAACCGCACCTCCTCGACCCGCCGCAACCTGCTGACCGGGGCCTTGATGCTGACCGCGCTGCCATTGCTGCGCCCCCTCGCCGCCCTGGCCCAGTCCGAAAGCCAGGCCGCACCGCAGATGAATGTCACCAAAAGCCCCAGCTGCGGCTGTTGCAAGGGTTGGGTGGATCTGGCCCGGCAACAGGGCTTTTCGGTCAGTGTCACCGACACAGACGATTACGAAGGCATGAAGACCGCCAACGCGGTCCCCGAGGCGCTGTGGTCCTGTCACACCGCGGTCATCGACGGCTATGTGATCGAAGGGCACGTGCCCTTCGCGGCAATCCGGACGCTGCTGGCAGAGCGACCCGACATCGCCGGTCTTTCGGTGCCCGGAATGCCGCCCGATTCGCCCGGCATGGGCGGCGGCGCGGATGCGGTTGTGCCCGTCACCGCCTGGGGCGGCACCGCGGGCGACGGCACGCCCTTCGAATTCAAGTCATAGCACGCAGAAAGCCCGCGCCGATCCGGCGCGGGCTTTCGGAAGTTCGCGAATCCCGTGCGATCAGGCCGCAGCCTTCGCCTTTTCGACGATGGCGCCGAACGCCTCGGGCTCGTGGATGGCCAGATCGGCCAGAACCTTGCGATCCACCTCGATCCCCGCCTTCGCCAGCAGGTTGATGAACCGCGAATAGGTCATGTCGGCATCGGCCAGACGGACGGCGGCATTGATCCGCTGGATCCACAGCGCGCGGAAGTTGCGCTTGCGGTTCTTGCGGTCGCGGGTGGCATATTGGTTGGCCTTGTCCACCGCCTGCGTCGCGGTGCGGAAATTGCGCGACCGGTTGCCGTAATAGCCCTTGGCCTTGTCCAGAACCTTCTTGTGACGGGCGTGGGTAACCTTGCCGGATTTAACTCGTGCCATTGTTCAGTCCTCGACGATCAGCGGTTATAGGGCATGTATTTCTTCACGATCCGGGCATCCGCGTCGCTGAGGACGGTGGTGCCGCGCGCATCGCGAATGAACTTCGTGGTGCGCTTGATCATGCCGTGGCGCTTGCCGGCCTGGGCGGATTTCACCTTGCCCGTGGCCGTCATCGAGAACCGCTTCTTGGCGGCCGCTTTGGTCTTCATTTTCGGCATTTTCATCTCCTTCGTATCAGAGTGAACGCGCGACTCGGCAATGCCATTCCGGCCGGCCGCGCGGGTCGAAGCGCGCCCTATAACGGGGCGCGCCAGTCTTGGCAAGAGATGCCGGCCTATTTGCCCGGCGGGGTCATCGCATCGGTCGCGACCCGATCCCAGGCGCGGGCGAGGTCGCCGGCCTGGAACGGTTCGGGATTCAGATAGGCCGCGGCGAAGATCGCGACGATGCCCAGGATCAACGTGATCACGGCGGCGCGCGGCGGCGTCGCCTGGACAAGCTGCACCACGGCCAGCAGGATCGAGACAAGGCCCAGCGCAACGCCGGCCAGCAGCAGATAATCGGACATCGAAACCACCCGTTCTTCTTCGCTGTTGCGGGCTTATTCCGGATCGGAGGCGAAGATCAAGCGTTCGTCGCAAGGCGCGATGCGCACGATGTTGGTCGTGCCCGGCACGTTGAAGGGCACGCCGGCCATGACCACGACCTGCCGCGTCTCGTCGGCGAAGCCGAAATCCCGCGCAGCGCGGGTCGCGTTCACCACCGCCTCCTTGAAGCGGGTCAGACGCGGCGTGATCACGCAATGCGTCCCCCAGGTCAAGACCATGCGGCGCAACACGTTTTCCAGCGGCGTCAGCGCGATGATGGGCACGCGCGGGCGTTCGCGGGCGACCAGACTGACGGTTTTGCCCGACTGGCTGAAGGCGCAGATCGCGGCCACGTCGGTCGTTTCGGCGATCTCGCGGGCGGCGGTAACGATGGCGTCGGCCACACTGTGCAGTTCGGCCTGCCGCGCGGCCTCGATGATGCCGCGATAATTCGGATCGGCTTCGACCGAACGTGCGACGCTGTCCATCGTGGTCACCGCCTCGACCGGATAGGCCCCCGCGGCACTTTCGGCCGACAGCATCACGGCGTCGGTTCCCTCGTAGATGGCATTGGCGACGTCGCTGACCTCGGCCCGCGTCGGCATCGGGCTTTCGATCATCGATTCCAGCATCTGCGTGGCCACGATGACCGGCTTGGCCGCAGCACGGCATTGCCGCACCAGCCGCTTCTGGATCGGGGGCACCGAATGGACCGGCAATTCCACCCCCAGATCGCCGCGCGCGACCATGATCCCGTCGGACGCCTTCAGGATCTCGTCGAAGGCGCGCACCGCCGAGGGTTTCTCGATCTTGGACAGCACCGCGGCTCGGCCCCGGGCCAGGTGCCGTGCCTCCTCCACGTCCTCGGCGCGCTGCACGAAGGACAGCGCCAGCCAGTCCACGCCCAGTTCGCAGGCGAATTCCAGATCCTCGCGATCCTTGTCCGACAGGGCCGCCAGCGGCAACACCACGTCGGGCACGTTCACGCCCTTGCGGTCGCTGATCGTGCCGGCGACGGTGACGGTGCAATTGGCGAAGTCGGCGCCGCATTCATCCACCCGCAGGCGGATCTTGCCGTCATTGACAAGCAGTTCCGATCCCGCCTCCAGCGCGGCGAAAATCTCGGGATGCGGCAGCTGCACGCGATCGGTATCGCCCGGTTCCGCATCCAGGTCGAAGCGGAACCGATCGCCCGCTTCCAGATCGTGACTGCCCGTGGCAAAGCGCCCGACGCGCAGTTTCGGCCCCTGAAGATCGGCCAGGACGGCGATCGGGCGCCCGGTTTCGGCCTCGACGGCGCGGATGGCGTCAAAACGGGCCTTGTGATCGGCGTGGTCGCCATGGCTCATGTTCAGGCGGAAAACGTCGGCGCCGGCATCGAAAAGGGCCCGGATCATCTCTTGCGTCGAGGATGCGGGGCCAAGTGTCGCCACGATCTTCACATTGCGATGTCGTCTCATCATGCGCCCCTTCCACGTTTAGCGCTATCTATGCCGCAAACGCATGCCCGCGGCAACTGGCGTCCGGGAACATTCCGGCCTAGACAGGCTGCACCATGAAAGATGACCATTCCACGACGGAACGTGCCTTCTGGACGCTGGGCGAGGATCGCCCCTCGCGCTGGCTGATCACCTGCGACCACGCGACAAACCGGGTTCCCCGATGGGTCGGCGGCGGCGAACTGGGCATCGCCGACGCCGACATGGGGCGCCACATCGCCTATGATGTCGGCGCAGCCGGGGTGGCCGAACGTCTGGCCGCGCTGATGGATGCCCCCGCGATCCTGTCCGATTTCTCGCGCCTGGTGATCGACCCGAACCGGGGCGAGGACGACCCGACCCTGCTGATGCGTCTTTATGACGGCACGGTGATCCCGGCCAACAAGAGCGCCGACGCGGCCGAACGTCGTCGCAGGCTGGAGCGCCTGCACCGTCCCTACCATGCCGCGCTGGCGCGGCTGGCCGCCCGCCACCCGGCGCGCTGCCTCTGCGCGGTCCACAGCTTCACCCCGCAGCTGCGCGGCCGGCCGCCGCGTCCATGGCAGATCGGCATCCTCTATTCGCACCGCGACGCACGCCTGGGCCCTGCCATGGTCGCGGCCTGCCGCGCGGAAGGCTGGATCACCGGCGAGAACCAGCCCTATAGCGGCCATCTGGACGGCGATTCGATCGACCGTCACGCCCTGTCCCATGGCCGCCCCAACATGCTGATCGAGATCCGCAACGACCTGATCCGGACCGAACAGGGCCAGGCCGAATGGGCCGGAAGGCTGGCTCCGGTCATCGCGCGCGTGCTGGATGAAACGGGACTCTGAACCCTCGCGCTCTTTCCCAATACCTTCGGGGGTCAGGGGGCAGACAGCCCCCGGCGGCCGCCTCAGATCCCGGACTTGCGGCTTTCTTCCAGATAGATCTCGCGCAGGCGGGCCGCGACCGGGCCGGGCTTGCCGCTGCCGATTTCCACGCCGTCGATCTGGACCACCGGCATCACGAAGGCCGAGGCCGAGGTGACGAAGGCCTCGTCCGCGTCCTGCGCCTCGGCGATGGTGAAGCTGCGTTCCTCGACCTTCATCTGCGCCTCGGCGGCAAGACGCAGCACTGCGGCGCGGGTGATTCCGTGCAGGATGTCGTGGGATAATTCGCGCGTCACGATCACCCCGTCCTTGACGATATAGGCGTTGTTGCTGCTGCCTTCGGTCACGTGGCCGTCCTCGACCAGCCAGGCATCGTCGACGCCGCGCGCTTTGGCCTCCATCTTGGCCATCGAGGGATAGAGCAGCTGCACCGTCTTGATGTCGCGCCGCCCCCACCGCAGATCCTCGACGCTGATGATCTTCCAGCCGGTCTTCGACGCTGGCGCATCGGCAAGTCCGGGCTTCGACTGGGTGAACATCACCACGGTCGGGCGCGTTCCTTCGGGCGGATAGGCAAAATCGCGGTCACCGGCATTGCCGCGCGTCACCTGAAGATAGATCAGACCGTCGCCGATTTCGTTTCTTGCAACCAGTTCGCGAAAGGCGGCGGTGTAATCGCTCTCTGACAAGGGATCGGTCATCGCCAGTTCGTTCAGGGACCGTTGCAGGCGCGCCATGTGGCCGGGAAGGTCGATCAGCTTGCCGCCCAGAACGCTGACCACTTCGTAGACGCCATCGGCCATCAGGAAGCCCCGGTCGAAGATCGAGACGGTCGCCCGATCCTCGGGCAGATATTCCCCGTCAACATAGACAATGCGCGTCATTCCGTGTCCCTTCCCTCTGGCCGCGATTTCCGTTCCGCTCTTCGACCCTATCCCGATCCGCGTCAAGCTGCGCCGCGGCGCGCCCGATTTCGCGCTTGCAGCATCGGCCGCGAAACATTATTGCTCATCACGCCCGCGATTCGACAGATGAGGACCAGCGCATGAGCTTTCGCACCCAGCCCCTGCCCCCTGCCCGTCTGAACCGCTGCCAGTTGTTCGGCCCCGGATCCCGCGACAGCCTTTTCGAGAAGATGGCGAAATCGGAAGCCGACGTCATCAATATCGATCTCGAGGACTCGGTGGCGCCGGATGACAAGGAACAGGCACGGAAGAACGCGATTCAGGCAATCGGCGACGTGGATTGGGGCAGCAAGACGCTGTCGGTGCGGATCAACGGGCTGGACACGCCCTTCTGGTATCGCGATGTGGTGGAACTGCTGGAACAGGCGGACGAGCGGCTGGACCAGATCATGATCCCGAAGGCTGGCAACGCCGGCGACATCTACGCCGTGGACGCGCTGGTCACCGCGATCGAACGCGCGAAGGGTCGAAAGAAAAAAATCGGCTTCGAGGTGATCGTCGAAAGCGCGGCGGGCCTGTGCCATGTCGAAGAGATCGCCGCCGCATCGCCCCGGATGCAGGCGATCAGTCTGGGCGCGGCCGATTTCGCGGCCTCGATGGGCATGGCCACGACCGGGATCGGCGGCACGCAGGAAAACTATTACATGATTCGCGAGGGTCAGAAATACTGGTCCGATCCCTGGCACTGGGCGCAGACCGCGATCGTCTCGGCCTGCCGGACGCACGGCCTGCTGCCGGTCGACGGTCCTTTCGGCGATTTCTCGGACCAGGACGGATTCATTGCGCAAGCACGGCGTTCGGCGACGCTGGGCATGGTCGGCAAATGGGCGATCCATCCCGGCCAGATCGCCCTGGCCAACGCGGTCTTCTCGCCCTCCGAGGCAGCCGTGACCGAGGCGAAAGAGATTCTGGCGGCAATGGAAAGGGCCAAGGCCGAGGGCGCGGGCGCCACCGTCTACAAGGGGCGGCTGGTCGATATCGCCTCGATCAAGCAGGCCGAGGTGATCGTGCGGCAATCCGAACTGATCGCCGCAGATTGACGCAACACCCAGCGGGTCCGGACCAGTGGAGGGGGCCGGCCCGCGACGCGGGAGGGACAGGCCCCGTGCGGATCGAACGGGGCCTGTCGCGTCCGCGGCGCCCGTATCGCTGGTCCCCGGAAAGTGCGTCCCGCGGGCCCTCTGCCGGATAGCGCGGGGCGTGACGAAACCGCCGGAGTCCCGTTGTCAGGCCCGGCGCAGCTTGCGGAAAATTCCCGATGCGCCCCAACCCGCGGCGACCGCGACGGCCAGCGACATCAATCCGTAGAGCAGCGGCTGGTCAAAGGCCATGCGGTAGAGCCAGCGTTCCAGACCGACCTTGCGCACTTCGATGGGCGCGCGATAGACGTCGATGACCCGACCGTCGCGCAGCAGGAAGATGCGGGTCTTGTAATCCCCCTCGATCAGGTTGGCGGGCAGCCGGACATCGGCGCGGAACAGGGTCTGGTCGACCAGCTTGACGCTGCCCTGATCCAGCCGGTACAGCCTGTTTGCTTCGCGCAGTCGGATCAGGGCCGCGGTATAGGGCACCACGTCCGCGACCTGATTGTTGCCCCCCATCGCACGCAGGGCAAGCGGCAGCGAGATGCGGTAGCGCTGGTCCCATTCGGGGCGCAGGATCTGATCCAGCGGGCCGGTGGTCGCGACCACGTAGAAACCGGGGGCGGCGCCGACCTCGACCCTTTTGGTGTTGATCCAGATCCCCAGCTTGCGTTCCTTCTTCCAGACCGTCAGCGACTGCGAGGGGGCCTCGATTGTCATGATGACCTGCAGGGGCGGGCCGTCGGGGATCGGGGTCTCGCGCTTGACCGCGCCGTAGATCAGGATCTCGGAGCCGTCGAAACTGGCGGTGATGGCAATGGAATCGCTGGACAGACCCGCCACCACCTGTTCGCCCGGCCTCTCGACGTTCTCGGGCACGATGACGCGCGGGCGGCCGGGATCGGGATAGGTCGGATAGGCGTCCTGCCCGCGGGGCGCCAGCGGCACCGTCGATCCGGGCGCGGTCTGGTCCTGGGCAAGGACCGCCGCCGCGCCCAGCGACACAAGCAGGGTCAGGATCGCCGCCCTTGCCACCATCAGCGCGCCCCCGACGTGATCGAGTAAAGCTCGTCCGGCCTCAGGAACAGATCCAGCGCCAGCTTGCCGCAGACCAGAAGCACCATCAGCGCCAGAAGGATCCGCAGCTGTTCCGCCCGCAGCCGCGCGCCCAGGCTGGTGCCGATCTGCGCCCCGACCACGCCGCCGATGATCAGCAGAACCGCCAGCATGATATCGACCGTGTTGTAGCTGACGGCGTGCATCAGCGTGGTGAAGGCGGTCACGAAGGTGATCTGGAACAGCGAGGTGCCGACAACGACCTTGGTCGGCATTCCGAGCAGATAGATCATCGCCGGCACCATGATGAAGCCGCCGCCCACACCCATGATCGCGGCCAGCACGCCCACGGCAAGTCCGACCAGAAGCACCGGGATCGCGCTGATGTACAGCCCCGAGGCGCGAAACTTCATCTTCATCGGCCAGCGATGCACCCAGTTGTGCTGGTGCAGCCGCTTGCGGAAGGTCGGGTTTCGCGACCGGCGCAGGGATCGGATGCTTTCCTGCAGCATCATCATCCCGATCAGGCCCAGAAACACGACATAGGAAAGCTGCACCACCAGATCGACCTGGCCGATCCGCTGCAGCAGCGTAAAGACCCAGACGCCCACCGACGATCCGGCCAGTCCGCCGGCCAGCAGAACCCAGCCCATCCGGAAATCGACGCTCTTGCGTTTCACATGGGCCAGCACGCCCGACACCGACGAGGCCACGACCTGATTGGCGCCCGTGGCCACCGCGATGGGGGGCGGGATGCCGATGAAGAACAGCAGCGGCGTGATCAGAAAGCCGCCGCCGACGCCGAACAATCCGCTCATCAGGCCGACCACGCCACCAAGACCCACCAGCGTGAAGGCGTTGACCGATACCTCGGCGATGGGAAGGTAGATCTGCATGGGCCGTGATGTTTTGCCGTGACGCAGCATGCAGCCACTTGGTCACAAGGTCAAACGGCTTTCGGTTCCTGCGTCAACGGGTTGAAGGCGATGGCGCGGCCCGCTAATCACGATATGGGGATTGCCAGCAACAGGCGCGTCACCCGCGCGCGTCGGGACAGGGACGACCGGATGCGGATACTCATCACCAATGACGACGGGATCAACGCGCCGGGCCTTCAGGTTCTGGCCGAAATCGCGGCCGAAATCGCGGGCCCGGACGGCGAGGTCTGGACCGTCGCGCCCGCGTTCGAACAATCCGGCGTCGGCCATTGCATCAGCTATTCCCATCCCACCATGATCGCCGAACTGGACCAGCGCCGCTATGCCGCCGAGGGCAGCCCGGCCGATTGCGTGCTGGCGGCGATCTCGGACGTGATGGCGGATGATCCGCCCGATCTGGTGCTGTCGGGCGTGAACCGGGGCAACAATTCGGGCGAGAACGTGATGTATTCCGGCACCGTCGGCGGCGCGATGGAGGCCGCGCTTCAGGGCCTGCCGGCGATCGCGCTGTCGCAATACATGGGTGCCGCCACCGCCGTTCTGAACGATCCGTTCGAGGCCGCGCGCCGTCATGGCCCGGCGCTGATCCGCCGGCTGCTGGACCATGGCGACTGGACCTCGGACCAGGATTTCCGGCTGTTCTACAACATCAATTTTCCGCCCTCCGGTGCCGAGGGGGTGCGCGGGACGCGGGTCGCCGCGCAGGGCCGCCGGCAGGGAACGCGCTTCGGTGTCGTGCCCTATACCGCGCCGAACGGGCGGCGCTTCATGTGGGTCGCGGGCGGGTCGCAGACGGCGCCTGCGGGCGCGGGCAGCGATGTGGACGCGAACATGCGGGGCTACGTCTCGGTCACGCCGATGCGCGCCGATCTGACCTGCCATGCCTCGCTGACGGGGCTTGCCGCCTCGCTGGACGAGGATCATGATGCGGAAAGTCCCGCCAGCCAGCCCGGAACCGCCTGACAATGCCCGCAGACGATCACCAGGACGACGACAGCCCGGCCGAGCGCAAGATGCGCTTTCTGTTCCAGTTGCGGTCGCGCGGCGTGACCGATCCGCGCGTGCTGGCGACGATGGAGCGGATCGACCGGGGTCTGTTCGTGCGCGGCCAGTTCGCCGACCGCGCCTATGAGGATACGCCGCTTCCCATCCCCTGCGGACAGACGATCAGCCAGCCCTCGGTCGTCGGCCTGATGACCCAGGCGCTGAATGTCGGCCCGCGCGATACGGTGCTGGAGATCGGCACCGGCTCGGGCTATCAGGCGGCAATCCTGTCGGGGCTTTGCCGGCGGGTCTATACCGTCGACCGCCACCGCCGTCTGGTGCAGGAGGCAGAGGCGATCTTCCGGGAACTGGATCTGTTCAACATCACCGCGCAGGTCAGCGACGGATCGCGGGGCCTGCCCGATCAGGCGCCCTTCGATCGCATCATCGTCACCGCCGCGGCCGAAGATCCGCCGGGGCCGCTGTTGGCACAATTGAAGATCGGCGGTATCATGGTGGTTCCGGTGGGGCAGTCCGATACGGTGCAGACGCTGATCCGGGTGACGCGGACCGAGACCGGTTTCGACTATGACGAATTGCGGCAGGTCAGGTTCGTTCCGCTGGTCGAGGGGTTGGGACAGACATGACCCCCGCGCGGCGGCAGAGGCAGACAGGCCAAGGATGACAGCATGAGCAGGACCTACAGGCTGATCGGGGGCGCCAGCGCGGCAGTTCTGTTGCTGGCATCCTGCGGGGCGAACGGATTCGACCCCGATCTGCGCCGGATGATGCCCGGCGCGCTGAGCACCGCCGAGGCGGCCGCGACCGCCGCCCCGCGGCCGCAGCCGGACAGTCGCGGGCTGATTTCCTTCCCCGATTATCAGATCGCCATCGCCAGCAGTGGCGACACGCCGGCCACGATCGCCGCGCGGCTGGGCCTGGGCGCCGACGAACTGGCCCGCTACAACGCCCTGCCGGTGAATGCCTCGCTGCAACAGGGCCAGACGCTGGTTCTGCCGCGCCGTGTCGCCGACGCAACCGGCGCGGCGGCGCCCGCGGCCCGCAGCGGCGGCGCGCCCCCGGCCGGCGCCGCGCCCGACAGCCCGGCCTCGACCGCGTCTTCGGTCGGCGGCCAGCCCCGGCAGCATGTCGTCGCCGCGGGCGAAACCGCCTGGTCGATTTCGCGCAGATACGGGGTGTCGGTCCAGGATCTGGCCCGTTGGAACGGGTTGCCCTCCAACATGTCGGTGCGACTTGGCCAGCGGCTGATCGTGCCGATTCCGGGCCAGCGCGCGCCCGATCCGGCAGCGATCACCACCGCGCCGGGCAGCGGCAGCCCCACGCCGCGTCCGCCCTCGGCCGCGGATCCGCTGCCGCGCGAGGATACCGCCCCCGCCTCGAAACCCGCGCCGGCGCCGGACGGCCCCGATCTCGGCTCGACCCAGACCGCCGCCTCGGGTGGCGGCCGTTTCAGCATGCCCGTTCCGGGCGCAATCATCAGTGTCTATGAAAAGGGCAAGAACGAGGGGATCGACATCGCCGCCCCCGCCGGAACACCGATCAAGGCGGCTGGCGCCGGCGTCGTCGCCGCGATCACGCAGGACACATCCAGCACGCCGATCCTCGTGATCCGCCATGATGGCGGGCTGATGACGGTCTATACCGGCTTCGGATCGCTGGACGTGGCCAAGGGCGCCAGCGTCGGCAAGGGCCAGACGCTGGGCAAGGCGGGCAAGGGCGGCGTCGTCCATTTCGAGGTCCGCCGCGGCTTCGAAAGCGCCGATCCGGAAGATTATCTGGGCTGATCCTCCGCGGCTGCCCCAGCACCTGTGCCCCGAGGATGTCATCCACGCAGGCCTCGGTCCGTCATTCCGCCTGCGGCTCTGGAAATGGTGCCGGTTGCAGGAATCGAACCCGCGACCTTCTGATTACAAATCAGCTGCTCTACCTGCTGAGCTAAACCGGCCCATCGCCTGCGATACCGCGCGCGGCAGGCTTGCGCAAGCCAAGGTTGGCGCGCGCCAGCAGCGCCACCGCCAGAAGTCCGACCGCCATCACCAGCAGGGCGGCCGGCGCCGCGTTGCCGAGATCCTCGAGACTGGCCTTTTCGTGGGCGCGGGTGGCCAGCGTCTCGTAATTGAAGGGACGAAGCAGCAGGGTCGCAGGCAATTCCTTGCCGCTATCGACGAAGACCAGCAACAGGGCCGACCCGACCGAGCCCTTCATCAGCGGCAGGAACAGATCGCGCAAGACCCCACCCGCATCCCGGCCAAGCGACCGGGCGGCCATCGGCAGCGACGGCGGGACGCGGGTAAAGCCGCCGTCGATCGCGCCCTGGGCGATGGCGAAGAACCGCACCAGATAGGCCAGCACGATGGCCGCGCCGCTGCCGGTCAGGATCAGCCCGGGATCCGTCCCCGTCAGGGCCAGCCAGCCATCGGCCAGGCGGTGATCCAGCGCCGCCAGCGGGAACAGGATGCCGACGGCCAGCACCGCCCCCGGCGCCGCATAGCCGATGGTCGTCACCGGCATCAGCAGGCGCGGCAGCGCGCGGCCCGACAGGCGCACGCCATAGACCATGACCAGCGCCAGGAGGACGGTCAGGACCGAGGCCGTCGCGCCAAGGGTGATCGTGTGCCAGGCCGCCCTGGCCAGCCCCGGCGTGATCCAGCCCTGCGGATAGGCCAGCGCATAGTTCAGGATCACGCCGACCGGCAGGATGAAGCCGAGGGCAAAGGGGATGAAGCAGGCGATGCTGGCGCCGGCCGCCGCCGGTCCGCGCAGAGGCTGGCGCAGGATCGGTCGCGGCTGACGGGCGCTTGGACTATAGCGCGCATTGCGGCGGCCGAACCGTTCCCACAGGGCCAGGATCATCACCACCAGCAGGATCACGCAGGCAATCTGCGCCGCCCCGCCCGCGTTGCGACGTTCCAGCCAGGTCGTGAAGATGCCGGTATTCAGCGTCTGCACGCCGAAATAGCTGACCACACCATAATCCGCGACCGCCTCCATCATCGCGATGGCCGATCCGGCCACGATGGCGGGACGGGCCAGCGGCAAACCCACGCGACGGAACAGACCCCAGCCGCCGGTTCCAAGCGCGCGAGCGACCTCGTAGGCGCCGCCCGATTGCTCGTGCAGGGCTGCGCGGGTCAGCAGATAGACATAGGGAAAATTCGCCGCCGCCATGACCAGAATCGCAGCCTCCAGCGAGCGGACCTGCGGAAACCAGTAATCGCGAGCACTGGCCCAGCCGAACCAGCCGCGCAAGGCCATCTGGACGGGGCCGGAATAATCCAGAAAATCGGCCAGGGCATAGGCGCCGATATAGGCCGGCACGGCCAGGGGCAGCAGCAGGGCCCATTCCAGCAGACGGCGGCCGGGAAAGTCATAGAGACTGACCAGCCAGGCCGCGCCCGCCCCCATCGCGGCCGCCAGCATCCCCGTTCCGGCCGCCAGGATCGCGGTATTCATCAAATAGCGTGGCATCACGGTGGCCATCAGATGCGGCCAGATGTTCTCGGACGGGTTCAGCGCCAGCCAGATCACCGTGCCAACCGGAAGCAGGACCAGGGCCGCGATCAGGCCGGCCGCGACGGACCAGGCGCGGCCGCTGCCCTGACGCAGGCCGTGGTCGTGACGATGAGGATGCGATGCAATTTCAGGCGCGCTCATTCACCCTGCGTTAATCCAAAGGCGTTTGACTGTCCATCAATGGCAGCTACTCTTGCCACGCCAGAAAAGAACCGGACCGAAGAAAGAACGAGGCCGAGCGGATGGAGATGGTGTTTCACCTCGGGGTGCATTGCACCGACGGGGACCGGCTTCTGAAGACCCTGCTCAACAACCGCGAATGGCTGCTGGGCAAGGGAACCGAGATCGTCACCCCGCAACGCCATCGGGGCCTGTTCGAAGAGGCGCTGATGGCCCTGAACGGCGGCCGCGCCACGCCCGAGATGGAACAGATCATGCTGGACGCGATGCTGACCGCCGAGGCGCCGCGCCGCGTGGTCCTGTCCACGCCCACCTTCATGGGCGCGCCGGGCCGGGTCTGTGGCCGCAACGAGGGGCTGTATCCGCAAATGGGGTCGCGCGCGGCGGCGCTGGCCAGCCTGTTCCCGCAGGCACAAGCGGAATTTTTCCTGGCGATCCGCAATCCGGCGACGTTGCTGTCCGAAGTCCTGCCGATCTTCACCGGCGGCGGCTATGACAAGCTGCTTCAGGGCAACCGGCCGCAGGATCTGCGCTGGCGCGACGCGATCCGGCGGCTGGTCCGGTCGGTTCCCGGTCGCCGCATCGTGATCTGGTGTCACGAGGACGTGCCGCTGATCTGGCCCGAAATCGTGCGGCTGGCCGGAAAGATCCCGGCCGACGCGCCGCTGTCCGGCGCCCTGGTCTACATGCAGGAAATTCTCGGCGATTCGGGGCTTGCGATGCTTCAGGAGGCACTTGGCGGCCGCGACCAGCTGAGTGTGCAGCAACGGCGCGAAATATACGCCCGCATCCTTGCCGATCACGCCCCCCGGGACGCGATGGAACAAGAGGTCGCCCTGCCAGGCTGGACGCAGGACATGGTCGACGAGATCACCGATCTCTATCGCAGTGACGTGGCCGAGATCGCGGTCCTGCCGGGGGTCGAGTTCGTCCTGCCCTGAAAGGCGCGGGCGCAGGAAGGCTCAGGCCGGGATCGCGGCGCGGCAATCCGGCCGCGAACACCCCATCCTTCCGCGCGCCGCAACCGGCGCCCGTCAGCCCATGCCAAGGGCGGATTTGTACATCTCCAGGATGGCCTCTTCCTCGGCCACGTCGTCACGGTCGCGCTTGCGCAGGGCGACGATCTTCTTCATCACCTTGGTGTCATAGCCGCGGGCCTTGGCCTCGGCCATGACCTCTTTCTGGCGCTCGGCGATGTCCTTTTTTTCTGCCTCAAGCTGTTCGAACTGCTCGATGAACTGGCGCAGCTCGTCGGCGGCGACACCATAGGCCTGATCGTCCTGCATCTTTCGTCCCTATCTGTTGCCACGGGTCGGTCCCGCGACGTCATCATCTGGCGCGCAGGGTTAGTCGCTCTTGTTCCGGGGTGCAATCGCCGCTAGGCCACCGGCATGATATCGCGCCCATCGCGGAGACAGATCGCCATGACCATCTTCGACATTCTCGTCTGGCTTGGAGCCGCGCTGACGCTGGCCGGCGTGGCCTTGCTGATCGGTTGCATCGCGATCGTCGCGCGCGCGCGCAAGGCCGGGCTGGACGATGCCGCGCTGCGCGCGCGGATGCGGCGCGCGCTGGTGCTGAACATGGCGGCGCTGGCCCTGTCGGGCATCGGGCTGGTCCTGGTCATCGTGGGCATCTTCCTGGCCCCGTGACTTGACCCTTTCAGGGGCCCGGCCGCATCATGTCGGCAAACGGGCAGGAGCATGCGATGAATCCCGAACCGACCACCGGCCTGCGATGACGGGCGGTGCGGCAGCAATCGTGACGGCGATTTTCAGGCCGTGGAGGCGCCGCGCATGAGGGCGCTGGTCCAGCGCGTCACCGAGGCCTCGGTCGAGGTCGAGGGCCGGCCGATCGGCCGCATCGGACCGGGTCTGCTGGTGCTGGCCTGCGCCATGCGCGGCGATGACGAGGCGATGGCCGAGAAGCTGGCCGCGCGGGTGGCAAGGTTGCGCATCTTCGGGGACGAGGCGGGCAGGATGAACCGGTCGCTCATCGACATGGGGGGCGGCGCGCTGGTCGTCAGCCAGTTCACGCTGGCCGCCGATACCCGTTCGGGCAACCGCCCCGGCTTTTCCGCGGCGGCCGCGCCCCACGACGGGCGCAGGCTCCTTGATTGCTTCGTGGACGGCCTGCGCGGAGAGGGCGTTGCCGTCGAGACCGGCCAATTCGGCGCCGAGATGAAGCTGCGGCTTCTCAACGACGGACCGGCCACGATCTGGCTGGACAGCGCAGACCGCGCTTGACTTGTCGCGCCGGTTCCCCCATCTGAGCCATGTCGCCGTCCGCTGCCGCGTGAGCAGCCGCGAGATTTCGCCCCAGGCCTGCGACGATAATCCAGTTTCCCATTCACGCGGGGAGGCTTGCGGGCTTCTCGTATTGCGCCCGCACCCCTGCTGATCGCCGCGCCGATGATGTGCGTGGCCACTGCTTTCGTGTCCGATACGGGGGATGCGAGGGCCTGAAAGTTTTTGATGGACCAGAAGAACAACAATCGCCGTCCTTTCCATGGCGGCAAGGGCAAGGGGCGTCCCGCCCCGCAACCCGCCGCGAATCAGGGCCGCCGTGCCATCTCGCGCGATCCGCTGCCCAGCGGCCCCTTTGCCGAAATGGGGATCGATCA